>AZIG01007373.1_pt1 | contig 41400 bp, 48 predicted proteins | sample 359071 | NCBI WGS metagenome assembly AZIG01 (sample SAMN02429714, study PRJNA222667) | marine sediment metagenome | biome: Sediment sample; isolation source: enrichment culture of sample MGS-AQ(UA) from oil contaminated terminal site... | place: Jordan: Aqaba | collected 2011-05-15 | depth 18 m m | reverse complement strand
CGGTGCTGGCGGGGCGCCTGGGGCAGTGGGGTACGCTGCGCGGTTTGCTCAACCTGCTGTGTCCCAGCGATGTGCCGGGGGCGCGCCAGGCGTTGGCCGAACTGGGCCTGGCCGACAAGCTGTTCGTGCAGTGTGGGCAGTTGTCCGGTGGCCAGTTGCAGCGGGTGGGCATTGCTCGGGCGTTGTACCAGCGGCCGCAGGTGCTGCTGACCGACGAACCGGTATCGGCCATGGACCCGGTGTTGGCCGACCACAGCCTGGCCTTGCTCAATCGCCATGCCCAAGCCACAGGCGTGACGTTGGTGGCGAGCCTGCACGCCGTAGAGCTGGCGCTGGCGCATTTTCCGCGGGTGATCGGTATTCGCGAAGGGCAGGTTGTGTTCGACTGCCCGGCGGAAGCTGTCACCGAGCAGCTGCTGGAAGCACTGTACGCCAACGAACAACTGGCTCCGCCGCCAACCCAGGGGCCGACCCTGACCGTGCAGATTCCGCGATGCTGAAGGCCGACGCCCGCGACCCGGCGCTGCTGCCGCGGTTGCTGCTGGCCCTGTTGGCGGTGGCAGTACTGTGGCCGGCTATCCAGTCAAGCGAACTGAACCCTGGGGTGCTGTTGCAGGCGGACAACCGTCAGCAGATTGCCAGCTTTACCAGCGCCTTCTGGCCGCCGGCACATGATGCCGATTTTCTTGCGCTACTGTATGAAGCCACTTTGCAGACCCTGGCCGTGGCGACTGCCGGCATGGCGCTGGCGTTGTTGTTGGCGATCCCGGCTGGCTTGCTGGCCAGCCGTGCCTTGTCCTTGCGTGCCGCTTCACGCGGCGGGCGGGCCGGGTTCTGGTCGCGACTGTTGCGCCTACCGGTGCGCGGGCTGCTGATTTTCCTGCGTAGCGTGCCGGAGATCGTCTGGGCGTTGCTGTTCGTGCGCGCCGTGGGGCTGGGGCCGACGGCGGGCGTACTGGCTATCGCCATCACCTACAGTGGCATGCTCGGCAAGGTTTACGCCGAAATATTCGAGTCGGTCGACCAGCGCCCGGCGCATGCCTTGTTGCAGGCGGGCAGTGGCCGGCTGGCGGCGTTTTTCTACGGCATCCTGCCCAATGCCGCCAGCGAAGTGGTGTCGTACACCGTGTACCGCTGGGAGTGCGCGGTGCGGGCTTCGGTGGTGATGGGCTTTGTCGGGGCTGGCGGGCTGGGCCAGCAGATCGACCTGTCGATGCGCATGTTTGCGGGTGCGCAAGTGGCGAGCATGCTGTTGACGTTCTTGTTGCTGGTGATCCTGGCCGACCTGCTCAGCCGCCTGCTGCGCTGGAGGCTGGCATGAACCGGGTGATCAACTTGGTGCTGTTGGGTGCCATCGTGTCAGCGGTGGTGGCCTCGTTCGCATACTTGGAGCTGGACCTGCACGCACTGGTCGGCAATGGCGGGCTGGGGCAGATGGGCGAGTACGCCGGGCGCTTCCTGCAGCCGGATCTGTCTGCGGGGCACCTCAAGGCGGTGTGGCGCGGGGCGCTGGAAACCCTGGCCATGTCTGGTATGGGCACCTTGTTGGCAATGGTATTGGGGATGTTGCTGGCACTGCCGGCGGCGGGCCGCTTCGGTTGGCCGTTGCAAGGGGCCGCGCGTTTGCTGCTCAATGCCTTGCGTGCCATTCCTGAACTGGTGTGGGCAGCGCTGACTGTGCTGGCGGCTGGGCTGGGGCCGAATGCCGGTACCCTGGCTTTGGCGTTGCACACCGCTGGCGTGCTGGGGCGGCTGTTTGCCGAGGCGCTTGAGAACGCCCCGCCCGAGCCGGCGGCGGCGATCCGTTTGCAGGGGGGCAGCCAGGTGGCGGCGTTCTGCTTTGGTACCCTGCCCAACCTGTGGCCGCAGTTGCTGGCCTACAGCTTGTACCGCTGGGAGAACAACATCCGCATGGCAAGTGTGCTCGGGTTCGTCGGGGCGGGCGGGTTGGGGCAGATGCTGTACACCACCTTGAGCCTGTTCCAGGAGGCCCAGGCCAGCACGGTGATCATCGGTATGCTGGTGTTGGTGTTGCTCGTGGATCTGTTGAGTGATGTATTGCGTCAGCGTTATGTACGGGCCTGATGGGTAGGCGGGGTAGCAAGGCATCCCCAAAAATCTCTCAGACGCCTACGGCCTCGGCACACTGCGCCTCCCGCTGCATCGACTCCAGGTTGCGCTCGATCGTCTCGCAGATGGTATCCATCTGGATCTGATGCTCACTGAACCTGAACGGGCTCTGCAAATCCGTGCCGATGCGCTCGATAGCCAGCAACATGAACCCCACCACCGTCGACGCCAGCGGCGTGAACCAGCCCAGCGACTCCACCAGCCCCACCGGCACGATCAGGCAGAACAGCGTGATGAACAGCCGTGGGAAATACACGTAGGGGTAGGGCAATGGCGTATTGGCAATCCGCTCCATGCCGCCCTGGGCGTTAGACAGGTCTACCAGCGTCGACTCCAGCCGCGCCAGACGAATGCTGTCCAGTCGCCCGGCCTGGTATTCCCGCGCCAGCAAGGCTGCCGAGCCGCCGAGAATGTCATTGGCGAAATTGTTCGAGCGGTTGCGCCGTTCGAACTCCGCCGGGGGGATGAAGGCCATCAGTTCCTCCGGGCAGCTTTCGCCTTTCAAGTGCGCCGCCAGGCAGTTCACATAGGCGATATGCCGGCGCAGCAGGGTGGCCTTGACCGGGTTCAGGCCGTCATCCGGGTCATCGATCAGCGTCAGCGTCTGCCGGGCGAAGCTGCGCGAACTGTTCACCAGCGCCCCCCACAGGGTGCGAGCCTCCCACCAGCGGTTGTAGGCGCTGCTGTTGCGAAAGCTCACCAGTACCACCAGCGCTGAGCCCAGCAAGGTCAACGGGATCAGTGGCAGGGTGAACTTGCTGTTCAAGAACAGCATGAAATCGAGGGTGACCAGCACATCCCAGATCAGCAGCCAGAACAGCGACCAGCCGATATAGCCGATGGTCTTCACCACCAGGCGGTACTTGCGGGCGATGACGTCTTTCACGCGGGGGTACCTCGGAACGCAGGGGATGCAGGATGGGACGCCGAGGCTCGTCGAAGGTTCGAGGGTTGAATGTTGCAAGGGATTTTGTAGCTGAAACGAAGGGAAAAATCCGGCCAGACATAGCAGATGTGCCTGAATTCCTGATTCAGCTCAAAAACGACAGAGTGGGCCGCTTCAATCCCTGAATGGGTGTATCCATAAGGATACGATTGGGTGACCACTTGATGTTTCTCGTTGAACAGACGGAAAGCTTTGCCGCTTGGCTATAGAGCTTGAGAGATTTGAGGGCCAGGCTGGCGATAGGTCGTAGGCTGGAGCGAGCAGCGGCGGGCAATCTTGGTGACTTCAAGTGGCTTGGAGGCGGTATTGGTGAGCTTCGCATCGACGTAGCTGCCGGTTATCGCGTCTATTTCACGCAAAAGCGGCAGAGGTTGGTTTTACTGCTGGTCGGCGGCGACAAGTCCACCCAGGCCGCCGACATCCTCAAAGCCAGAAAGCTGCTGAAGGAGATGAAATGAGCGAAAAATTGATCCCGTTTGATATGGCAGCCTTGTTGAGCAGCGATGAGGCAATCAGTGAATACCTTAGCCAGGTGCTATCAGATGGCGATACCGAGGAAATCATTCGAGCACTTGGCCATATCGCTCGTGCACGGGGCATGACACATATTGCTACGGAGAGTGGGCTGGGTAGAGAAAGCCTGTACAAGGCGCTGAGCCTTGGCGCGAAGCCTCGTTTTGACACTGTATTGAGGGTCATTCGTGCTCTGGGGGTGGACCTTCTCGTTCAGCCGCATGTAATGACCCGCTGATCCAGCTCGGTTAAGCCAGTATTTGCTTCATCTGCACCAACGCTACCCGCGTGCCGTCCCACGCCTGCCGCTCCTCGATGCCGAACGGTGTGAAGCCCAGCTGTGGATAAAGCAGCAGGCCGGCGGTGTTGTGATTGAAGCATGACACCCAGACCTCTCGGGCGCTGTACTGCTGGCGGGCGAGGTCGATCATGGCCGTTACCAGATAACGCGCTACACCAAGGCCGCGGGCGCTGGGGGCCACCACTACGTTGCCCAGGGCACATACGCCGCCATGTTCGGCTTTGTAGAAATTGGCGAAGGCCAGGACAGCGCCGTTACCTTCCACTACCGTGGAGCCGCTGCGTTGGGCTATGGCGTCGCTCAGCTGGTTGGGGGTGAGGGGGGCGGTGGCTTTGGGGAACATGTAGAACAGTTCGTCCGGGCTCTGCGGGAAGCTGCAGATAACGGGGATGTCTTCTAGCCGGATGGGGCGGTGGGTCAGGTGCATGGCAGGTCCTTCTCGCGTTGGCTGGCAGGGCCTCTTCGCGGGTAAACCCGCTCCCAGGTACTGCACAAGGCTCAAATCCTGTGCAGGCCCTGTGGGAGCGGGTTTACCCGCGAAGAGGCCATCAGCCTCGCATCATAGGCCGCTTTCCATCCAACACCGCGCCCCGATTCACGGCTTGGCGGCCACCGCCACGTAGCCTTTGACCGCAGCCGGTGCCTGGGGCTTGGCCTTGTGCGCCAGCAGGTACTGATAGCGTCGCCATTCCTTGTCGATTTCGCTGAACGACATGAACACGCTGATACGGTCCTTGCCGACCAGGTCCGGGCGCTTGCCCGCGTCGATCTCGCTGGTGGGAATGATCGCGACGTTGATGCCTACCACCTTGCCGTCATCGGCAAACACAGGCCCGCCCGACATACCCTTGGTAATCGGGCCGTCGTGCACCGAGTAGAAAACGCTGCCCGGCGTACCTTCAAGCCGTACCAGCGACGACAGCGCATGGCCCTTGCCCTGCATCGGCATCATGAAACTGTTGAAGCCCACCGCCGTCACGGCTTCCCCTGGCACGTACTGGCGCCAGTGCGGCACGTTGCTGGCCTTGTGCTTGAAGAACACCACGTCACCCAGGCCCTCGTGGACCACGTTGCGCAGGAAGGGGGTGTGTTTGGCAGTTACTGCGTAATCCTCGTTCCACTGGATGGCGCTTGCCATCAGCAACATGGGCAGCGGGGCACCTGATGTGACCACGAACGCCTGGTTGTAGACGGGATCTGAAACGTAAGACGTTGGCACTCCATTGCACCCACTGAGCAGCATCATTGCCGCCATGCAGGGCGCGATTGTTTTCATGTGACACACATTGCGTGGAGAAAAGGGAGCGCTACTATGGCTAAGTGCCATTACGCTAACAATACTTTCGGAATATATCTGACGAATGACAGCTTAAGCGCCAGTGCCAAGCGCGGCCAATAGAATGCAGGCATGTGGGGAGGCGCGGGAGTCAGGAGGGCGGCGCCAATGTCGGGCGTGAATCGCAGGCACAAAAAAACCGACCATAAGGTCGGTTTTTTCCGGATTTTGGTGCCCGAGGGAGACTGGGAGTCTATCGGTTTTGTCCAGTGTTTATTGGGGTTTGCTACCGGTTGAAATTTCTCCTACTCACAATCCTACTCACATTTCACCGAGTGGGTTGTTCCGGGGCTTCGTCCGTGTCCAGGTCTTTAACCCACTGCTCCATCATTTCGCATAGTTCGCGAGTAACTGGGAATTTTGCCGCGAGCCAGGTGGACGGGACGAACACATGATCATCAGACATGGCATAGGGAGTGTTATCGATCTGTGTGCAAAACAGCACCACCTGTTCATCACCTGCGAAGGCTGCCGGAACAAATATGATCCCGGTTTCGGAGATAGCCACGGTCAGCATCCACCAGGGCATCCCTTTGTCACCTTGAAACTCTACCCAATCCAATTCCACGTTCACGTTCCTTGCTGGAAAAAATCACCCTCGGATCACCGCGATGCGGTCAGCCGATCCTAGCGCAGATGATCAACTATGCGTTGCACCAACGTTGGTTTGTCTGAGGGGTTGTTCTACCCGTAGGCGCCGGCGACGAGTTGGTTAGGTATTTTCCTGATTAAACCCCCTAGAATTGGGGCTTTGCTGGCTTTGACGAAACAACAACCAACCCCCCAACTTGGGTCATACATAGCGAAGGAGCGGGGCCCGAATTACCCCCTATGGGCGGTATAGCCGGGAGTACCTTTGGGTGGGGAGGGGGGCGACCGAGGGGCATATTGGCTACCCGTCGCTGGGCGTGTTGAGTGGGTGTCAGTGGTGCCCTGAATTGTCCAGTTGTGCCCATTTAATGCAGTCGTGCCCATGTATAAGTGTGGGCACGACTGAGGGCACGAGTACAAAACTGACGCAAAGCTCCATCATGAGCCCGGATCGGGCGCCTGTGTAATCGCTCTAGCTGCAGCGCAGATCAGCGCCAAAGCCCGGTATTGCCCGGTACATCGCCGAGACAGGGTGAGGCGGCTTTATCGTCCAAGGCCAGCGTGGGCGAGGCCTCCAGCGATTCCGTGTGTCCATCCCAAGGGAGGATGCAGGAAGGTGGGGAATGAATCAGATTGAAGCCCAGCGCGTCTAAATGCTCGTGCCAACCCTCCAACGCACGCCTTTTCAAGCCCTCGGCAGTGGTGTGGATGTAAGTGGCATCAAGATCTTTCATCGCGTGATTCAGCAGCATTTCTCCCACCATGTAATCCACACCTAGGTCAGTCCACGCAGTGCGAGCCACCTTACGCAGATCATGGCTGGACCATTCTGCTTTGGCTAAGTCGGTGAACAGGTTGCTGGCCTTGCTCGCGCTAATAGCCGAGCCTGCATTGCCTGGAAACAGCAGCGGCCCATTGTAGCCATCCGTCTGCTGCCGAACTCGATACCGATGCAGCAGTGCGCAGGCCTGGGCCGATAGCGGCAACTTGTGCTCAGCCTTAGTCTTGGTGTCGCATGCTGGGATGAACCATTGGCCACTTTCGAGGTTGATGTTGCGCCAGCGCGCCAACCGGGTTTCGCCCAATCGGGTGCCGTGGCACAGCATCATTAATGCCAGCATCACTCCTGCCGGCTCGCTCTCAAAGCCATCCGCCAGATCACGCAACAATGCTTGCAGATCGTCGCCACGCAGACGAGCAGGCTTGGGCTTGATCCGAGTTCGGACAAAGTCGGTGTACTTGAGACTTGCCATTGGATTAACACGGAGCATGTCCAGCCGCATCGCTTGGCGAAATGCTACTGCAAGTACTCCATACACTGAGCGCACGAACGAAAGCGCGTAGCGCTCCTGCATAGGCCACATTAGGCGGCGGTCCAGTTCGGACTTCGTCACGTTGTTAAGCGGAAGATCACTCAAGCATGGGATAAGATGGCAATTCAATGCAGATTTGGCGCTGGCCTTGCGCTTCGCCGATAGACCACGATCACGCGCCATTCGGTCCAGCCACCACGCTAGTAGTTCACCGACTGTGCGCCAGTTGGTGGTGATCGATGTCGCCGAAACATCCAACGCCCTCCGAGCCAAAATATCGGGCAGTGTGGCTAGCAGGGTCTTGGTGTTGATACCGGGGTAACTACCGGCTTTACGCCATACCTGATCTACAACGACGTGCCACGCTCCGCGAGTGCGATCAGTTGTGGAATAGCGGAAGCGAATTTCACGATGACGGGAGTCGCGCAGTTGACGAACTTCGCCGCCAGCATGGCGGCGAATCTCGGCGTCACTAATGGCGACGGTAAGGGTTTTAGCCTTGGGAAGGGACATTGCTCACGGGCACTCAGGACCCGGTATTGATTTTGGCGCGCGCCAAGCCGCGATAGTCGAGCGGCGCCACGCCGGCATCGATCCGCACCTTGAGGCTGACCCCATCCACGGTCCAGCCTTCCTGCTCCTCCAGGTAGGGCGTATCAACGCCATCCAGGTAGGCCACTTCGATGGTGTCCGCGCCCTGCTCTGCAGCCACGTACCAGTACGGTGTCGCCACCCGATCCAGGCGGCTTTCAACGATCAGTTCTCCCATTTTGTTGACGGGGTTGGCTACCCCGCTGTTGTAGTCTGCACCTGGAACCGAGGTGCTATTGAGTACCTGCATGGCAGCTGACTCCAGGCCGGCGGGGACGATGATGAAAGCGGGCGAGATGTTCAGAGCGGTATCGAAGGCATCCTTCTGCAAGCGCATCTTGCGGCGCAGTTCACCCAGGATCACCGGAGACATTGCCGCGCTCGATTCATCGGTGTTGCCATGATCAGCACCAAACAGCGGTTTGCCGTCCACGAAGGCCGCATTGGTGGTCAGCACTGAATAGACCAAGTCGCCGATGGTGCGGCTAGCCGAGCGGCCTAGGTGAGCAGGCAGCGTGCCGAAGGCGCTCAGGTCGTCGTTGATGATCGCTTGGCGGGTGATGCTGAACAGGCCGCCGTAGGTAGCAAGGGCGATGGGGGCGCCCCGGTCGTTGCAGGTGACGTACTTGTACTCAGCACCCTCTGGAACTTTGGGCAGCGTCGGGAAGCCAGAAATGCCCACGCGGCGGGCAGGGTGGAAGTTGCTCAGCGAGCCTTTCTTAGTCCAGCGCTGGAACGTCTCGCCGCTGGCCTCCCAGCCACGCAGCATGGCTTTGCCGGAAACGTCCATTAGCACGTTGCCGAAGTCGCTGGTGGTGTGGGTAAAGGCTGCGCCGACCAGTTGCATTTTCGATCCATAGCTGGCAACGCCTACCCCTCGTTCGGTGAGGGAGGCGCGAGCCATCTCAGCAAGTGTCATGGTGCGGAAAGGGTTGAGATTATCCTGAGATTGCGCGAGGCCAAGACGTGCGGTAAGGGCATCGACCATGCCGTCTCGGACAATATTGCCATTACTCACGTAACCGGGGCCCGAGTAGGCAAATGGAACGTTACATGGAGTGGTATCCGCACCGATGGCTGCCAATAGTTTCTCGCGGGCTTGTTCAAAGCTATAGGTCATGAATTCTTTACTCGCTTGCAGTTGCTGAACGCGTTCCAAGCCTGCAAAAGGCGCTGCAAGCGCATTCAGCTTTTGGCGGTAGGATTCGCGGCTGTTGGTGAGCCGCTGCAGGCAATGCGTAGCGGCAAGAGGTGTCTGAACGACGGTGGCGAGAAACGACATTGCAGAGGCGGCTAGGCGTGGCTTGCTGCGCTCTCCATTGTCAACGCGGTGCGCGAAACCAGCATCGACAGCTTCGTAGCTGTTGAACCAGGTTTCGGCACTCATGATGGCCGCAATCTTCTCTGCGCTCACCCCAGTACGTTCTGTATATAGCGCGGCCATTTCTCGACTAGCAACGTCGAGCGTGTCGGCAGTTTTGCGCATTTGTTCCGCATCACCCGAGGCAACGGTCCAGGGGTTATGGACCATCAGCAAACTGTGCTCGGCCATCACGATTTCATCGGCAGCAAGCGCCACTAGCGTTGCCGCACTGGCGCACAAGCCGTCAACAATGGCCGTGACGCGGCCGGGATGTTTGCGCAAGATGCTGTAGATCGCCAGTGCGTCGGTTACGCTGCCGCCAGGGCTATTAATGTGGACTGTGAGCGGCAGTTGGCCGACCACCATAGCCTTGACCTTCTGAGCGGTGACCTCGTCGATCACGTCATAGATTTGCAAGTCCATGATCAGCCCTCGGTGCGAGTGGCTTTATCGCTAGCGGATTGCTCCCAAGGACGAGGCATGGGCGCGGCGACATGGTCACACCACTTGCGGATCGCGTGGCGGGCCAGGGCGGGGAGGGAGAACACGGGAGCGTGTTCCCCGGCCTGGGCATCAATGCGGCGTTTGAGTTGTTCGAGGTCGCGGATGCAGCCTTCGTCCAGGTGAATGGTCATGCGTTTTTCTGTCATGGGGTTCTCCGTGTACTTTCTGAACTGCTGACAAATGTCAGCAATGTGAGAAAGCACACATTGGAGAATCCACGCTTGCCGCTCAACGCGGTACTTAGTCAACCTTGGACGGTTTTATCCAGATACCTCTGGATATCGGCGACTTTGTAGAATCTACGGTTACCGCGACGCATGAACGGGAGCGGTGATTGTCCTGCCGCCGCCAAACGTCGTAGATAGGAGTGGGCATAGCCGACAAGTGCAGCAGCAGCGAATTCAGGAACTAGTCCGCCAAGCAGGGGATTAACATCCATCGCCTCTAGGCGCGCCTGAATTTCTTCTTCAATCGTATTCACATTACCTCCGTCCCGGCCATTGCCGGCGGACTTTTGAGAGAGCGTCGTTACGCGTAACGGGATTGCTTAACATCATGCAAATGACTCGTTTGGCATTAAGGCGCGGCTCGCGCTTATTGGTCGTGAATCTGCGGGCGCGGGGAATAACGCATATTCTCCATGGGCTTGGGGTAGCGACCAGGTGACCAATGTCTCCCCTCCGAATCCAGATCGCGCGGTTACCACAGAAAGCCGCTCACGAGCCCTGCGAATCTGCTTTTGGGTGTAGCCGTTGTCGGTCATCAATTTTTTAGCTTCGCGGCCAGTTATAGGGCCAGCGCTCAGAATCCGTCTTAACGCCTCTGCAGGGTCATCGCCGTCTTCCAATCTTTCGTCATCGGATGCTTCAACATCGCCCAGAATCTCGCGCGCAGTTCCCTCAATCGCAGAGCCCCAGACGACCCGTGTCGTTTCAATTCCATCGCTGATATCACAAGGCTCAATCGTGTAGGACACGCCGCCTTCATCGGTGCCGATGTTGGACTTAGCGCGAGCTAAGACACGGGCATCTGATCCCTCCTGTTTGGCCGCGACCAACACGGTTCGGGCCAGAGCGGAGAAAGCCTGTGAACCAATTACTCGATCTGCTGGTGACGAGCCCATGCCGCCCTTTGCAAAGTGAGAAATACCGACCACAGCGCAGTTGTTCTGCTCGGCAAAGTCTACGACCCCCTGCAATGCTCGCCTCACGTCATTGGCTTTGTGCATGTCCCCTTTTACCGCGCTGACGATGGGGTCAAGCATCAGAAGGGACACGCCGCCTATGTCATCGGCAGTCGCTCGAAGCAGCGCAATGTCATTGGCCGGGTCGAACGGGTCAGCATCGCCCTGAGCGTTGGTGCGACCCTGGATGATGTACACCCGGCTCATATCGGCGCCAGCAGCGGTCAGGCGTGGGATCAACGTATCGGCTGGATCATCCTCACTTGACCAGATCAAGGCATTGCCAGGCTCGTTGCAGCGGCTTCCATCAGGCCAGCGCCCGCCTGTGGTAATGGTAGCGATCAGACCTAAGAGCAGCGTGGTTTTCCCAGTGCCGCCAGCGCCCGCGAGGATGTGCAGTTTCCCTTTTGCAAGCCAACCAGGCCAAAGCCAGCGGATGGCTACCGGCTTGATTGACGCAGCGCTGGCCACCTTCACCTTCCAAAGTGCTGGCGCCGCCTCTCGGTTGATCGGGCTAAGTGGTTCGGCCCATTCTTCGGCAAACCGATCAGTAGTCATTTGACCCCCAGGCGCTGCTTAGCAAGGTTGAAGCGCATGAGGTCGTCACCTTCCAGAATTCCTTGTAGCTGGAGGGATTGACCGATTTGAAGAATCATTCGCTCATGCTCAATTGCGGCTTTACTCGGGCCGCGACGCCTTTTTGTATTCCCTGGGAAGAGGTCGCGAAGCTGTAAACCAATAGCCTGAACAACGTCATTAGCGCTGCAGCCCGCCCAGCACTTAATCAGAACGACACCGTCGCTAGTTTCAGAAATCGCGAGGCTTGGGGACTTGTCCAAATGGGCGGGGCAGCAAGCGATCCACTTGTTTGCCCCTGCGCTTTTAACTTTGTCCAGACGACTGATAACTTTTTCGAGACAAGCGGGCCCCGTCAGCGCAGATAGGCGCTGTGATGGAATATTCATGATTATTCCCCTTGGTGGCTTCTTTCAGCTATTTCCAGCTGGCCAACAACGGAGTTTATTGTTGCCAGGGCACTCTCAAGGGTATGGGAAACCATGAATGCGGTATTACCCGCCAGCGCGGTATCTCCAACGGCTGCTTCTGTAATTACGTCTCTTACGCTATTGAGCAGATCAACGGCTGCATATAGTGCCGCCTGGGCACTGACGCCGGGATTCACCGAAAAGAGGTCATTTTTCCGGAATGCGTGTGGTGGAGCGAAGAAAGACGTGTGGTCAGTAGTAAGGAGCTTCATTGGGCACCCCCAACCAGCAAAGACTCAAAGAAGCGAGCACGCGCCATTTCGGAGTTGTAGCGCTCATGGCGTACTTTGAGGCTGGATTTGCTTTTGAGCTGGGCGACTGCGCGAGCCCGATGGCGTTCTGCTCTGTTTTGAGCCTCGGAAGGGCTGAGGGCAAATAGACGTGTAAGCATGGGTGTAGCTCCTTGGACGAAGGGGCCACCACCGACTGCCGCCAAGCAGAGTTGGGTGGTGGGTTGCGCAGGATTGGCGGACCGGCGTCCAAGGGAACCGGCGCACACGGAGGTGCTCCCACGCAACCCACCATAAAGCTGACTTGCAGGCACAAAAAAAGCGCCTGCAATGCATAGATGGGCGCTGTAGCGCCTCGGACAATTCAGGCCGCCAAGCCTGGTCGCTGAATTTGCAGCAACAGGCGAACGATAGCTGTTAGGGGCATTGGTGGCAACCAATTTTCGCAGTGGTGCCCTGTCGTCCTCACTTATGCCCGTCCGTTTAGAATGGGCACGACTGCACAAAATGGGCACGACTGTGAAAACAAGGGCACGACTGGGAGGTGCTGTTTTCATCACGCCAAATCCCTGCGGCTGACAGCGATCTGCTCGTCACACCAGGCATGAATCTCCGCCTCGATCCAGACGACGCACTTTGGACCGAGGGTGACTTGCTTGGGAAAGGTGTCAGCGGCAACGCGGCGATAAATCTCAGTGCAGGACAGGCCGGTGATCGACTCCACGTCCTTGCGTTTGATGAAGCGGCGGGTGGATTGGGCAGTGTTGTTGGTAGCGGTAGCCATCTACAGCGCCTCCTGGGGCGTTATGGGGATGGCTGGGGATTAAATACATCCATTGAGTGGATTTCGATCCAGGGTTTTCCTCAGGAAAAATTCCGGAAATTTTTGACTGCACTAAATTTCCATTTTTAAGGCGTGTGGGTGGGCAGGGATAGCTCTAGCGCTGCGAGGGCCTGGAGTTCGGAAAGGTCGTTCATTAGCCGCTGCGCATGAAATTTGGTCGTTTTTCGGAGATTTCCTTCGCCAAAATCTGAGAATGGGAAAATTGCGGCCGCTACAACTCGATCCGGGAGCTTTTGTTTAGTCTCAATCTTCCAGATTTCCAAGTCGAGAAATGGCAAAACTCCGTATCGTGCCCAGCGGTGGAAAGCTGGCTTATGATATCGCTTATCTTTCTCCGTTTTTTGAGCTTGGCGTAGTTCGGTGAGCCAGGAAGTAAAGCCGTTGATTAATACGTCGTCGGGCAAGTTTAGGTCAACAAGAGCAGTAGCCATGTGCTCGGTCATGTTGAGGTGGCTGCTAAGGGTGAGAGGGTAGTCTGCTGCGCCGCCTTCATTGTCATTGGTTTTATGGCTAATGGAATAAAGTTCTCTAAACCACTCGAATGGCCGTAAATAGTGGCTGTCCAGATTTCTAGCGTGCTCGCATAGGTGGCGGAAGGTTAGGGAGCTGACTCCTCTTTTGTTATGTTTGAGGTGTTCGAGTAAACAATGATTTTCATGAAAAATTGGAAGGTTCGCCTTCTCAACACTTACGCCTCGGATGTACTGAATATCTCGATTAAAGGCGCTTTCCGCCAGCTCGCGCATTTCCTGGCGAGCGTCCGAGCGGTACTCAAGCAAAGTTAGAAAGTGTTTTCTCTGTGCGAGCTGTTTGTACCAATCTAAGCTGCCGAAACTATCTGCGGCCTGATAGTTTTCAATCTTAAACCACTCAGGGAGTTGGTTAGCGTTTTCTATTTTGCTCATTGTTGTTGCTCGAATCGATGGCATATCAAATTGGGCGGCGCAACATCACGCCTTGCGTTTGAAATCTAAAACGTTTGAACTAGTGCAGAGATCATCCACCGAATCGGCCCACGCCTGCATCATTCCCCGACGTTGCTCTAAGTAGTGCGCATGGTTATAAGTGTCGCGGATCGAATCTTGGTCTCCGTGTGCCAGTTGTCTTTCGATCCAGTCGCGGTTGTAGCCTCGGGTATTGAGGCTGGTGCTCAGCAGATGGCGGAAACCGTGGCCAGTCTGGCGCCCCTCGTAACCCATTGAGGAAAGCGCCTTGTTCACCGTGTTCTCGCTCATTGGCCTGGCCCGGTCGTTGCGCCCAGGGAAGGCGAGGGGATAGGTGCCGGTCAGTTCGTGCAGGGAACGCAGCAGAACCACGGCCTGGCGTGGGAGCGGGACGATATGAGGGCGCCGCGCCTTCATCCGTGCTGCAGGGATCGTCCAGGTAGCTGACTCCAGGTCGAACTCGTCCCAGGGCGCCAGCCGCAGCTCGCCGGGACGCACGGCTGTCAGTAGCAGCAGGCGAATGGCGATCTTGCTGGTGAAGTCGCACTGGGCTGTCTCCAGCTTCTCCAGCAGCGCGGGAAGCTCGGCCTCTGATACGTGCGGGTGGTGGCGAGTGCGCGGGGCGTGCGCGGCTACCACGTCCAGATCAGTGGCGGGGTTGCCGGGTACCACACCCTTGGCCAGGCCGAAGCGGAATATCTGGCTTAGCCACTGGCGAACCTTTCGGGCGACGTTGAACGCCTCTCGCTGCTCGATCTTGCGCACCAGGTCTACCAGTTCAGGGCGCTGGACCTCGGCAGCGGGCCGCTTACCAATTACTGGGAAAATGTCTGACTCCAGGTACTGCAGGGCCTTCGACGCGGTGGCCGGTGCCCAGCGTGGCTGGTTGTAGTCGTACCATTCCCGCGCCAGCACTTCGAGGGTGAGCACCTGAGCTGCAGCAGCGGCTTTCTCCTGCTGTTTATGTGCGCTGGGGTCTACGCCCTGCGCCAGCAGCTTGCGTGCGGTATCCCGGCGCTCGCGTGCCTGGGCAAGTGTGACGGCGGGGTAGGTACCCAGGCCCAGCATCTTGGCCTTGCCCTCGAATCGATAGCGAAGGCGCCACAGCTTCCCACCAGCTGTCGTCACCTCAAGGCAAAGGCCTAGGGAGTCAGCGAGGCGATAGAGCTTGTCGCGGGGTTTGGCGGTGCGAATGGCGGTATCGGTGAGCGCCACGGTGATTCCCTTGCAGTGGCCCAACCGCGCTGGATTGCGATTGGGGTGTGAGTAGGATTTAGGACCGAACTCGTCCTACTCACAAATCTACTCACATAAATTGGGGCTTACAAGGGAATCACTGGGAACGCTGGGCACAAAAAAACCGGCCAATTGGCCGGTTTCTCTGGTGTTCCGGGTCTGGTAGGGACCGCTTGGAACTATGTGATGGTGCCCCGAGGGAGACTCGAACTCCCACTCCTTTCGAAAACGGATTTTGAATCCGCCGCGTCTACCAATTCCGCCATCAGGGCGTGGCGCGCAGTATAAAGAGGTGCCGCTGGTCGGTCAATCGGCTTTCATGGTCAATTTTCACACATTGGGCTAAACTTCCCGGCCCTGCCGAACCGAACATCATCATGCGCGTCGCCGATTTTTCCTTCGAACTCCCTGATTCCCTGATCGCCCGCCACCCGTTGGCAGAGCGCCATGGCAGCCGTCTGCTGGTGCTCGATGGGCCTACCGGCGCGCTGGCGCACCGGCAATTCCCCGACTTGCTCGACTATCTGCGCCCCGGCGACTTGATGGTGTTCAACAACACCCGGGTGATCCCGGCGCGGTTGTTTGGCCAGAAAGCCTCCGGCGGCAAGCTGGAGGTACTGGTCGAACGCGTGCTGGACAGCCACCGGGTACTGGCCCATGTGCGCGCCAGCAAGGCGCCCAAGGTAGGCGCGGTCATCCTCATCGATGGCGGTGGCGAGGCCGAAATGGTCGCGCGTCATGACACGCTGTTCGAGCTTCGTTTCACCGAAGAGGTGCTGCCGTTGCTCGACCGTGTCGGTCATATGCCGTTGCCGCCCTATATCGACCGCCCGGACGAGGGCGCCGACCGTGAGCGCTACCAGACCGTGTACGCCCAGCGCGCCGGTGCGGTCGCCGCGCCTACTGCAGGCCTGCACTTTGACGAGGCGCTGCTGGAAAAGATCGCAGCCAAGGGCGTCGAACGCGCCTTCGTCACCCTGCATGTGGGCGCTGGCACCTTCCAGCCGGTGCGTGTCGACAAGATCGAAGACCACCACATGCATAAAGAGTGGCTCGAAGTGGGCCAGGATGTGGTCGATGCCATCGAGGCCTGCCGTGCCCGTGGTGGTCGGGTGATCGCCGTTGGCACCACCAGTGTGCGTTCGCTGGAGAGCGCCGCGCGTGATGGCGTGCTCAAGGCCTTCAGTGGCGACACCGACATCTTCATCTACCCGGGCCGCCCGTTCCATGTAGTCGATGCCCTGGTCACCAACTTCCATCTGCCGGAGTCCACGCTGCTGATGCTGGTCTCGGCTTTCGCCGGCTACCCCGAGACCATGGCTGCCTACGCAGCGGCGGTCGAGCACGGGTACCGCTTCTTCAGTTACGGTGATGCCATGTTCATCACCCGCAATCCGGCGCCACGCGGGCCCGAGGATCAAGCATGAGTCGCACCTGTCGAATGTCCTTCGAACTGCTGGCCACCGACGGCAAGGCCCGTCGTGGTCGCATCACCTTCCCACGTGGCACCGTGGAAACCCCGGCATTCATGCCGGTGGGTACCTATGGCACGGTCAAGGGCATGCTGCCACGCGATATCGAGGCCATCGGCGCCGAGATGATCCTTGGCAACACCTTCCACTTGTGGCTGCGTCCAGGCACCGAGGTGATCAAGAAGCACAACGGCCTGCACGATTTCATGCAGTGGAAAGGCCCGATCCTCACCGACTCCGGTGGTTTCCAGGTGTTCAGCCTGGGTGCCATGCGCAAGATCAAGGAAGAGGGCGTGACCTTCGCCTCGCCAGTCGATGGCTCGAAGGTGTTCATGGGCCCGGAAGAGTCGATGCAGGTGCAGCGTGACCTGGGCTCGGACGTGGTAATGATCTTCGACGAGTGCACCCCGTACCCGGCCGAGCACGATGTGGCACGCACTTCCATGGAGCTGTCGCTGCGCTGGGCCCAGCGTTCGAAAAACGCCCACGCCGACAACACCGCCGCGCTGTTCGGCATTGTCCAGGGCGGCATGTACCAGGACCTGCGCATGCGCTCGCTGGAAGGCCTGGAGAACATCGGTTTCGACGGCCTGGCCATTGGCGGCCTGTCGGTGGGCGAGCCCAAGCACGAAATGATCAAGGTGCTGGATTACCTGCCGGGCCAGATGCCTGCTGACAAACCTCGTTACCTTATGGGGGTAGGCAAACCGGAAGATCTCGTTGAGGGTGTGCGCCGCGGCGTCGACATGTTCGACTGCGTGATGCCGACGCGTAACGCGCGCAACGGTCATCTGTTCGTCGATACAGGGGTGATCAAGATCCGCAACGCGTTCCATCGTCACGATGAATCGCCGCTGGATCCGACCTGTGACTGCTATACCTGCACCAACTTCTCGCGCGCCTATCTCCATCATCTGGACAAATGCGGCGAAATGCTGAGCAGCATGCTGAATACCATCCACAACTTGCGCCATTATCAGCGCTTGATGGCCGGTTTACGCGAGGCTATTCAACAGGGTAAATTGGCCGCCTTTGTCGACGCCTTCTACGCCAAGCGCGGGCTTCCTGTACCGCCCTTGGACTGACTGTCCGCATCCATTATTAGAAAATTACATTAGGAGTGCCCAATGAGCTTCTTCATCCCCGCCGCATACGCGGACGCTGCAGCACCTGCCGCTGGCCCAGCCGGTACCGGCTTCGAGTGGATTTTCCTGGTCGGTTTCCTGGTCATCTTCTATCTGATGATCTGGCGCCCGCAGGCCAAGCGCGCGAAAGAGCAGAAGAACCTGCTGAGCAACTTGCAGAAAGGTGACGAAGTTGTCACCAACGGCGGCATCGCCGGCAAGATCGTCAAGGTTTCCGATGACTTCGTGGTGCTGGAAGTGTCCGACACTGTCGAGCTGAAGTTCCAGAAGGGTGCCATTGCTGCGACCCTGCCAAAAGGTACGCTCAAGGCTATCTGAGTTACCGGTTTTTTTTCCAGTCGGGGCGCGCAACGCGCCCCGCGTCTTGAACGGGCGGCGTGATGCTGAACAAATATCCTCTGTGGAAATATGCACTGATCGTGCTGGTACTGGTGGTCGGTTTCATTTATTCCGCTCCCAACCTCTACCCGGATGACCCGGCGGTACAGATCAGCGGTGCCAGCTCGGCGCTGCAGGTGAATCAGGCCGACCTCGATCGCGTCAGCAAGGCGCTGGTCGATGCCAAGATCGCGGTCAAGGGTGTAAGCCTGGGTGAAAAGGGCAGCGGGCTTATCCGTCTGACCAATCAGGAAGACCAGTTGCCAGCCAAGGATGTAGTGCGCAAGGCACTGGGCGATGATTACGTCGTGGCCCTGAACCTGGCCCAGACTACCCCGCAATGGCTGCGCAACTTGGGCGCAAGCCCGATGAAACTGGGCCTGGATCTGTCCGGTGGTGTGCACTTCCTGCTGGAAGTGGACATGGACAAGGCCATGACTGCCCGCATGAAAGTCTACGAAGGCGAGGTCAAGACCTTGCTGCGCAAAGAGCGCATCCGCTACCGCAGCCTGCCTCAGCAGGATGGCGGCATCATGCTGGGCTTCGCTGACGATGCTGCCCGCGAACAGGCACGTGCCCTGATCCGCAAGAATTTCAATGATTTCGACCTGACCACCACCGAGCGCAACGAGCTTGCGGTGCTGCGTCTGGCGCTGACCCAGGCGAAAGTCGCCGAGATCCGCGAATACTCGATCAAGCAGAACCTCACCACCGTGCGCAACCGCGTGAACGAGTTGGGTGTGGCCGAGCCGCTGGTACAGCGCCAGGGCGCCAACCGTATCGTGGTCGAGCTGCCTGGCGTGCAGGACACTGCCGAAGCCAAGCGTATCCTCGGTAAAACGGCCAACCTGGAGTTCCGCTTCGGTGCCGAACCGGGCGCGTCCAAGGCCACCACCGAGGTGTTCGAGTTCCGTGAAGGCGGCCGCTCCGCTGCCGTCGAGCGTGGCCTGATCATCACCGGTGACCAGGTTACCGACGCCCAGGCCAGCTTTGACGAGCATGGTCGCCCGCAGGTGAACATCCGCCTGGATGGTCACGGTGGCGAGCTGATGAGCCGTGCTACCCGTAGCAACGTCGGCCGTAGCATGGCGGTGATCTTTATCGAGCAGAAGCCAGTCACCCGCTACGTCAAGCAGACTGTCGGTGGCGTCGAGAAGGACGTCGCCGTACAAAGCTTCGTGGAAGAGAAGAAAATCATCAGCCTGGCGACCATCCAGTCGCCGCTGGGCAGCCAGTTCCGCATCACCGGCCTGAACGGCCAGGGCGAATCGTCGGAACTGGCACTGCTGCTGCGTGCCGGCGGCCTGGCCGCCCCGATGTACTTCGCTGAAGAACGTACCATTGGCCCAAGCCTGGGTGCCGACAACATCACCAAGGGTATCGACGCGTCGCTGTGGGGCATGTTGTTTGTCTCTCTGTTCATCATTGCCATTTACCGCGCCTTCGGTGTGCTGGCCACCATCGCCCTGGCGGGCAACATGGTGCTGCTGCTGGCGTTGATGTCACTGCTGGGGGCCACGCTGACCCTGCCGGGGATCGCCGGCATCGTGTTGACCATGGGTATGGCAGTGGACGCCAACGTGCTGATCTTCTCGCGTATTCGCGAAGAGATCGCTGCTGGCATGTCGGTGCAGCGTGCCATCCACGAAGGCTTCAATCGCGCCTACTCGGCAATCGTCGACGCCAACCTGACCACTCTGTTGGTCGGCGGCATCCTGTTTGCCATGGGTACCGGCCCGGTCAAAGGCTTTGCGGTCACCATGTCCCTCGGGATTTTCACCTCGATGTTCACTGCCATCATGGTGACCCGTGCATTGGTCAACCTGACCTGTGGCGGGCGTGACATCAAGAAGCTGTGGGTTTGAGGGAGCTGCGATGAAAACCATCAATTTCATGGGCGTGCGCAAAGTCGCGTTCGCCGTCACCGTGCTCCTCACCGTACTGGCACTGTTCAGCTGGTGGCAAAAGGGCCTGAACCTCGGGCTGGACTTCACCGGGGGCACGCTGATCGAGTTGACCTATGAACGCCCGGCCGACGTCAAGGCTGTGCGTGCCGAGCTGGTCAATTCCGGCTTCCACGAAGCTGTGGTTCAGAGCTTCGGTGCTACCACCGACCTGCTGGTGCGCATGCCTGGCGACGACCCGATGCTGGGTAACAAAGTGGCCGAAGCCCTGCAGAAGGTTGGCGGCGACAACCCGGCCAAGGTCAAACGCGTCGAGTTCGTCGGCCCGCAAGTGGGTGAAGAACTGCGTGACCAGGGCGGCTTGGGCATGCTCCTGGCCCTGGGCGGCATCCTCATCTACCTGGCGTTCCGCTTCCAGTGGAAGTTCGCCGTGGGGGCGATCGTTTCGCTGATCCACGACGTGGTCGTAACGCTGGGTATCCTGTCTTTCTTCCAGATCACCTTCGACCTGACGGTGCTGGCGGCGGTGCTGGCGATCATCGGTTACTCGCTGAACGACACCATTGTTGTATTCGACCGGGTGCGCGAGAACTTCCGCGTGATGCGCAAAGCCTCACTGATCGAGAACATCAACATTTCCACCACCCAGACCCTGCTGCGTACCGTCGCCACTTCGGTTTCGACCCTGCTGGCCATCGCCTCGTTGCTGTTCTTCGGGGGTGACAACCTGTTCGGTTTCTCACTGGCACTGTTCATTGGTGTCATGGCCGGTACTTACTCGTCGATCTATATCGCCAACGTGGTACTGATCTGGCTGAACCTGAGCAGCGAAGATCTCATTCCGCCGGTCAAGGCCGAGGGTGTGGACGAACGTCCGTAAGTTCTTCCCTGCGCCGCCTGGCGGTGAAAAGGCGCGAGTGTTGAACTCGCGCCTTTTTTTTTGCTCCAAGGCTGGGAGAAGCGCGGGTTCATGCCCGCTGGTACGATCAGGAGGTTCACGTGAATAAATCAATGCTGGTGGGTGCGGTGCTGGGTGCTGTCGGTGTAACTGCCGGAGGTGCTGTGGCGACCTACAGCTTGGTGAACAAAGGCCCCGAAGTCGCCCAGGTGACTGACGTGCAGCCGATCAAGCAGCAGGTGAAAACCCCGCGTGAAGTTTGCAAGGACGTGACTGTGACGCGCCAAGCGCCGGTCAAGGATCAACACCAGATTGCCGGTACCGTAGTCGGTGCGTTGGCAGGTGGTCTGTTGGGTAACCAGATTGGTGGCGGTACCGGCAAGAAGATTGCCACGGTGGCCGGTGCGGTCGGTGGTGGTTATGCGGGGAACAAGGTGCAGGAAGGCATGCAGGAGCGTGATACCTACACAACCACGCAAACCCGCTGCAACACGGTCAACGACATCAGCGAGAAGGTAGTGGGCTACAACGTGACCTATTCCATCGGTGATCAGGTAGGCAAGGTGAAGATGGATCGCGAACCGGGGTCGACCATTCCGCTGGACAAGAATGGCAAGTTGATCCTGAGCGAGGCTGGTCAGTAATTTGCGTTGTCTGTGCCGGCCTCTTCGCGGGTAAACCCGCTCCTACAGGGGCAATGCGATCCGTGTAAGAGCGGGTTTACCCGCGAAGAGGCCGGCACAGGCAACGCAAACCACCAAGCACAAAAAAAGCACCTCGAGAGGTGCTTTTTGTTTGCCGGCAATCTGCGCTTAGCGCTTCATGCTTTCTGGCAGGTGTGGCTGGATGGCAGTCAGTACCGCCTTGAAGCACTTGATGTTGCCTGCAACGATGTGGCCTTTGTCGAGGAAGTCGTGGCCGCCGTTGAAGTCGCTCACCAGGCCACCGGCTTCCTGGATCAGCAGCACGCCAGCTGCCATGTCCCATTCGGACAGGCCCGACTCCCAGAAGGCGTCGAAGCGGCCAGCGGCCACGTAGGCCAGGTCCAGGCTGGCGGAGCCGGCGCGGCGGATGCCTGCGGTCTGGCCGGTCAAGGCGCGGAACATGCCCAGGTAGTTGTCCATGTCAGCCATCTGGCCATCACGGAACGGGAAGCCGGTGCCCAGCAGGGCGCCTTCCAGGCTTGTACGCGAGCTGACGCGCAGGCGGCGGCCGTTGAGTTGGGCGCCACGGCCCCGGCTGGCGGTGAATTCTTCCTGGCGAACCGGGTCGACGATCACGGCGTGCTCAAGGCGGCCGCGGTATTTGCAGGCGATGCTGACTGCGAAGTGCGGGATGCCGCGCAGGAAGTTGGTGGTGCCGTCCAGCGGATCGATAATCCACAGGTAATCCTTGCCTTCTTCGCCGCTACCCGCGTGCAGACCGGTTTCCTCGCCCTGGATGGAGTGGTTCGGGTAGGCCTTGCGCAGGGCGTTGACGATGCTTTGCTCGGCGGCGCGATCGACTTCGGAAACGTAGTCCTTGGCCTCTTTCTCATCGACCTTGATGCTATCCAGGCGTTCGATGGAGCGGAAAATCAGTTCACTGGCGCTGCGAGCGGCGCGCAGGGCGATATTCAGCATAGGCTGCATGGGCGGGTCACCTGGAGATGTTAAAGAAGAAAGCCGATCATTCTAGCAGAAAACTTTGGCGGCAGAAGTGTCACATTTGCTTTCGTGGCGTTACGTCTGTCGGTTCTGTAAGATCGAAGGCCCTGATTCCTGCATCTGTGAGCACAACACCTTGCTGCAAAATATTCGTGTTGTTCTGGTCAATACCAGCCACCCCGGCAATATCGGCGGCGCTGCGCGTGCCATGAAAAACATGGGCTTGTCGCGTCTGGTGCTGGTGCAGCCGAAAGAATTCCCCGCCGTGGATGCCAGTGCCCGTGCTTCGGGCGCCGACGATGTGCTGGATAACGCCCAGGTGGTCGACAGCCTCGAACAGGCACTGGTCGGCTGCAACCTGGTGATGGGCACCAGCGCCCGCGAGCGCAGCATTCCCTGGCCGTTGATCGGCCCGCGTGAATGCGGTGCCAAGGCGGTGGAGCATGCCAATGGCGGCGAGGAAATCGCCTTGGTGTTCGGGCGTGAGCACGCCGGCCTGACCAACGAAGAACTGCAGCGATGTCACTTCCACGTGCACATTCCCTCCAACCCCGACTTCAGTTCGTTGAACCTGGCGGCTGCCGTGCAGGTGCTCTCCTACGAGGTGCGTATGGCCTGGCTGGCTGCTGGTGAGGCGCCGGGAAAAGTCGAAAAGGTTGACGCCGCTGAGCTGGCGACCATGGATGAAATGGAGCTGTTCTACGACCACTTGGAGAAAACCCTGGTGGGCATCGGCTTCCTCGACCCCGAAAAGCCCAAGCACCTGATGCCGCGCTTGCGCCGGTTGTATGGGCGGGTGGCGGTCGAGCGTTCGGAAATGAGCATTTTGCGCGGCATCCTCACCGAGACCCAGAAAGTGGTCCGGGGCGAGCCGCATAAACGGAAGGACTGACAGATGTTCGAACGCCTGCGTGAAGATATTCAAAGCGTATTCCACCGTGACCCGGCTGCGCGCAATGCCTTCGAGGTGCTCACCTGCTACCCCGGCATGCATGCCATCTGGCTGCATCGCCTGGGCAATGCGCTGTGGAGGCGTGATTTCAAATGGCTGGCCCGGCTGGTGTCGAATTTCGGTCGCTGGCTGACCGGTATCGAAATCCACCCTGGCGCCACCATTGGCCGGCGCTTTTTCATCGACCACGGTATGGGCATCGTCATTGGCGAAACCGCCGAGATCGGCGATGACGTCACCCTGTACCAGGGTGTGACGCTCGGTGGTACCAGCTGGAACAAAGGCAAACGCCACCCCACCTTGGAGAATGGCGTGGTGGTAGGGGCGGGTGCCAAGGTCCTGGGGCCTTTCACCGTCGGCGCCGGGGCCAAGATCGGTTCCAATGCGGTGGTCACCAAGGCAGTGCCGGCCGGGGCTACGGCGGTAGGCATTCCAGGGCGGATCATCGTCAAGAGCGAGGACACTGAAGTCGAAGCCAAGCGTAAGGCAATGGCCGAGAAGATCGGCTTTGATGCCTACGGTGTCAGCGGCGACATGCCCGACCCGGTCGCGCGGGCCATCGGCCAGATGCTCGATCATCTGCAGGCCGTCGACGAACGGTTGGAGGGTATGTGTGGCGCGCTGACCAAGATGGGCAGTGACTATTGTGCCAAAGAACTGCCGGCCTTGCCGGAGGACGAGTTCACCGAGGTTGCTCAGGTGGCCCAGCGCGACACTCAGTCGCATTGATCGCGCCGTACTGAAATCATGTAGACATGCGGGGCGTGTGCTCACGCCCCTCGTCTGCTACAATCGCGCCCGCCTCCCTGATGCAAACCCGACTAAAGCAGTAGGTCTAATAGTTGACTTAAATGCTCGGGAATCGCATACTCGCACACATCCCGAAACTCCCGTGGTACCCAATAGCCATGCGACTGACTACCAAAGGCCGATACGCTGTGACCGCCATGCTCGACCTGGCGTTGCACGCGAAGCATGGGCCGGTGTCTTTGGCCGATATTTCCGAGCGCCAGGGCATTTCCCTCTCTTATCTGGAGCAGCTGTTCGCCAAGCTGCGCCGCAGCAGCCTGGTTTCCAGCGTGCGCGGTCCAGGCGGTGGCTACCAGCTGTCGCGGGGCATGGAAACCATCCAGGTGGCCCAGGTCATCGACGCGGTCAACGAATCGGTCGATGCCACCCGTTGCCAGGGGCTCGGGGACTGCCATGCCGGTGATACCTGCCTGACCCACCACCTGTGGTGCGACCTCAGCCAGCAGATCCATGAATTCCTCAGCGGCATAAGCCTGGCCGACCTCGTCAAGCGCCGTGATGTGCAGGAAGTCGCCCAGCGCCAGGACCTGCGGCGTGTCGCAGGACGAACCGCCCAGCTGGACAAGATTGAGACGTCTGCCGTCGATTGACCCCTTGGGACGACGAGCGACGCCACCGCCTGATAGGAGAGACAAATGAAGTTGCCGATCTACCTCGATTACTCCGCGACCACTCCGGTCGACCCACGCGTGGCCCAGAAGATGGCCGACTGCTTGCTGGTCGACGGGAACTTCGGTAACCCGGCCTCGCGCTCCCACGTCTTTGGCTGGAAAGCCGAGGAGGCGGTGGAAAACGGTCGCCGCCAGGTTGCCGAGCTGATCAATGCCGATCCGCGCGAAATCGTCTGGACCAGCGGTGCAACCGAGTCCGACAACCTCGCACTCAAAGGTGTCGCGCACTTCTATCAGACCAAGGGCAAGCACATCATTACCTCCAAGATCGAGCACAAGGCGGTCCTGGATACCGCTCGCCAGCTGGAGCGCGAAGGTTTTGAAGTCACCTACCTGGAACCAGGCGAAGACGGCATCGTCACCCCGGCCATGGTAGAGGCGGCGCTGCGCGACGACACCATCCTGGTCTCGCTGATGCACGTGAACAACGAAGTCGGCTCGATCAACGACATTGCCGCCATCGGTGAACTGACCCGTTCGCGCGGCGTGCTGTTCCATGTCGACGCCGCCCAGTCGGCCGGCAAGGTCGAAATCGACCTGCAAAAGCTGAAGGTCGACCTGATGTCGTTCTCGGCGCACAAGGTCTATGGCCCGAAAGGCATCGGCGCACTGTACGTCAGCCGCAAGCCGCGTGTACGCCTGGAAGCCATCATTCACGGCGGCGGTCATGAGCGCGGCATGCGTTCGGGCACCTTGCCGACCCACCAGATCGTCGGCATGGGCGAAGCCTTCGCCATTGCCAAGCAGGAAATGGTTGCAGAAAACGCACGCATCAAGGCCCTGAGCGACCGCTTCTTCAAGCAGGTCTCAAACCTTGAAGAGCTGTACGTCAATGGCAGCCAGACTGCACGTGTACCGCACAACCTGAACCTGAGCTTCAACTACGTCGAAGGCGAATCGCTGCTGATGTCGCTGAAAGACATCGCCGTATCGTCCGGTTCGGCCTGTACCTCCGCGTCGCTCGAGCCGTCTTACGTACTGCGTGCTCTGGGCCGTAACGACGAGCTGGCGCACAGCTCGATCCGCTTCTCCTTTGGCCGATTCACCACCGAAGAAGAAGTCGACTACGCCGCGCAGAAAGTCTGCGAGGCTGTCAACAAACTGCGTGAACTGTCGCCGCTGTGGGATATGTACAAAGACGGCGTTGACATCTCCAAGATCGAGTGGGCCGCCCACTAAGCAGTCGCCGGCAAGAGCGGCTCCCTGATGAGGAAGGAATTGCACCATGGCATACAGTGAAAAGGTCATCGACCACTACGAAAACCCGCGCAACGTCGGCAAGATGAATGCCGAAGACCCGGATGTCGGCACCGGCATGGTCGGCGCCCCGGCCTGCGGTGACGTGATGCGCCTGCAGATCAAGGTCAACGAGCAGGGCGTTATCGAAGACGCCAAGTTCAAGACCTATGGCTGCGGCTCGGCCATCGCTTCCAGCTCCCTCGCCACCGAGTGGATGAAGGGCAAGACCCTGGACGAGGCCGAAACCATCAAGAACACCCAGCTGGCCGAAGAACTGGCGTTGCCGCCGGTCAAGATCCACTGCTCGGTACTCGCCGAGGATGCCATCAAGGCAGCCGTACGCGACTACAAGCAGAAGAAAGGCTTGATCTAAGTCGCCTGTTGCAAGGTAAGGAGTTCTGATGGCTATCAGCATGACAGAAGCCGCCGCCAACCACATTCGCCGTTCCCTCGACGGGCGCGGCAAAGGTGAGGGCATTCGCCTGGGCGTGCGCACCACCGGTTGCTCGGGTCTGGCCTACGTGCTGGAATTCGTCGACGAACTGGCGGACGAAGACCAGGTGTTCGAGAACCATGGCGTCAAGGTGATCATCGATCCCAAGAGCCTGGTCTACCTCGATGGCACCGAGCTGGATTTCGTCAAGGAAGGGTTGAACGAAGGCTTCAAGTTCAACAACCCCAACGTGCGCGGTGAGTGTGGCTGCGGCGAAAGCTTCAACGTTTGAGGCTGGCTGTGGGTACTCCTTGTCATTACGCATTGTTTGACCTCCAGCCAAGCTTCCGTCTGGATCTCGACAAGCTGGCCACTCGCTATCGCGAGCTGGCCCGCGAAGTCCATCCTGATCGCTTTGCCGACGCCTCCGAGCGTGAGCAGCGTATAGCGCTGGAAAAATCCGCGGCCCTCAACGACGCTTACCAGACGCTGCGCAGTGCGCCGCGGCGTGCGCGCTACCTGCTGGCCATCAGCGGCCACGAAGTGCCTCAGGAAGTCACGGTCCACGACCCTGACTTCCTGCTGCAGCAGATGCAGTGGCGTGAAGAGCTCGAAGAACTGCAGGATGAAGCCGACCTTGATGGTGTAGGCGTGTTCAAGAAGCGCCTGAAGGTTGCCCAGGACACGCTGAATGAGGACTTTGCCGGCTGCTGGGATGCCCCAGGCGAGCGCGACAAGGCTGAACGCCTGATGCGCCGCATGCAGTTCCTCGACAAGCTCGCCCAAGAAGTGCGCCAACTGGAAGAGCGCCTCGACGATTAACCCCGGTGCTGCCCGTGATGGCACCTAAGGTATTCAGATAAGCATGGCCCTACTGCAGATTGCCGAACCCGGTCAAAGCCCTCAGCCGCACCAGCGCCGCCTGGCGGTTGGGATCGACCTGGGCACCACCAACTCAATGGTTGCTGCTTTGCGCAGCGGCCGTAGCGAGCCCCTGCCCGATGCGCAGGGTAACGTCATTCTGCCGTCCGCGGTGCGCTACCTCGAAGGGCGCATCGAAGTGGGGCAGGCCGCGCGTGATGCTGCCTCCAGCGACCCGTTTAACACCGTGCTGTCGGTCAAGCGCCTGATGGGGCGCGGCCTGGCCGACGTCAAGCAGCTGGGCGAGCAACTGCCATACCGTTTTGTGGGTGGTGAATCGCACATGCCGTTCATCGACACTGTGCAGGGGCCGAAAAGCCCTGTGGAAGTGTCTGCCGACATCCTGAAGGTGTTGCGCGAGCGTGCCGAAGCCACCTTGGGTGGCGAGTTGGTGGGCGCGGTGATCACCGTGCCGGCCTATTTCGATGACGCCCAGCGTCAGGCTACCAAAGACGCTGCGCGTCTGGCCGGCCTGAACGTGCTGCGCCTGCTCAACGAACCGACTGCGGCCGCCGTAGCCTACGGCCTGGACCAGAACGCCGAAGGCGTGGTGGCCATCTATGATCTGGGCGGCGGCACTTTCGATATTTCAATTCTGCGGCTGACCGCTGGTGTATTCGAAGTACTGGCCACCGGCGGTGATACCGCTCTGGGTGGTGATGACTTCGACCATGCTATTGCTGGCTGGATCATCGAGCAGGCTGGCCTGTCGTCCGATCTGGACCCGGCTACCCAGCGCGCGCTGCTGCAAACCGCCTGCGCCGCCAAGGAAGCCCTGACCGATGCTGACGTGGTCAACGTCAGCCACGGTGCCTGGCACGGTGAGCTGACCCGTAGCGCCTTCGAAGCCATGATCGAACCACTGGTTGCCCGCAGCCTGAAGGCTTGCCGCCGCGCCGTGCGCGACAGTGGTGTTGAGCTGGAAGAAGTCAGCGCCGTGGTCATGGTCGGTGGTTCGACCCGCGTGCCGCGTGTGCGTGAGGCCGTGGGTGCGCTGTTCGGGCGTACCCCGCTGACCTCGATCGACCCAGACCAGGTGGTGGCCATCGGTGCCGCCATCCAGGCCGACACCCTGGCCGGCAACCGCCGCGAAGGTGGCGAGCTGCTGCTGCTCGATGTCATCCCGCTGTCGCTTGGTCTTGAGACCATGGGCGGGCTGATGGAGAAGGTGATCCCGCGTAACACCACCATTCCAGTGGCCCGCGCTCAGGAGTTCACCACGTACAAAGATGGCCAGTCGGCCATGATGATCCACGTGCTGCAGGGCGAGCGCGAGCTGATCAGCGACTGCCGTTCGCTGGCCCGCTTCGAGCTGCGCGGCATTCCTGCCATGGTTGCCGGTGCTGCGAAAATCCGCGTCACCTTCCAGGTGGATGCCGATGGCCTGCTCAGCGTCGCTGCCCGCGAGCTGGGTTCGGGCGTGGAAGCCAGCATTCAGGTCAAGCCGTCCTACGGTCTGACCGACGGCGAAATCGCCCGCATGCTCAAAGACTCCTTCGAACACGCCGGTTCCGACAAGCACGCCCGCCAGCTGCGAGAGCATCAGGTAGATGGCGAGCGGCTGCTCGAAGCGGTACAGGGCGCCCTGGACGCCGACGGCGAGCGCCTGCTCAGCAGTGACGAGCGCGACGCCATCGAATTCCAGATGCAAGAACTACGTGATTTGCTGGCCGGCACCGATGGCGCAGCCATCGAGCAACAGACCAAGCGTCTGTCGCAAGTGACCGATGCATTTGCCGCCCGTCGCCTTGATTCGACGGTCAAAGCCGCACTGGCCGGGCGCAACCTGAATGAGATCGAGGAGTAATCGATGCCGCTGGTGACATTCCTGCCGCATGAGAAGTTCTGCCCTGAGGGGCTGACCGTGGAGGTCAAGCCCGGGACCAACATCCTGGAACTGGCCCACGACCATCACATCGAGATGGAAAGTGCCTGCGGCGGCGTCAAGGCCTGTACTACTTGCCACTGCATCGTGCGCAAGGGCTTCGATTCGCTCGAAGAGGCTGACGAACTGGAAGAGGACATGCTGGACAAAGCCTGGGGCCTGGAGGCGCAGTCGCGCCTTGGCTGTCAGGTGGTCGTCGCTGACGAAGACCTGACCATCGAGATCCCCAAGTATTCGCTCAACCACGCTGCCGAAGCACCGCACTGAGGGCCTGTACATGAGTCTGAAATGGGTTGATGTACTTGAGATCGCAATCCAGCTTGCAGAAAGCAAGCCTGAGGTCGATCCTCGTTATGTGAATTTCGTGGACCTGCACCGCTGGGTGCTGGCATTGCCCGAGTTCAGCGACGATCCGTCACGCGGCGGTGAGAAAGTGCTCGAGGCAATCCAGGCCGCCTGGATCGACGAAGCCGACTAAGCGTCACTTGCAGGTTAGGCAATCCCCCGGAACCCGCGTATAATTCGCGGGTTTAATTTTTCGTAACACTCATATTCTGGAGTTTTCCATGGCTGTTCAACGTACTTTCTCCATCATCAAGCCTGACGCTGTTGCCAAAAACGTCATCGGCAAGATCACCACTCGCTTCGAAGAAGCCGGCCTGAAAATCGTTGCCTCGAAAATGAAGCAACTGTCCAAAGCCGAAGCCGAAGGCTTCTACGCTGAGCACAGCGAGCGCGGCTTCTTCGGTGACCTGGTTGCCTTCATGACTTCCGGTCCGGTCGTTGTCCAGGTTCTGGAAGGCGAGAACGCCATCGCCAAGAACCGTGAGCTGATGGGCGCTACCAACCCTAAAGAAGCTGCTGCCGGCACCATCCGTGCTGACTTCGCCGAGTCGATCGACGCCAACGCCGTTCACGGTTCGGACTCCGAAGCTGCTGCTGCTCGCGAAATCGCTTACTTCTTCGCTGCTACCGAGGTAACCACTCGCTAAGCGAAAGCTTACGGGTGAGGGTGAATCCATGACGACATCTACTGGCAAAATCAACCTGTTGGGTCTGACCCAGCCGGAAATGGAACAATTCTTCGACTCTATCGGGGAGAAGCGCTTCCGTGCCGGCCAGGTGATGAAATGGATTCACCATTTTGGCGTGTCCGACTTTGCGGCCATGACCAACGTAGGCAAGGTCTTGCGCGAAAAGCTCGAGGCCGTTGCCGAGATTCGCCCGCCGGAAGTGGTCAGTGAAGACATTTCCGCCGACGGCACCCGCAAATGGGTGATCCGCGTTGCCTCCGGCAGCTGCGTCGAGACCGTCTATATTCCAACCGACGACCGCGGCACCCTGTGCGTATCGTCGCAAGCCGGCTGTGCCCTGGACTGCAGCTTCTGCTCCACCGGCAAGCAAGGCTTCAACAGCAACCTCACTGCCGCCGAAGTGATCGGCCAGGTGTGGCTTGCCAACAAATCCTTCGGGACCGTTCCTGCCAAAGTCGACCGCGCGATTACCAACGTGGTCATGATGGGCATGGGCGAGCCTTTGCTGAATTTCGACAACGTCATTGCCGCCATGAAAATCATGATGGATGACCTTGGCTATGGCATTTCCAAGCGTCGTGTCACCTTGTCCACCTCGGGCGTGGTGCCGATGATCGACGAACTGGCCAAGCACATCGACGTGTCGCTGGCCCTGTCGCTGCACGCGCCGAACGACGAACTGCGCAACAAGCTGGTGCCGATCAACAAGAAGTACCCGCTGAAGATGCTGCTGGAATCGTGCATGGGCTACATGTCCACCTTGGGCGGCAAGCGCGTGCTCACCATCGAGTACACCCTGCTCAAGGACGTCAACGACCAGCCCGAGCATGCCGCGCAGATGATCGAACTGTTGCGCGATGTACCCTGCAAGATCAACCTGATCCCGTTCAACCCGTTCCCGCATTCGGGTTACGAGCGACCGAGCAACAACGCCATTCGTCGCTTCCAGGATCTGCTGCACCACGGTGGCTTCAACGTCACCACCCGTACCACGCGCGGCGACGATATCGATGCTGCCTGTGGCCAGCTGGTCGGTCAGGTCAATGACCGTACCCGCCGTAGTGAGCGCTACATTGCTGTTCGCCAGCTTTCTGCGGACGTCGAGCTGCCAGACAGCGCCGCCAGCCACTGACAGGGACCTTGCCCATGAGCCTGCGCGCCGCGTCGATCCTTGCGCTTTCGCTGCTGGCCGGCTGCGTGTCAGGCGGCGCGAGCGACCCCTTGGCCAGCCGCCAGGGCAGGGTGGAGGCGGGGCGGGCTTATGTACAGCTTGGCTTGGGTTATTTGCAACAAGGATTGACCGAACAGGCCAAGGCGCCGCTGGGCAAGGCCCTGGCACTGGATGACCAGGATGTCGACGCGCACGCGGCACTGGCGGTAGTGTTTCAAGCCGAAGGTGAGCCGGCGTTGGCCGAAGCACACTTTCGCAAGGCCTTGCTGATAAGTCGCGGTGACACGCGAATTCGCAACAATTACGGCAGTTTCCTTTATGCTCAGGGGCGATTTGCCGAGGCCAAGCAGATGTTTCGCCTGGCCAGTGCCGATACCCTGTATCCTGAGCGCTCACGCGTGTACGAAAATCTGGGCCTGACCGCCCTCAAGCTCGAACGCCGCGATCAGGCGCACGCGTATCTGTTGAAAGCGTTACAACTCAACCAGCACCAACCCAAAGCGTTGCTGGAAATGGCTGAGTTGTCCTACGAAAACAGGCATTATGTGCCGGCCCGGGACTACTACGATCGTTTCAGCCAGTTGAGCGACCACGACGCCCGTAGCCTGCTGCTGGGCAGCCGCCTTGCCAGGGTGTTCGACGAGCAGGGTGCACTGGCCGATTTGGGCCAGCAATTACAACGACTTTATCCCGGTACGCCGGAATACCAGCAATACCTGTCGGAGCAACGATGAACGCCGCGCATCCCGAAGTAGCAGTAGCGCCTGGCCAGAACCCCGGTGAGCTTTTGCGCCTGGCCCGTGAGAAACGGGACTGGTCTCAAGCCGAGGTGGCCCGCAAGCTCAACCTCACTGTCAGTTCGTTGAACCACGTGGAAACCGGCGCCTTCGACAAGCTGCCCGGGCATACTTTCGCTCGTGGCTACATTCGCGCCTACGCCAAGCTGATGGACCTCGACCAGGCCGCCCTGGTAGATGCCTTCGACCGCTACACCGGTACCCACGCCAAAGGCAGCGACGTGCATTCGCTGGGCCGTATCGAAGAGCCTGTGCGGCTGTCGCACAACATCCTGCGCGGCGTCAGCCTGTTGTTGCTGGTGGCTGTTGTCGGTGGTGGCTTTTTCTGGTGGCAGGACCAGGGCAGCCTGCGGGGCAAGGAGCTGGCCAAGATTGCCCTGGAGCACGTTGAGGTCGAAAGCGCCGACGGCACTACACAGATTCACCCGCTCGATGAGCCTGAAGACCAGGCCGTTTCCGTTGGCCAGCAAGCTGAAAGTGCACCGCTGGCGCTGGAGCAAGGCGCTGCCGAGCAGCCTGCTGCCGCTGAACAGGCGCCGGTAAGCTCGGAACCAGCCATTGCCGCAGCGCCTGCTCCGGCACAGCAAGCGCCTGCGCAACCCGCACCTGCTGCTTCGCCTGCTCCGGTTACGCCCCCGGTACAGGCCGCTGCTGCACCGGCACCGTCCGCCGCTGAGCCTGCCGCGGTGCCGGCTGGCAGTGCCAAGGTCGCCATCCAGTTCACCGCCGATTGCTGGACCCAGGTCAGCGACGGCAACGGCAAGGTGCTGTTCAGCGCCATCAAGCGCAAGGGGGACAACCTCGAGCTGACCGGCAAGCCGCCATTCGCGGTACGCTTGGGCTTTGCCCGGGGCGCTCAGGTCAGCTACAACGGCCAGGCCGTCGATGTTGCTCCGTTCACCAGTGGCGAGACTGCTCGCCTGAAGTTGGGACAGTAAGTCATGCACGGCGAATCTCCGATCAAACGTCGCGAATCCCGCAAAATCTGGGTTGGCAATGTGCCGGTGGGCGGTGATGCGCCCATCGCGGTGCAGAGCATGACCAACACCGACACCAACGATGTCGCTGCTACCGTGGCGCAAATCCAGCGTCTGGTCGATGCTGGCGTGGATATCGTGCGGGTCTCGGTACCGGACATGGACGCCGCCGAAGCTTTTGGCAAGATCAAGCAACTGGTCAGCGTGCCGCTGGTCGCCGACATCCATTTCGACTACAAGATCGCCCTGCGCGTTGCCGAGCTGGGCGTTGATTGCCTGCGTATCAACCCGGGCAACATCGGCCGTGAAGACCGTGTGCGCGCCGTGGTCGATGCCGCTCGCGACCGCGGCATTCCGATTCGTATCGGGGTCAACGCCGGTTCGCTGGAAAAAGACCTGCAGAAGAAGTACGGCGAACCGACCCCGGCCGCGCTGGTCGAGTCGGCGCTGCGCCACGTCGAACATCTCGACCGCCTGGATTTCCAGGACTTCAAGGTCAGCGTCAAGGCCTCGGACGTGTTCATGGCTGTCGAAGCCTACCGTCTGCTGGCCAAGCAGATCGTACAACCGCTGCATCTGGGCATCACTGAAGCCGGTGGCCTGCGTTCGGGGACGGTGAAGTCCGCCGTCGGCCTCGGTATGCTGCTGGCCGAAGGTATTGGCGATACCATCCGTATCTCGCTGGCGGCCGACCCGGTCGAAGAAGTGAAAGTCGGCTACGACATCCTCAAGTCGCTGCATCTGCGCTCGCGTGGCATCAACTTCATTGCCTGCCCGAGCTGCTCGCGGCAGAACTTCGATGTGGTCAAGACCATGAACGAGCTGGAAGGGCGTCTGGAAGACCTGCTGGTGCCGCTGGATGTGGCGGTGATCGGTTGCGTGGTCAACGGCCCGGGTGAAGCCAAGGAAGCCCATGTAGGGTTGACCGGCGGCACGCCGAACCTGATCTACATCGACGGCAAGCCTGCGCAGAAACTGACCAATGACAACCTGGTCGATGAGCTGGAAAAGCTCATCCGCCAGAAAGCGGCCGAAAAGGCCGAAGCCGACGCGGCGCTGATCGTCCGTGGCTGACACACCGAATTTGTAAGGACTTTTCGTGAGCAAATCGCTGCAAGCCATCCGTGGCATGAACGACATCCTGCCAGAACAGTCGCCGCTGTGGCGCTACTTCGAAGGCACCGTGGCCGGCCTGCTGGACACCTACGGGTACAGCCAGATCCGCACGCCGATCGTCGAGTTCACCGAGCTGTTCAAACGCTCGATCGGTGAAGTGACCGACATCGTCGAAAAAGAGATGTACACCTTCGAGGACCGCAACGGCGACTCGCTGACCCTGCGCCCTGAAGGCACCGCTGCCTGCGTGCGAGCGGTGCTCGAGCACGGCATCACCGGCAACGGTCAGGTGCAGAAGCTGTGGTACATCGGCCAGATGTTCCGCCACGAGCGCCCGCAGAAGGGCCGTTACCGCCAGTTCCACCAGATTGGCGTGGAAGTGTTCAACCTGGACGGCCCGGACATCGATGCCGAGCTGATCATGTTGACCTGGCGCCTGTGGGGCCAGTTGGGCATCCAGGACGCGGTCAAGCTCGAGCTCAACAGCCTGGGCACCAGTGAAGCTCGCGCACGCTACCGAGATGCGCTGGTCGAGTTCCTTTCAGCGCGTCTGGAGCAGTTGGACGAAGACAGCCAGCGTCGCCTGAAGAGCAACCCGTTGCGCATTCTCGACAGCAAGGACCAGAACACCCAGGCGGTGCTGGTCGGCGCGCCGAAGCTGGAAGACTACCTGGACGAAGAATCGCGCGTGCACTTCGAGGGCCTCAAGGCCCGCCTGGACGCCGCCGGTATTCCGTTCGTGATCAACACCAAGCTGGTACGTGGCCTGGACTATTACAGCAAGACCGTGTTCGAGTGGGTAACCGACAAGCTCGGCGCCCAGGGCACCGTGTGCGCGGGTGGCCGTTACGACGGCTTGGTCGAACAGATGGGTGGCAAGCCGACCACTGGCGTTGGTTTCGCCATGGGCATCGAGCGCCTGATCCTGCTGTTGGAAACCCTGGGCAAGGTGCCTGAGTCCATCAGCCGCCAGATCGACGTGTACCTGTGCGCCTTTGGCGAGCAGGCGGAACTAGCCGGCCTGCGCCTGTCCGAAGGCCTGCGCGACCGCTTGCCGGGCCTGCGCCTGGCCGTCAACGCCGGTGGTGGCAGCTTCAAGAGCCAGTTCAAGAAAGCCGACAAGAGCGGTGCACTGTTCGCCCTGATCCTCGGCGACGACGAGCTGGCCAAGCAAGAAATCGGCTTGAAACCCCTGCGCGGCCAGGGCGAACAACAGAACATTGCCTGGGATGCTCTTGCAGAGCACCTGGAAACCGCGATCGCGCAGGCGTAACGCGGTTCAACAAGCGAATAGGCGAAAAGGAGTATTGGGGTGTCGAGTACCGATGATGATGACCTGGCAGGGATCAAGGACTGGTGGAGCCGCAACGGCAAGCCGCTGCTGACCGGGGCATTGCTGGCTGGCGTGGTGGTGTTGGGCTGGAATACCTGGCACAAGTACCAGAACAACCAGTCGCAAGGTGCCTCGCAGTTGTATCAGGCGTTGATTGAAACCAGCCTGACACCGACCGGTCAGCCGGACACCACCAAGGTCGCGGAGCTGGCCGGCAAGCTCAAAAGCGAGTTTGGCGGCACCGCTTACGCCCAGTACGGCAGCCTGTTCGTGGCCAAGGTCGCGGTCGACAGCGGCAAACTCGATGACGCCGCAGCCGAGCTGAAAAGCGTGCTGGACAATCCGGCCGACGTCACTCTGGGCGAGATTTCGCGTCAGCGTCTGGCGCGTGTACTGGCAGCCCAGAACAAGGCCGAGGATGCCCTGAAGCTGCTCGACGGCGACGCCGACAAGGCCTTTCTGGCCAGCCGTGAAGAGTTGAAAGGTGACCTGCTGGTTCAGCTGGGTCGCGCCGACGACGCACACAGCGCTTACGAAAAAGCCAAGGCCGCGCTGTCGGATGACGCAGCGGTCGGTGGCTTGCAATTGAAGCTGGATGACCTGGCTAAAGGGGACGCGTAAGTGATCGGTTGGAAACATGCAGCAGTGCTGACCCTGGCCGTATTGGCCGCAGGTTGCAGCAGCAACAGCAAGAAGGAACTGCCCCCGGCCGAGCTGACCAAGTTCACCGAGGAAGTGGTGCTGAAGAAGCAGTGGAGCCGTTCGATCGGTGACGGCCAGGGTGAAACCTACAACACCCTGGTCCCGGCCATCGAGAACGACCGCATCTACGCTTCCGACGTCAACGGCGAAGTCTATGCCCTCGATCGCATCACCGGTGACGTGGTGTGGAAGAAGGACCTGGAGCTGAAGGTTTCCGGCGCAGTGGGCGTGGGCTACGGCCTGGTCATGCTCGGTACCCTCAAGGGTGAAGTCATTGCCCTGGACTCCAGCACCGGTGAAGAGCGTTGGCGCTCGCGCGTGACCAGCGAAGTGCTGGCCCCGCCTGCCAACAACGGTGACGTGGTGGTGGTGCAGACCCAGGACGACCGCCTGATTGGCCTGGATGCCGCCACTGGCGACCGCCGTTGGATCTTCGAGAACTCCCCGGCCGTGCTGACGCTGCGTGGCACCGGTGCACCGATCGCCACCAACCGCCTGGCTGTTGCCGGCCTGTCTACCGGCAAGGTTGTGGCGGTGGACATCAACAACGGTGTGCCGGTGTGGGAAAGCCGTGTGGCCATCCCGCAGGGCCGTTCCGAGCTGGACCGTGTGGTCGACATTGACGGCGGCCTGCTGCTGTCCGGTGGTATCTTGTACGTCAGCACTTACCAGGGGCGCGTTGCTGGCCTGGACCTGGAAAGCGGCCGCGAGCTGTGGCAGCGCGATGCCTCCAGCTACGTGGGTGTCGCCCAGGGCTTCGGTAACGTCTATGTGAGCGAGGCTTCTGGCTCGGTCGAGGGTATCGATGAGCGTTCTTCCAGTGCCCTGTGGACCAACGACTCGATGGCGCGTCGCCAACTGACCGCGCCTGAAGTGTTCTCCAGCTATGTAGCGGTAGGGGACTTCGAAGGTTACCTGCACTTGCTCAGCCAGGTCGATGGCCGTTTTGTTGGCCGTGAGCGCATTGACAGCGATGGTCTGCGCGCCCGCCCACTTGTGGTCGGCGACACCATCTATGTCTTCGGCAACAGCGGCAAGCTCGAGGCACTGACCATCCGCTGAAGCTATGCTTGGAGCCTTGACCGGCTTCAAGTCGCGGCGTAGGACACGCCGCCCGTACTCCGGCCGCTGCCTTGCAGCGGCCTTTGCATTTTCAAGAATTCTAGAGTGGAGAGCCGATGGTTCCCGTAATTGCCCTGGTGGGCCGCCCGAACGTCGGCAAATCCACCATGTTCAACCGCCTGACCAAGACCCGCGACGCCATCGTCGGTGACCTGTCGGGCCTGACCCGTGATCGCCAGTATGGTGATGCCAGCTGGCAGGGTCGCTCCTTCATCCTGATCGACACCGGTGGTATCACCGGTGACGAAGTGGGCATGGACGAGAAAATGGCCGAGCAATCGCTCATGGCCATCGAAGAAGCCGACTATGTGCTGTTCCTGGTTGATGCCCGTGCGGGCATGACCGCAGCAGACCAGATGATCGCCGAGCACCTGCGCAAGCGGAACAAGTCGGCGATCCTGGTTGCCAACAAGATCGATAACATCGACCCCGACGTTGCCCGCGCCGAATTCTCGCCAATGGGCATGGGTAACGCCATTCCGGTGGCGGGCTCCCAGGGCCGTGGTATCAGTGCCCTGATGGAAGCCGTGCTTGGCCACTTGCCGCGCGATGCCGAAGAGGAAGCCCTCGACCAAGACGTCGCTGAAGGTGAGGAAGCCGTGCGCATTCCTGGCCCAAGCGAGAAGGATGGCATCAAGATCGCCATTATCGGCCGCCCGAACGTTGGCAAGTCGACGCTGGTCAACCGCATGCTCGGCGAAGAGCGTGTGGTGGTCTACGACGAGCCAGGCACCACCCGTGACAGTATCTACATCCCGTTCGAGCGCGATGGCGAGAAGTACACCTTCATCGACACCGCCGGGGTGCGCAAGCGTGGCAAGATCCACGAGGAAGTCGAGAAATTCTCGGTGGTGAAGACGCTGCAGGCGATCAAGGACGCCAACGTCGTCATCTTTGTCATGGATGCCCGCGAGGGTGTGGTCGACCATGACCTGAACCTGCTGGGCTTCGCCCTTGAAGCCGGTCGCGCCATCGTCATTGCCCTGAACAAGTGGGATGGCATGGAGCCGGGTGAGCGCGCCTACGTGAAGACCGAGCTGGAGCGCCGGCTGTTCTTCGTCGACTTCGCCGACATCCACTTCATTTCCGCGCTGCATGGCACGGGCGTGGGCAACTTGTACAAATCGGTACAGGCTGCGTTCCAGTCCGCGGTCACGCGCTGGCCGACCAGCCGCCTGACGCAGATTCTCGAAGATGCCGTGAGCGAGCACCAGCCGCCGATGGTCAATGGTCGCCGCATCAAGCTGCGCTATGCCCACCTCGGCGGTGCCAACCCGCCGCTGATCGTGATCCACGGCAACCAGACCGACAGCATTCCCAAGTCGTACTCGCGTTACCTGGAAAACACCTATCGCCGGGTGCTCAAGCTGGTCGGTACGCCGATCCGTATTGAGTACAAGGGTGGTGAGAACCCGTACGAGGGCAAGAAGAACACCCTTACCGATCGCCAGGTCAACAAGAAACGCCGCCTGATGTCGCACCACAAGAAGGCCGAGAAGAAGCGTCGCGACAAGCGCTAAGTCGCCCCATGTGGGGGCGGGCAAAGCCGCCCCCACAGACGCCCCTTGATCCAGAGCAATCCCCCTATTGTTTCAACCTTTTTCCTGACCGCTCGATCCGCTATGCTCGGACTCCACCCCGTGCCGGATATACCCCAGGAAAGAGGGCTCCATGATCCGCAGCAAACTGCCGAATGTCGGCACGACCATCTTCACCACCATGTCCCAGCTCGCCGTGCAGACTGGCGCGCTCAACCTGTCCCAGGGCTTTCCTGACTTCAATGGCCCGCAGGCCCTGCTTGATGGCGTGGGCCGGCACGTGGCCGCCGGGCATAACCAGTATTCGCCGATGACCGGCCTGCCGGCCTTGCGCCAGCAGGTAGCGGCCAAGGTCGAGCGGCTATATGGGGCCAGGGTGGATGCCGATCAGGAAGTGACTATCACCCCCGGCGCCACCGAGGCTATTTTCTGTGCCATCCAGGCGGTGGTACATGCCGGTGACGAAGTGATCGTCTTCGATCCCTGCTACGACAGTTACGAGCCGTCGGTGGAGCTGGCCGGTGGCCGCTGTGTTCATGTGCAGTTGAGCGACGGCACCTTCCGTATCGACTGGCAGAAATTCAGCGATGCCTTGAGCCCGCGCACGCGCATGGTCATCCTCAACTCGCCACACAACCCCAGCGGCGCGCTGATCACTCGCGAAGACCTCGACCAGTTAGCCGCACTTATTGCCGACCGCGATATCTACCTGGTCAGCGATGAAGTGTACGAGCACCTGGTCTACGACGGCGTACGCCACGCCAGCGTGCTGGCCCATGAGCAGTTGTACTCGCGTGCCTTCGTGGTCAGTTCGTTCGGCAAGACGTACCACGTTACCGGCTGGAAGACCGGGTACGTGATCGCACCGCCTGCCCTGAGCGCCGAGCTGCGCAAAGTGCACCAGTACGTCAACTTCTGTGGGGTGACGCCGCTGCAGTGTGCCTTGGCCGATTTCATGGCCGAGCACCCCGAGCATATTGATGAGTTGCCAGCCTTTTACCAGGCCAAGCGCGACGTGTTCTGCGGCTTGCTGGAAGGCTCGCGTTTCAACTTTACCCGCACGACGGGCACTTATTTCCAGCTGGTGGACTATTCGCAAATCCGCCCGGACCTGAACGACGTCGACATGTCGCTGTGGCTGACACGTGAGCACGGCGTGGCGACCATCCCGGTATCGGTGTTCTACCAGCAACCCATCCCCGAGCAACGCCTGGTGCGCCTGTGCTTTGCCAAACGAGAGGAGACGCTGCGTCAGGCAGCGGAAAGACTATGCGCGATCTGAGTACACTGCCGAACCTGAAAGTCGCCCTGGTGCAAACCACCCTGGCTTGGCACGACCGCGAGGCCAACTACGCGCACTTTGAGGTGCTGCTGGAACAGGTGGGCGAGGTGGACCTGGTGATCCTGCCGGAAATGTTCACCACCGGCTTTTCGATGCAGTCGGAAAGCCTGTGCGAGCAGGAGAACGGTCCGACCTACAAATGGTTGAAAGCCCAGGCGAAGAAGCACAATGCGGTGATTACCGGCAGTGTGATCATCCAGGCGGCCGATGGCAGCCACCGCAACCGCCTGTTGTGGGCGCGGCCGGACGGCGAGATTCTGCACTACGACAAGCGCCACCTTTTCCGCATGGCCGGTGAGCACAAATATTACACCCCAGGCGAGCGGCAGGTGCAGTTCGAGGTCAAGGGCTGGCGGATTCGCCCGCTGATCTGTTACGACCTGCGCTTCCCGGTGTGGAGCCGCGACGCCCAGGACACCGACCTGCTGCTGTACACCGCCAACTGGCCGGCCGCGCGCCGCCAGCACTGGAACCGCCTGCTACCGGCCCGGGGCATCGAGAACCTGTGCTATGTGGCGGCGGTGAACCGGGTGGGCACAGACGGTAAAGGCTTTGCTTATTCTGGTGACAGCCAGGTGCTGGATTTCCAGGGTGAGAGCCTGCTCAGTGCCGGCGAGGCGGACGGGGTGTTCACTGCAGTACTGAGCGCGTCGGAACTGGCGGCGTACCGGGCCAAGTTCCCGGCCAACCTGGATGCCGATACCTTCGAGCTGCACTGACAGCATCGCCGGCTTCTTCGCGGGCTTGCCCGCGAAAGGGCCTGGTGGCCAATCTCCCTGGCCCTTCACCGTTGCCGCCGTCACCGTATTCGCGGGTAAACCCGCTCCTACACAGATTGGTGGT
>AZIG01007116.1_pt1 | contig 41604 bp, 39 predicted proteins | sample 359071 | NCBI WGS metagenome assembly AZIG01 (sample SAMN02429714, study PRJNA222667) | marine sediment metagenome | biome: Sediment sample; isolation source: enrichment culture of sample MGS-AQ(UA) from oil contaminated terminal site... | place: Jordan: Aqaba | collected 2011-05-15 | depth 18 m m | reverse complement strand
CTAGCTTCTAGCTTCTAGCTTCTAGCTTCTAGCTTCTAGCTTCCAGCCGGGCCCAAAGGGCCGCCCTTAGTGCGCTTCGTCCCAGTTGTTGCCCACACCGACCTCGACCACCAGCGGCACGTCCAGGTCTGCGGCCTGGCCCATGCGCTCCTTGAGTCCCTGGCTGACGGCCTCAATCTGGTCTTCGCGCACTTCCAGCACCAGTTCGTCGTGGACCTGCATGATCACACGGGCGTCCAGCGCGCTGTCGTCAAGCCATTGGGCGACCTTGATCATGGCGCGCTTGATGATATCGGCAGCGGTGCCTTGCATCGGTGCGTTGATCGCGGTGCGCTCGGCAGCCTTGCGCATGGCCTGGTTCTTGGCATGAATTTCCGGCAGGTACAGGCGGCGACCGAACAGGGTTTCGACGTAGCCCTGCTCGCTGGCCTGCTCGCGGGTGCGTTCCATATAGCTCAGCACGCCCGGGTAGCGGGTGAAGTAGCGGTCAATGTAAGCCTGCGCCTGCTTGCGATCGACACCGATCTGTTTGGCCAGACCAAAGGCACTCATGCCGTAGATCAGGCCGAAGTTGATGGCCTTGGCGCTGCGGCGCTGGTCGGTGGTGACCTCCTCCAGGTCCACGCCGAATACCTCGGCAGCGGTTGCGCGGTGCACATCGAGATCATGGCGGAAGGCGTCCAGCAGACCGGCATCTTGTGCCAGATGCGCCATGATCCGCAGCTCGATCTGCGAGTAGTCCGCCGCCAGCAGTTTGTAGCCCTTTGGCGCGATAAAGGCCTGGCGAATGCGGCGGCCTTCGGCGGTGCGGATCGGGATGTTCTGCAGGTTCGGATCAGAGGACGACAGGCGACCCGTTGCCGCCACCGCCTGATGATAGGAGGTATGGATGCGTCCGGTACGCGGGTTGATCTGCTCCGGCAGGCGGTCGGTGTAGGTGCTTTTGAGTTTGCTGACGCTGCGGTACTGCATGATCACCTGCGGCAGCTCGAAGCCTTGCTCGGCCAGTTCTGCAAGCACCGCCTCGGCGGTCGATGGCTGGCCCTTGGCGGTTTTCGACAGCACCGGCAGGCCCTGCTTTTCATACAGGATGGCGCCCAGTTGCTTGGGTGAGCCGAGGTTGAACTCCTCGCCCGCCAGCTCGAATGCCTGACGCTCCAGAGCGACCATTTTCTCGCCCAACTCGATGCTCTGTTCGCCGAGCAGCTTGGCGTCAACCAGCGCACCGTTGCGTTCGATGCCGGCCAGGACCGGCATCAGCGGCATTTCGATTTCCTGCAGGACCTTGGCCAGCGATGGCTGTGGCTGCAGTTTGGCCCACAGGGCCTGGTGCAGGCGCAGGGTCACGTCGGCGTCTTCGGCGGCGTAGGGGCCGGCCTGTTCCAGTGCGATCTGATCAAAGGTCAGTTGCTTGCTGCCCTTGCCGGCGATGTCTTCGAACTTGATGGTGCTCTGGCCCAGATACTTGAGCGAGAGGCTGTCCATGTCGTGGCGGGTAGCGGTGGCATCGAGCACATAGGATTCGAGCATGGTATCGAAGGCGACGCCCTGCACGCGGATATCGTAATGGGCCAGCACATTGATGTCGTACTTGGCGTGCTGCGCGACCTTGGCCTTGTTCGGATCTTCCAGATAGGGCTTGAGCGCCGCCAGCACCGCGTTGCGGTCGAGCTGATCGGGAACGCCCATATAGCTGTGGGCGACCGGTATATAGGCGGCTTCGTTGGCTTCGACCGCCAGCGATACACCTACCAGTTCGGCGCGCTGGGCGTCAATGCTGGTGGTTTCGGTGTCAAAGGCGAACAGCTCGGCGTTCTTGAGCTTGTCGAGCCAGCGATCGAAATCGGCCTGTTCGGTGATGATCTCGTAGCGTTTCTCGGTTTCCGCGTTGTCGTCGTCAGCGCCATCGGCACTCGGGTCAGCCTTGGCTTCGCGCAACAGGTCGTCCAGCCAGGTCTTGAACTCCATCTCGCGGTACAGCGCGATCAACGTATCGCGGTCAACTTCGCCCGGCATCAGGGCATCGACCTTTACCTCCAGCGCAACGTCCAGTTTGATCGTTGCCAACTGATAGGAGAGGTAGGCCATCTCCTTGTGTTCCTGCAGCTTCTCGGGCAGCTTCTTGGCGCCGCGAATCGGCAGCTCGGGCACCTTGTCGAGACTGTTGTAGATGACGTCCAGGCCGCCGCCGACACCGGTCAGCAGGCCGAGCGCGGTTTTTTCGCCGACGCCGGGCACTCCGGGGATGTTGTCGACCTTGTCGCCCATCAGCGCCAGGTAGTCGATGATCAGCTCCGGCCCGATGCCGAATTTGTCGTGTACGCCCTGAATATCCATCACCGTATTGGTCATGGTGTTGACCAGCGTGATGTGCTCATCGACCAGTTGGGCCATGTCCTTGTCGCCGGTGGAGATCACGACCTCCCGGCCGGCGTCGGCGCTCTGCCTGGCCAGGGTGCCGATCACGTCGTCAGCCTCTACACCGTCCACGCACAGCAGCGGCAGGCCGAGCGCGCGCACCGCCGCGTGCAGGGGCTCGATCTGGGCACGCAGGTCGTCGGGCATGGGCGGGCGATGTGACTTGTACTGCTCGAACATCTCGTCGCGGAAGGTCGGGCCCTTGGCGTCGAAAACCACGGCAAAGGGGCTTTTCGGGTACTGCTTGCGCAAACTCTTGAGCATGTTCAGAACGCCCTTGACCGCGCCGGTGGGCTGGCCCTTGCTGGTGGTCAGCGGCGGCAGGGCATGGAAGGCGCGATAAAGGTAGGACGAGCCGTCCACAAGAACGAGGGGGGTAGTGTCTGTCATGCGTCAGGTCAACATTTCGAAGGCCAATGGGGCTAGAATGAGTGCATCATTCATGCAAAGGACAAGACTATCATGATTCGCAAACTTGGCTTTGGATTGGCCGCGTTCCTGATGTTGGGCAGTGTTTCGGTCATGGCGCAGGACGCAGTTCCCACCGAACCCGAGGTCACCATCCGTCAGGAAGGCGATCGTACCGTTGAGGAGTACCGGGTCAACGGCTTTCTCTATGCCATCAAGGTAACCCCCAAGACCGGCGCGCCCTATTATCTGGTGGCGGTGGATGAGGACGGCAACTACGTGCGTTCCGACCAGCCCAATGGCCTGCGTATTCCGTCGTGGAAAATCTTCGAGTGGTGAGCTGAGGCATGTCGGTTTTTACGCCGGTCAGTCGCGAGCAACTGGATGCCTTTCTTGACGGGTTTGAGGTCGGTCGGCTGATCGACGTTCAGGGCATTGAGGGCGGCAGCGAGAACAGCAACTTCTTCGTCAGCTGCACCGGCGGCGAGTTTGTGCTTACCCTGGTCGAGCGCGGCGATCCGCAAGGCCTGCCGTTTATCGTCGAATTGCTCGACTGCTTGCACCGGGCCGAGTTATCGGTGCCCTATGCGGTCACCGATCGGCAGGGCGTGGCATTGCATCAGTTGAACGGTAAGCCCGCCATGCTGCAGCCACGGCTGGCCGGTCGGCATGTCGAGCGGCCGGATGCGGCGCATTGCGAGGCGGTCGGACGCTGGCTGGCACAAATGCATGCAGCCACGGCCGCCAGTTCGCTGGAACGAACCAGTGAGCGCGGGCTGGCATGGATGCAGGATCAGCTTCCACGGCTGTCTGCCCGGCAGTCTGCCGATCTGGAGAGCCTGTTGCAGGCGCTGCTGGATCGGATCGTTGCCTGGCGGCAGCAGTCGCCCGATCTGCCCCGTGCGGTACTGCATGCCGACTTGTTCCGTGACAATGTCATGTTTGACGGCCATCACCTGAGCGGGGTGATCGATTTCTACAACGCCGCCAGCGGCTGGGCACTCTATGACGTGGCCATCGCGGTGAATGACTGGTGTCTGGATGAAACCGGCGGGCTGGAGCCACGCCTCACTCGCAACTTGCTGGCGGGCTATGCATCCCTGCGACGCTTTACCCCGGCCGAACAGGAGTGCTGGCCGGACATGTTGCGGCTGGCTGCGCTGCGCTTCTGGCTGTCGCGACATATCGCTGCGGAGCAGCATGCCGGGCAGCCCGGCGTCCTGGTCAAGGATCCGGAGCACTTTCTGCAGCTGCTGCGGCGGCATCAGCAGGTGGGTATCGGCTTGCCGCTTGCGCTTTAGCCGCCGCTCGGGTGAACCGCGCAGCGGTCGCGGGGTCACAGCGCAGTAGTGTCTACTGCCTCTTAACCCTGTTGCGGAGTGTCTGCTGCATGCTGACCGCCCACCTGCCGTCCGGCTACGTACTCTCCAGCTATCTGCTGGAGCGGTTGCGGCGAGCGCCTGCAAAGGCATCCTGGTTGCTTGCGGCGGGTGTGCTGGGTGGCATCGCGCCCGACTTCGATATGCTCTATTTCCACTTCGTGGATATGGGCATGAAGCACCACCATCGCTATCCCAGCCACTGGCCGTTGCTGTGGCTCTGTCTATTGGCTGTTGCGCTGCTTTGGACGCGGTGGCGACGACGTGCGCCGGGTGGCTGGTTGCTGCTGGCCTTCAGCCTGGGCGGAATGCTGCATGTGCTGCTTGATACCCTGGCGGGCGACATCTGGTGGCTGGCACCCTTTGTTGACCAGCGTTACTCACTGGTCACCGTCACGGCGCGCTACAAACCCTGGTGGCTGAACTTTGTCATTCACTGGGTATTTCTGGTTGAGCTGGCGATCTGGGGATGGGCGTTGTGGCGCTGGCGTATCAGGCAGCGCTGGATGCCGTCGGCAAGCGGGCCCATTGCTGGGCCCTGAGATGTTGCTGAATCAGAACATCCAGCCTGTCGGGTTCGGGTGCGCCTGTTGGCTGTCCAGCGCCTTCATGCCTTTGATGCAGCGGACAATCAGCCATACCATCCAGAACAGCAGGACCAGCCAGCCGATCACAACGACAGACAGGAGCGCGCCAATCAGGATGTACAGCGCACCGATCCAGAAAGTGCGGATCTGGAACTGGTAATGGCTCTTGAGCCAGTCCGGTGCGCCGTCCTTGTTGACGTAGGCCAGGACCACGCCAATGATGCCGGTGATACCAATAACCAGGCCCACAAGGTAGAGGATGTAGACGATTTTGGCGGAGCCGGTGTCGGTAGAGGAGTTGGGGACAGTTGTGTCAGTCATGCGTGCTTCCTTGTTGCCTGCTGTTGTTGATGTTTACTGCGTGTGTGCCGATCGCGGTTTCTGGTGCTGCGATCAGCGGGTTACGGTCCAGCCAGCGTCTGTTTCTGCCAGGGTGATGCTGGAGCGCTGAACATTGCGACCAACGAGGGGCGCGGTAAGGTCAACCTCCACATCGCAGCGGTAAACGTCGTCGCGCACCTCATCGCAGCCATGCAGCGTTACGTCGTGGATTTCGGTGCGCATGGCGTTTGCCATGTCCGCGCCAACCATGCTGGTGACAGCGCTGTTGGTCTGCTCCAGTTCCTTCTCCATCATGGCCTGGATATCGCCCTCCGAGGGCCCGCCGGAGCATGCGGTCAGGGTGATGGCGCTGACGGCCAGAAAAAGATGCTTCGTAGTGGTGAGCATGCAGGTTGTCCTTAACGTGGCGGGCGGGAACTAGTATGACCAACTGTTCAGGGCGGATGCCCCGATCAGGTGTGTGCTTGAGCAGGGGATGAGCAGGTCAGTGGCGGTACCTGCAAACTTCAGGGGCGGCTGAAATCGCATCTGATGTCCTTATCATCTTGCTCCGGGTAGAGCGTTTATTTCATGGCGTTTGGCGCGCGACATCGATGCGAGTCGCAGGTGCTGGCAGCCTCTGGGTCGAATTTGTCAGCAAGTCTGTCGGCAAGGTTAAGGCATTTTGATATTGCAGGTCTACAAATTGGCGTCAGCAAATTGCCTTTTGTCTGCACATGGACCGAACGCCGTGTCAGGGCATGGCGTTCGGTTTGTTTCGAAGCGGCGTCAGAGCTCAGAGTTTCGTCAGGCAGCCGGCCAGGTGGTCTGTGAGGTTGGTCAGTAATGTGACATAGCCGTCCGCACCAACTGCAATGTCGGCGCCCAGAGGATCAAGCTGGGCGGTTTCGACCGGCAGGCCTTCGGTCAGGCTGGCAATCAGCCGCGGGGTGAACTGGGGTTCGCTGAATACGCAGGCGCGGCCCGCGCTGCGCAGGTCTTCACGCAGCTCGTTGACGTGCCGTGCGCCCGGCTGGATCTCGTGGGCCAGACTGAATACGCCGCGGTGTTCGATGCCGAGGTATTCCTCCAGATAGCCGTAACCATCGTGGAAGACGAAGTAGGGCTTGTTCTTGAGCGGGGCGAAGCGTGTGCGTAGTTGCGCCTGCAAGGCACTGAGCTGTTGCTCGAACCGATGCAGGTTGGCGTCCAGACGAGCTTCCTGTTCCGGGTAGAGCGGTGCCAGGTCGGTCTTCATCCAGCGTGCCAGCGTCAATGCGTTGTCGGGTGACAGCCAGATGTGCGGGTCGAGGCTGTTGGCGTCGTGATCGTGGCTGTGGTGGTCGTCGGCGTGTTCCTCGTCGAATTCGCGCAGGGTGAGATTGGCAACCGCCATCAGTTCGCGGGCCCGGGCATTGTCGTGCAGCAGGCTGTCAAGGAAGCGCTCAAGGTCGGGGCCTATCCAGTAAATACGCTCCGCCTCGGCAAGGGCGCGGCGATCGGAAGGTCTGAGTGCGAAGGCGTGTGGTGATACGCCCGGTGGCAGCAGTACTGCGGGCTCGTCGATACCGTCGAGCAGAGCGGCTGTGATCTGCTGGATTGGCTTGATGCTGGTCAGAATGCGGCTGTCTGCCATTGACGGAAAAGACAGCAGCAGGCCGGCTGCCAGGGCCAGCAGGAAACGGATCGACATGGGGGAATACCTCGGGAAGCAGAGTTGTTATATGATAACAGGTCATTGACCTCTGAAAAGTCCCGCTTGTCATTCGACTGCGGTACGCAGCCAGCGAGGCGTCAGCATGAGCGACTCCACTACCCTTCCCGATCCGCAGCAGCCGCACAACCACGCACATTGTGTCAGTCATGCACTGAGTGCAGCCGAACAGGTATGCGCGCGTGATGGCGTGCGTTTCACCGCCTTGCGCAAGCGTGTGCTTGAGCTGGTTTGGCAAAGCCATAAGCCCCTGGGGGCTTACGATATTCTGGAAACCCTGTCACGCGACGATGGTCGCCGTGCGGCGCCGCCGACGGTTTACCGGGCGCTCGACTTTCTGCAGGAGCAGGGGCTGGTGCATCGCATTGCCTCGCTCAATGCCTTCATCGGCTGCCCGAGTCCGGAGCACCGCCATCAGGGCCATTTTCTGATCTGCCTTAACTGCCATATTGCCATCGAACTGGAGGAAGCCGGGATCAGTGATGCCATCGCGGCAGCTGCCACAACCCACGGCTTTTCTGTCAGCAGTGAAACGGTCGAAATCAGCGGGCTGTGTGCCCAGTGTCAGGCGGCAGCATGAGCGACGAGCTGCTGTCTCTCGGCAACGTCAGTCTGCGGCTGAATGCAACCGACGTGCTGGAGGGTGTGAACCTGAGCGTCATGCGTGGCGAGATTGTCACGCTGATAGGTCCCAATGGTGCCGGCAAGACCAGCCTGGTGCGGATCGTGCTCGGCCTGCTCAAGGCGAGTGGGGGCAAGGTCTGGCGCCAGCCACGCCTGCGCATCGGCTACATGCCGCAGAAGCTGCAGATCGATCCGTCGCTGCCACTGACGGTACTGCGTTTTCTGCTGCTGGTGCCCGGTACCAGACGCCCGGCAGTCGAGGCGGCGCTGGCCGAAGTCGGCGCCGAGCACCTGATCGCACGGCCGCTGCAGCAGGTATCCGGTGGCGAGCTGCAACGCATTCTGCTGGCGCGGGCCCTGCTGCGCCAGCCCGACCTGCTGGTGCTGGATGAGCCGGTGCAGGGCGTTGACGTTAACGGTCAGATCGAGCTGTATCAACTCATTACCCGGCTGCGTGATCGCTACGGCTGCGGCGTGCTGATGGTCTCCCACGATCTGCATCTGGTCATGGCCACCACCAATACGGTGGTATGCCTCAATCGTCACGTATGCTGCTCGGGCCATCCCGAGCAGGTCAGCCTGGACCCGGCCTTCGTTGCCATGTTTGGCGAGCAGGCCAGTGCGCTGGCGGTCTACAACCACCATCACGACCACGCCCATGACCTGCATGGCGAAGTCGTACCCCACGAACACAGCCACGGACCTGACTGCAAGCATGCCTGATTTTCTTGTTTACGCGCTGTTGGCCGGTCTGGCGCTGGCGCTGGTAGCCGGTCCGCTGGGTTCCTTTGTGGTCTGGCGGCGGATGGCCTATTTCGGCGATACGCTTTCGCACTCGGCGCTGCTGGGTGTGGCGCTCGGCATGTTGCTGGACATTAACCTGACGCTGGCGGTGACGGTGGGCTGCGTTCTGATCGCGGTACTGCTGGTGGCGTTGCAGCACAAGGAGTGGCTGGCCAGCGACACCCTGCTGGGGATTCTCGCGCACAGTACCCTGTCACTCGGACTGGTGGTGCTGGCGCTGACCGAAAACGTGCGGGTCGACCTCATGGCCTACCTGTTCGGAGACCTTCTGGCGATCACGGCGACCGACCTGGCCTGGATGCTCGGCGGGCTGCTGATCGTGCTGGTGCTGATGAGCATGCTCTGGCGCAGCCTGCTGTCGATTACCGTGCACGAGGAGCTGGCGCGGGTAGAGGGGTTGCCGGTCACGGCGATTCGGCTCGCCTTGATGTTGCTGATCGCCATCGTCATTGCGGTGGCGATGAAGGTGGTGGGCGTACTGCTGATCACCTCGCTGCTGATTATTCCGCCGGCGGCGGCCCAGCGTCATGCCCGAACACCGGAGCAGATGGCGCTGGGTGCCAGTGTGCTGGGCATGCTGGCGGTACTCGGTGGACTGGCTTTGTCCTGGCAGCTGGATACCCCGGCGGGTCCCTCCATCGTGGTCTGCGCGGCTGGCATGTTCATGCTGGCGCTGGCGATTCCTCGCCGCGCCTGAGCGGCTTCTATTCGGCGCCGATGATCCGAGGTAGCCACTGGGCCAGCTTTTCGGTGTTCAGTGGCGGGCGGATAAAGCCGACGTAGCGGCCGTTCGGGTCGACGATGACGACCTGGCCGCTGTGATCGACCAGGTAATTTTCGCTGCTGGTGTCCGGTTCGATATAGGCAATCGACAGGGCCTTGGCCAGTGTTGCCAGTTGCTCGGACTCGCCGGTTGCGCCAGCGAAGCCGGCGCTGAAGAAGTTCAGATAGGTCGTGATCTGTTCTGGTGTGTCGCGGTTGGGATCAACGCTGACAAAGGTGACCTGCAATTGGCTGCGAGTGGCCTCGGGCAGTTTCTGCATCAATTGGCGCAATTCGGCCAGTGTGGTCGGGCAGATGTCCGGACAGAAGGTATAGCCAAAGAACAGCAAATCCCACTGGCCGGTCAGGTTATCCCGTCCCCAGGGCTGGTCTGCTGCGGATCGCAGGCTGACATCGGGTATGGGGCGGGGGCTGTCGAACAGATAGATGCCCGCTTCCTGCAGCGCGGTGCGATCCAGCGGCGCCGGTTGCGTCACCTTGTTGACGACTGCTCCCACTACCAGCGCAATGCTGGCCACACATACCAGTACGGTTTTCTGTACCCCGGTCAAAGCCATCCAGCCACCTCGATATAGTGGTCCAGCAACAGGGCTACAAACAGCCACAGCAGGTACCACAGTGAATACTTGAAGGTCTTGATGGCCGCGTGCGGGCGGCTGTCACGCAGCAGGGCGACAGCCCAGTCGATAAAGCGCAGGCCCAGCGCCACCGCGGCCAACAGATAGAGCGGGCCGCTCATGTGGATCACGAACGGCAACAGGCTCACAGCGAGCAGGATAAAGGTATACAGCAGAATGTGCAGCTTGGTGTAGTGCTCGCCGTGGGTAACCGGCAGCATCGGGATGTCGACCTTGGCATATTCTGCCTTGCGGTGGATGGCCAGCGCCCAGAAGTGCGGGGGTGTCCAGGCGAAGATGATCAACACCAGCAGCAGACCTTCGGCCTGAATCTGTCCGGTGACGGCGGTCCAGCCAAGCAGCGGCGGTGCTGCGCCGGCGACGCCGCCAATGACGATGTTCTGCGGCGTTGCGCGCTTGAGAAAGGCCGTGTAAATCAGTGCATAGCCGAGCAGCGACGCCAGTGTCAGCAGCGCCGTGAGCGTGTTGGTCCATGACAGCAGGACCGCCAGTCCGGCGCTGCCGAGCAGGATGGCGAACAGCACCGCGTTCAGCGGTTCGACGCGGCCTTGCGCCAGTGGGCGCCGCTGGGTGCGGGCCATATGAATGTCAATCCGGCGGTCGACCACATGGTTGATCGCCGCTGCCGACCCGGCGCACAGGGCAATGCCGAGGTTGCCCAGCAGCAGCGTGCTCCAGGGCACCGCCTGCTCGCTGGCCAGCAGCATGCCGATGGCCGAGGTGATGATCATCAAAGCCACCACCTTCGGCTTGGTCAGCTCCAGATAGTCGCGCCAGCCGGCTCGGACCGGCACCGCTTGAGAGAGGCTCGCCATGGTCTGTTCCCCCTGTCGGTGCGTGCTGCGCACCTGTGTTGTTGTGTCTGGAGTATGGATGCCTCAGGCGTGACTCGCCAGTGAACGGCGTGGTCGTGCTTCCAGTCGGACACGCACCGTTGCCGGCGCACGCACACGATAGTTGACGGCCAGTGTGCACAGCAGCAGGAGCGCCGCCATGCCGTTATGCGCCACAGCTACCGCCAGTGGCAGCGCCGCCAGTACGTTGGTGATGCCCAGGCCGACCTGGGCAGTCAGTGCCAGGCACAGCAGCAGCGCCAGACCGTGCAGGCGTGCGCGCCAGAGTTGCCAGCCGAGCAGCAGCACAACGAACGTGGTGAGCAATGCGCCAAGGCGGTGGGTGAAATGGATCGCTGTCCGCCCCGGGCCTTCCAGCATGCCGCCCAGGTAGTTCGGGCCGATCTCCTGATGCAGCAGGTTGAAGCCGGTGTGGAAGTCCATCTCCGGCCACCATTCCCCGTGGCAGGTCGGCAGGTCGATGCAGGCCACCGCGGCATAGTTTGTGCTGGTCCAGCCGCCGAGCATGATTTGCAGGATCACCACCGCAAGTGCAAAGCGCGCCAGCATGCGCAGTCTAGTGAGCGAGCGGGTGGGATGGAGTGCCGGTAGCCGGCCCGACAGGCGCAGTACCAGCAGCAACAGCAGGCTCAGGGTCGCGAAGCCGCCCAGCAGATGGGCTGTGACGACCTGCGGCCAGAGCTTGAGGGTCACGGTCCACATGCCGAACAGTGCCTGGCAGACGACAAGGGCAAGCAGCCCGACACACAGGCCGGTCGGGTAGCCGGGGTCGCGGCGCTGTCGGATACCAATCACGGCCAGGCCCAGAATCAGCAAGCCGAGGGTGCCGGCTGCGTAGCGGTGAATCATCTCCGCCCAGGCCTTGAAGGCTTCGACCGGGTCGTCCGGGAAGCGCAGCTGCGCCGTTTCCAGCGCATGATCGCTTTGCGGTACGGTCAGAAAGCCGTAGCAGCCTGGCCAGTCCGGGCAGCCGAGTCCGGCGTGTACCAGCCGGGTGTAAGCGCCAAGGATGACGACGATAAAGCACAGCAGGAGCCCTGCCAGTGCCAGGTTGTAGCCAGGTTTGCGCATGGCTCAGCCCACCTTCGAGAGTTTCAGCAGACGCTTGAGGTCATCAAGCAGGTCTTTGCCTGGCTGACCGGCACTGTGATGCAGCACCACACGGCCGAGTGGGTCGACCAGCCAGAGCTGCGGGCCGATCAGCCAGCTGTCTGGCTGGGTCTGCAGGCTGTGAAGATAGGCATTGCTGTCGAAGCGTGTACGCTGCAGGCGCGGAAATTCGGTTTCCAGCCGGGCCAGTTCATCGTCGCGCAGGGCGACCGGCGAGGCCAGTACATGCTCGACGCGGTCCGCTTCGCGGCCGACAGCCACATTGATCTGCCGGGCCTCGTGGATCAGCGCCATACATTCGCGTTCGCAGGCGCCGGTGTGGGTAACCAGCAGCCGCCAGGGTGCGCCATAGCCGATTGGCTCCAGCGCCAGTTGCCAGTCGCTGACCTGAATGGCCGGCTCGACCAGGGCGGATTTGTTTGAATGTGCCTGCGGCACACCGATGCCGAAGTGCGCCATCAGCGCGGCGATCAGAATGGGTACGACCACGACACCGATGACGGCGAGCAGCTTTAGCTGGCCGCGTGGGCGTTGCCGGGTCCGGTCAGGCTCGGTCAGGCTCATCATTATTATTCCCCCGATGGTCGGGCCGGAAACCGGCCCAGATAAACAAAGCGATCAGCGCCGCAGCGAGGCTGAACCACTGGACGGCATACCCGGTATGTCGGCTTGCGCTCATCGGCAGCGCTGGCCAGTCGAGTTGCAGTGCTGCGGTTGAGCCCTCGCCGGTCAGGCGAACACTCCAGTCTTGCAGCGCAACGCCGGACTCCTCGCGCAACGCAGCCGGATCAAGCTGAGCGACAACGCAGGGGCCGTTGCCGGCCTGGCAACGGCGGCTGCCCGGACGCCAGCCAGTGCTGCCGGCTGGCAGCTTCTCGGCCAGCAGTTGCAGCTCACCCGATGGTGTATCGATCTGCGGTGTCTGACGTCGGTCCGGCCACGGCAGCCAGCCGCGGTTGACCAGCAGCCATTGGCCGCTGCTGTCGAGGAAGGCCTGCAATACCTCAACGCCGGCCTGTCCGTCGCGGGTGCGATTGTCCAGCAGCCAGGTGTGTCGAGCGTCCAGTTGCCCGCGCAGAATCAGCGGTTGCCAGTCGGGTGGAGGCTTTGGCGCGAAGGTGATGAGTGGCTGCGCCGGGGCCTGATGCAATGCATCAACTGACGCCTGCATGGCCTGCTTTTCTGTCGCGCGCTGCAGTTGCCAGCTGCCGAGTCCGAGCAGAACCGGCAGCAGCGTCAGTGTGAACACCCACAGCGGCCAGCCAGGTGCAAAGCGGCGGCCACTGCGGCTGGAATCAGCGAGCAGCATGGTGCGTCCTCGCTATACTTGAGCCCAACATAACAACATCAAGGGGGCGCCCATGTGGCTCAAACTGGCCATTGTGATGCTGCTGGCGCTGATCGTGATCAGCCTGTTCAGCGGGCTGTTTTTTCTGATGAAGGACAGCAGCGGACGTGGGCGGCTGGTAACCGCCCTGAGCGTGCGCATCAGCCTGACGATCCTGCTGATGGGCCTGATCGCCTGGGGCTTCTGGTCCGGCAACCTGGTCTGGAATACGCCCTGGCTGCATTGACAACGCCGCCGCCCGCATGGGTTAGAAAATGTAGACGAAGATGAACAGGCCGACCCAGACCACATCAACGAAGTGCCAATACCAGCTGGCCGCTTCGAAGCCGAAGTGCTGTTGCGGCGTGAAGTGACCCTTGGTGATGCGGATCAGCATGATCGCCAGAATCAGCGTGCCCATGGTCACGTGGGCACCATGGAAACCGGTCAGCATGAAGAAGGTCGCACCGTAGATGCCGGAGTTCAGGGTCAGCCCCAAATCGTGGTAGGCGTGCTGGTACTCCAGCGCCTGCAGAATCAGAAACACGGTGCCCAGCGCCACGGTCAGGCCCAGCCAGGCCTTGGTGGCGCCCCGCTTGTCGGCTCTCAGCGCATGGTGAGCGAAGGTGACGGTGACACTGGAAGAAATCAGCAGAACGGTGTTGATCAGTGGCAGCTGCCAGGCGCTGATTACCTCTTTAGGGCCGGGGAAGGCTCCGGGATCAGGGTTGACCATCAGCGGCCATTGATAGACGAACTCGGGCCAGAGCATGTTGGTCACGCCCTTGTCGCCCTCACCACCGAGCCACGGTCCGGCGAAGGTACGCACATAAAAGAGTGCGCCGAAGAACGCGGCGAAGAACATCACCTCGGAAAAGATGAACCAGCCCATGCCCATGCGGAAGGAACGGTCCATCTGCGGGCTGTAGAGCCCCTCGCGGCTTTCCTTCACCACGTTGCTGAACCAGCCGAACATCATGTAGGCGATCATCAATGCACCGGCAAAGAAGATCCATTTGCCGAGGCTGCTGCCGGCGCCGGCGGCATCGCCATTCATCATGCTGCCGGCGCCAAATACCGTCAGCAGCAGGGCGACCGAGGCAATGATCGGCCATTTGCTTTGGGCCGGAACGTAATAGGTTTCGTGATTGGCCATCTGTTGTTCTCCTTATCCGGCAATCATGTTCAGTGAGCCTGGGCTGACGCGCTCGCCAGCTTGTCAGGCATCCGCTCCGATACATCAAACAGGGTGTAGGCCAACGTCAGGTGTTTCACATCGGTCGGCAGTGCCGGGTCGACAATGAAACGCACCGGCATCTCCACGCTTTCCCCCGGTTGCAACACCTGCTGGGTAAAACAGAAGCATTCGGTCTTGTGAAAGAAAGCGGCGGCCTTGGCTGGCGAGACGCTGGGAATGGCTTGCGCCACCATCGGCCGGTCAGTCGGGTTGTGGGCATAAAACAGCATCTCGCGGGTTTCACCCGGATGCAGACTGAGTTGCTCTGCGTCCGGGTTGAAGTCCCATGCCATGCCCTGCGCCCGGGTAGCGACGAACTGCACCCGCAGGGTGCGGCTCTCGTCGATGTGCTCGACCTCCTGCCGATAGGCTGTGCCGCTGGTCTTGCCGTTGATGCCCAGGGCATCGCACATCACGTCATACAGCGGCACCATCAGAAAGCCGAAGGCAAACATGCCGATCACGGTCAGCACCAGGCGCATGACTACCGGTTTGTTGGATTGCTGCTCGCTCATGGCCAGCGCCTCCGGTCATTTCACCTCGGGTGGGGTGGTAAAGGTGTGGTACGGCGCCGGTGATGGCACGGTCCACTCCAGCCCTTCTGCCCCTTCCCACGGATTGGCTGCCGCCTTCGTTCCGCCCTTGATGCACTTGATGACGATGAACAGGAACAGCAACTGGGTCACCCCGAACATGAAGGCGCCAACCGACGAGATCATGTTGAAGTTGGCGAACATCACGTTGTAATCCGGGATCCGCCTCGGCATGCCTGCCAGCCCCACAAAGTGCATCGGGAAGAACGCCAGGTTCATGCCGATAAAGCTCATCCAGAAGTGGGTTTTGGCCAGGGTTTCGTCGTACATGTGACCAGTCCACTTCGGCAGCCAGTAATAGGCCGAAGCGAAGATGCCGAAGATGGCACCGGGCACCAGTACATAGTGGAAGTGCGCGACGACAAAGTAGGTGTCGTGGTACTGGAAGTCGGCCGGTGCAATCGCCAGCATCAGGCCGGAGAACCCGCCGATGGTGAACAGGATCACGAAGGCCACGGCGAACAGCATCGGCGCTTCAAAGGTCAGCGCGCCGCGGAACATGGTGGTCACCCAGTTGAATACCTTCACCCCGGTGGGTACCGCGATCAGCATGGTGGCGTACATGAAGAACAGCTCGCCGGTAATCGGAATGCCGACGGTGAACATGTGGTGCGCCCAGACGATGAACGACAGGAAGGCGATGGCTGCGGTGGCGTACACCATCGAGGTGTAACCAAACAGCGGCTTGCGGCTGAAGGCCGGGATGATCTGGCTGACCGCGCCGAACGCCGGCAGGATCATGATGTAGACCTCGGGGTGACCGAAGAACCAGAAGATGTGCTGGAACATCACCGGATCACCGCCGCCGGCGGCATTGAAGAAGCTGGTGCCGAAATGGATGTCCATCAGCATCATGGTCACCACGCCGGCCAGTACCGGCATCACCGCGATCAGCAGGAAGGCGGTGATCAGCCAGGTCCAGACGAACAGCGGCATCTTCATCAGCGTCATGCCGGGGGCGCGCAGGTTGAGGATGGTGGCGATGATGTTGATCGCGCCCATGATCGAACTGATGCCCGCCAGGTGAATGGCAAAGATAAAGAAGGTAACGCTGGGCGGCGCATAGGTTGTCGACAGCGGTGCGTAGAAGGTCCAGCCGAAGTTCGGGCCGCCCCCTTCCATGAACAACGTCGAGACCAGCAGTCCGAAGGCCATCGGCAGCAGCCAGAAGCTGAAGTTGTTCATCCGTGGCAGGGCCATATCCGGCGCGCCGATCATCAGCGGAATCATCCAGTTGGCCAGGCCGACAAAGGCTGGCATAACCGCACCAAAGACCATGATCAGGCCGTGTGTGGTGGTCATCTGGTTGAAGAACTCGGGCTGCACCAGTTGCAGGCCGGGCTGGAACAGTTCGGCACGAATGACCATGGCCATTGAGCCGCCGAGCAGGAACATGGCAAAGCTGAACCACAGGTACATCGAGCCGATGTCCTTGTGGTTGGTCGTCAGCACCCAGCGCATCAGGCCCTTGGCCGGACCGTGAGCATGGTCGTGGTGATGGGTATCGATCACAGCACTCATGGCAGGTCTCCTATTGGCCTTCTTTGGCTTTCAGCACATCGACGGGCGAGAGCATTTCGCCGGTGTCGTTGCCCCAGGCATTGCGCTCGTAGGTAATGACGGCGGCAATGTCGACTTCAGACAGTTGCTTGCCGAACGCCGCCATGGCGGTGCCGGGCTTGCCGTTGAGCACGATGTCGAGGTGCGCGGCCATGTCTTCGGTGGCGATCTGGCTGCCCTTGAGCGCCGGGAACATCGGTGGCAGGCCCTCGCCGTTAGGTTGGTGACAGGAGGCGCAGGCGGTGGTGTAGACCTTCTCGCCACGCTCGACCAGTTCGTCGAGGGTCCAGGTCTTGTCACGCAGCTCGGCTTCCTTCGCCGCCGCCTCTTTCTGCTCAGCCAGCCAGGTGTCGTATTCGTCCTGTGGCAGCACCTGCACTACGACCGGCATGAAGCCGTGATCCTTGCCGCAGAGCTCGGTGCACTGGCCGCGGTAGATGCCGGGCTCTTCAACCCGGGTCCAGGCTTCGTTGATAAAGCCGGGGATGGCGTCCTTCTTGACCGCAAAGTCCGGTACCCACCAGGAGTGGATGACATCGGAGGCGGTGACCAGGAAGCGGACCTTTTTGCCGACCGGAATAACCAGCGGGTTATCGACCTCCAGCAGGTAGTCCGGGCTCTTGGCGCTGACGTTGGTGATTTCGTCACGGGGGGTGGTCAGGGTACTGAAAAAACTGACCCCTTCGCCGACGTACTGGTATTGCCAGCGCCATTGATAGCCGGTGACCAGAATATCGACGTCGGCTTCGTCGGCGTCGTAGATATCGATCAGGGTTTTGGTGGCCGGAACCGCCATGACAATGAGGATGACCAGCGGGATGACGGTCCAGAGGATTTCGACGCCGACGTGCTCGTGGAAGGTCGCCGGCTTACTATCGGCCGATTTGCGGTGCATCAGCATCGACCAGAACATCACACCGAATACCACGACGCCGATGACGACGCAGATCCAGAAGATGGTCATGTGCAGATCGAACACGGACTGGCTGACGTCGGTGACGCCACGGCGCATGTTGATGCCCCACTCGGCGTTGGCCGACAGGCCAAGCGCGCACAGGAACAGGCCAACAGGCCAGGTGATTGCTGCTCGCAACATTCCCGGTTCCCCTTTTATTGTTGTTATCGCTTCCGGTGCACGGAATGAGGGGTATCTGGAGCAGGTACAACACTGCGCAGATACCCGAAACCGCGGGATGCGCAGCGCGAAGATCGCGATGAATCACCCCCGGTCGGAACTCCCCCACAGGCTACCGACACAATCGAGTATAGACAGGGGTTGCGGCTTGGCAATGTTGCGTCTCACTGACAGCGAGCCGCGATAGTTGGAACGCGGGGGAGGGTGTCCGCCCTGAGGCTGCAGTTATTACAATTGGATCTAATGGCTCCCGATGAGTCACTTTGACGGAATGGGGTGCCTCTGCTAGCTTTTCTCGAAATGAGAATGATATCAATATGCTGTTGGCCGCTTGCAGCATTCAGCCGTCGTTGTGGAGCGTGAAACATGAATATAACCGGCCTGAAACGCCGTATTGCCGATGCCATGGCGCAACCTGACTCGGTCGGGGCGATGCAGCGTTGGCTTGAATCCTGTCTGCCGGCCCTGCACCCGTCGATCCGGGTGGAGAATAATCAGGTCGAAACCCTGTATAGGTTTGCTCGGGCCTATATCGAGCAGGTACCGGACGTGCTGGAGGCGGCAGCTGCAGTAGCGCAGGCCGCTCACTTGCGCGAGCGCATGCTGCCGGTGCTGAAGGTGGCGGAAGCCTTTTTCCTGCAGCCCCCGGATCTGCCCAGTGAGCACAAAGGGCTGATTATGCTGCTGGACGAGGCCTATCTGGCGCATCGCCTGGTCGAGGAGGTCAACGATCGTTACGTCGCCAACGGCATTGCGCCGCTGATTCCGATGGATACCACGCGGGCCAATCTGATTGTGCATCAACTGATGGGCGAGGGGTTTGCCAACCAGCTGGATACGGCGGTGGAAACAGCGGTTTCCGGCCTGCTGCCGGAGGATCTGTTTCAGTCGGAGCCGTTCAGGGCCTATCAGGCCAGTCAGGACCCGGCGCAGGTGCGCCGGTTATGGGCACAATGGCCCTGTATGTCCCGTCAGTTGGGGGTCGAGATTGAGTTGCGCGGCGCTGCCTGAACAGCAGCCGGCCCGTATTGCGAGCCGGCTGCCCGGTCAGTCCTTTTTTTTCAAACGCGGGTTGGGGAAGAACTGCACCGTCTGACTGCTCGGCTTCTTTGGTGCCTTGCGTGCCTCGTTGACCCGGGTGGTCAGCTCTTTGGGTACCGAGTTGCCGCGGGCATCCAGCGTATCGGCGTAGCCGCACTCCACGCATTCGCGGTGTGGTACGCCGTCTTCCTCGTACATCTTGATGGTATCCATCGCGCTGCACGCCGGGCAGACCGCGCCGGCGATGAAACGCTTGATCGGTTGCTGGCTCATGCGGCTTCTCCGGTCAGGCCCGAGTGGCGCAGCAGCGGATCGATTGACGGCTCACGACCACGGAAGGCGACGAACAGCGCCATCGGCGCTTCACTGCCGCCACGGGCAAGAATGTTGTCGCGGAAGGCGCGGCCGGTCTCGGCGTTCAGCACCCCTTCCTCCTCGAAGCGCGAAAAGGCATCTGCCGACAGCACTTCTGCCCACTTGTAGCTGTAGTAACCGGCTGCATAGCCACCGGCAAAGATATGGCTGAAGCCATTCTGGAAGCGGTTGAACGACGGTACCTTGATGACCGCAATCTCATCGCGCACCTGATCAAGTACCTGCTGCACACTCAGCTCGGGGTGCTTGCGCACATGCAACTCAAAGTCGAACAGCGAGAACTCGATCTGACGCAGCATGCCGAGGCCGGACTGGAAGTTCTTGGCCGCCAGCATCTTGTCCAGCAGGTCCTGCGGCAACGGCTCGCCGGTTTCATAGTGGCTGGAGATCAGCGCCAGGCCTTCCGGCTCCCAGCACCAGTTTTCCATGAACTGGCTCGGCAGCTCGACCGCATCCCAGGCCACGCCATTGATACCGCTGGCAGAGGCGTAGTTCACCCGGGTCAGCAGATGGTGCAGGCCGTGGCCGAACTCGTGGAACAGGGTGGTGACTTCGTCGTGGGTCAGCAATGCCGGCTTGCCGCCGACCGCCGGGGTGAAGTTGCAGACCAGATAGGCGATGGGGCGCTGCAGGGCGCCGTCGGGCAGCAGGCGCCGGTCACGGCAGCCATCCATCCAGGCGCCGCCGCGCTTGTTGGCGCGGGCGTACAGATCGAGGAAGAAGCGGCCGATGACTTCGCCCTGCTCGATCACCTCGAACAGGCGCGCGTCCTTGTGCCAGCGCTCGAACTCGGCGACTTCGCGCAGCTCGATACCGTAGAGCTTCTGGACGATGGCGAACATGCCGTTGATCACGGTATCGATCGGGAAGTAGGGGCGCAGCATTTCCTGAGAAATGGCGTAACGCTGCTGGCGCAGCTGCTCGCTGTAGAAGCCAACATCCCAGGGCTGCAGGTCGTCGCAGCCCTGTTCTGCGGCAAAAGCCTTCAGGGCGGCCAGGTCCTGTTTCGCGAACGGCTTGCTGCGCTCGCCAAGATCACGCAGGAAGCCGAGCACCTGATCGGTGCTTTCGGCCATCTTGGTCGCCAGCGACAGCTCTGCATAGTTGGCAAAACCCAGCAGCTCGGCCAGCTCCTGACGTAACACGAGAATCTCGTCGATCACCGGGCCATTGTCGAACTGGCCGGCGTTGGGACCCTGATCGGAGGCGCGGGTGCAGAAGGCGGTGTAGACCTCCTGACGCAGGGCGCGGTCGGTGGCGTAGGTCATCACCGGGAAGTAGCTGGGGAACTCCAGGGTAATGAGCCAGCCGTCCAGCTCGCGGGCTTCGGCGGCCTGTTTGGCCTGCGCCAGCGCGGACTCGGGCAGGCCGTCCAGCTGGGCCGCGTCGGTGATGTGCTTGGTCCAGGCCTGGGTGGCGTCGAGCACCTGATTGGAGAAGGTGCTCTGCAATTCGGACAGACGCATCTGCAGTTCGCCGTAGCGCTTCTGCTGCTCCGGCGGCAGGGCGATGCCGGACAGCTTGAAGTCGCGCAGGGCGTGTTCAAGGATGGTCTGCTGGGCCTTGTCCAGCGTGGCGAACTCGTCGCTGGAGGCGAGCTGCTGGTAGGCTTCAAACAGCGCCTGATTCTGGCCCATCTCGGTGTAATACTGGCTCAGCAGCGGCAGGCAGCTTTCATAGGCTTCACGCAGCTCGGGGCTGTTCATGACCGCATTGAGATGGCTGACTGGCGACCAGGCACGACCAAGGCGTTCGCCCATGTCATCCTGCGGCTCGATCAGGTTGGCCCAGGTCCATTGCGCTGGAGGGTTGGCCAGCAGGGCATCGAGCTGTGCGCGGTTGTCAGCCAGAATCTGCTCGATGGCCGGTTTGACGTGCTCGGCACGGATCTCGGCAAAGGGCGGCAGATCGTAGGGTTGCAGCAGCGGATTGGGCATGGCGGGTATCCTGATTCGATCGATGACTTACAATGCGCCCATGGTAATCAACTCCGGCGCGCTTGGCATCGTGACTTCGTTAGAAGTTCTCAATGACGGCGATAGCCGCAAAATTCAAGGGTGATGCGATGAACGTACGTGGCTTCAGGGACTGGCAGCCGGTGCTGGGTGACCGGGTGTTTGTTGATCCGTCGGCGGTGGTATTGGGCGACGTGCACCTCGGTGACGATTGCTCGGTCTGGCCCGGCGCGATCATTCGTGGCGACATGCACAGCATTCGTATTGGCGACCGCACCAGCGTGCAGGATGGCAGTGTGCTGCACATCACCCACGCCGGCCCGTTCAACCCGGATGGTTATCCGCTGAACATCGGCGATGACGTGACCATTGGCCACAAGGTGCTGCTGCATGGCTGCAGCATCGGCAGCCGTGTGCTGGTCGGCATGGGCAGCATCGTCATGGATGGCGCGGTGGTCGAAGACGAGGTGATCATCGGTGCCGGCTCTCTGGTGCCGGCCAAGCGCACGCTGGAAAGTGGTTATCTGTATATGGGCAGCCCGGCCAAACAGGTGCGCCCGTTGACCGACAGGGAACGTGAGTTCTTTACCTACTCGGCTGCCAACTATGTACGGCTGAAGGATCAGCACCTGCTGGAAAACTGGGCCTCCAGCTGAGCCGGGCTTCGCTATACTGCACCGCTACGGACAGTCATCGGACAGGAAAGCCATTGGATTCGGAGCACGGAATACATCGACGGGCGGCAGCCGGGCTGGAGGATTCTGCCCGGCGCTCATTGCTGCGTCTTATCTTTGCCTGCACTGGCGTCGTACTCTGCGGCTTTGCGCTGCTGCAGTTTGGCAATGACAATGCCGTGCTGGCAACGCTGGAAATCATCGTTGGCCTGTTCCTGCTGTGGTCGGCCCGCACAGTCATGCGGGTCCGCTGGCTGACGCCCTGGATCTACGGCTACCTGTTGCCTACCTTCTGCTTTCAGCTCTATATCATGCTGATGCCCGAGGCGTCGGTCACCGCGTTCGTCTGGGTGTATATGGTGCCGGTGCTCGCCTATCTGCTGCTGGGGCGCCGTGCCGGATTGCTGCTGTCGATCCCGTTCATGGTCGCGGCCCTGCTGCTTTATCTGTGGCGCTATGCCGACCCGGAATCGGCTGCCGGGCTGATCGATATCGGCAACGCGGTGATCTGCGGCCTGATGATTCTGCTGTTCGTGCACTTTTATGAGGGCCGGCGCGCGGTGGCGCAGCAATCGCTGCAGCGCATGGCGGAAATGGATGGATTGACCGGCGTATTCAATCGCGCCCGTTTTCATCAGTTGTTTGCCCAGTGCATCGAGCAGAGTCAGCGCAGCAGCGACGAGTTTGCCCTGGTGCTGCTGGATGTCGATCATTTCAAGCAGGTCAATGACAGCTGGGGCCACGAAGCGGGCGACCGTGCCCTGCAGCACCTGTGCCGGGTGCTGGGGCAGCGGCTGCGCGGCACCGATGTGATCGGGCGGTTGGGTGGCGAGGAGTTCGGGTTGTTGCTGCGCAATACCGACGCGGTGGCTGCCGAACAACTGGTGCAGACGCTGTGCCTGCAGCTTGAGCGTTCGCCGCTGGTCTGGCAGGGCCAGGCGCTGCCGATTACGGCTACCTTCGGGGTGGCCTGCTGGCCCCGGGACGCACGTGATGCTGGCGGTCTGTACCGCTGCGCCGATCAGCGTCTTTACCGGGGCAAGGCCTACGGTCGCAACCGGGTGGTCAGTTCCGGCGGAGCACTGACGGTCAGCGATATTGCCTGATGCCGTTTCGGCCGACGGATTGGCAGGCAATCAAGTCTGTGAATAGTAGGCCTGCCGGGGCTGGTAGCGGCCCCGGTTCGTTTATGATCCGGGGGTTCGCGGAGGTTTCCGCCCATTCACTCATTCATGCAAGAGGCATCACATGTCTGCTCATATCAACCGCAAGATCGTGCTCAACAAGCGCCCGCAGGGCGAAATTCAGGATGGTGATCTGGTTCTGAAGGAAGAACCAGTTCGTGAGCTCAAGGATGGTGAGGTTCTGATCAAGACCCTGTGGCTGTCGCTTGACCCCTACATGCGTCCGCGCATGAACGACAGCAAGGGCTACATGGACCCGATTGAAATCGGCGCGCCGATTGTCGGCGAAAGCGTTGGCCGCGTTGTCGAGTCCAAGTCTGAAAACTATGCAGTGGGTGACGTTGTGACTGTCTACTCCGGCTGGCAGGAGTACTGCATCATTCCGGGCAACGCCCCTATGGTTTACAAGATCAAGGATCAGGGCGTGCCGCTGCAGGCTTACCTGGGTGTGGCCGGTATGCCGGGCCGCACAGGTTACTGCGGTCTGATGTATGTGGGTAAGCCCAAGGCTGGCGAAACCGTCGTGGTTGCCGCTGCGTCCGGTCCGGTCGGTACCGTGGTTGGCCAGACCGCCAAGCAGGAAGGCTGCCGTGTTGTCGGCATCGCCGGTGGCCCCGAGAAGTGCCGCTATGTCGTGGAAGAACTCGGTTTCGACGCCTGCATCGACTACAAGGCCGGTAACCTGGATGCGGATCTGGCCGCAGCCTGTCCGAACGGCATCGACGTGTATTTCGAGAACGTCGGTGGCGAGGTAGCCAAGGCGGTAGCCAAGCTGATCAACCCGGGTGCCCGCGTGCCGATCTGTGGTTATGTATCGGCCTATAACGCCGAAGACCAGAGCAAGGTCGAAACCCCGTTCCATATCTTTGGTGCGCTTGATCCCAAGCCGGAACACCGCTTCTTCCTGGTCACCGAATGGCAGGACAAGCATCAGGAAATCACCGCGCTGCTGGCTGGTCAGGTCGCATCGGGTGCCCTGAAGTACAGCGAGACCGTTGCCGAGGGTCTGGAGAACGCGGTTGAGGCGTTCAAGGGCATGCTCAAGGGCAAGAACTTCGGCAAGCAGCTGGTTCATATTGCCGACTGATGTTGTCGTAACTATCCCGGGCGCTGCTGCGCCCGGGATAGTGCACTTCTCCTCTCCTGCACACCCCTCCGGGTTATGCATATTCGCCTTTCTGGCGACGACTTTCTGACCAAATCGACGATTTTTGGTACAGAACCTGCAAGGCTCTGCACTATCCTGAGCCGCATGGCGCGAACCTGGCCGGCCGCTGCACCAGTGGGGTGCATGACCTGAGCAGTTGCGCTATCAAAGTGCCAGTTACCAAATGGAACAGGTATCTCCCATGCCCATCCCGATGCTCGATGTTCTGTGGTTGGTTTTGTGTGCCGGACTGGTATTCAACATGCAGATCGGCTTTCTCTGTCTGGAGTCGGGGCTGACTCGCAGCAAAAATGCCATCAACGTTGCGGTCAAGAACATGGCTGACCTGAGCGTTGCCATTTTTTGCTACTGGCTGTTCGGTTTCGGTTTGATGTTCGGGGCCACTGCCGGCGGCTGGTATGGCGAGGGCTTCTCCATGCTGCCCTTTGCCGATACCTGGCATTCGGCGTTCTTTCTGTTCCAGGCGATGTTCTGTACCACGGCAGCGACCATCGTGTCGGGTGCCGCTGCCGAGCGGATGCGGTTTGCGTCCTATCTGCTGGTGACATTGATCATTGCCGGCTTCATTTACCCGCTGTTTGGTCACTGGGCCTGGGGCGGCGTCTTTGCCGATGGCCTGGGCTGGCTGGCCGAACGCGGCTTTGTCGATTTTGCCGGTTCTACCGTGGTGCACGGGGTAGGCGGCTGGGTGGCGCTGGCGGTAATTCTGATTCTGGGCCCGCGCCAGGGGCGTTTTGAGCAGGACCGGGACGGGCGCAGCATGCCCGGATCGAACCTGCCGCTGGCGATGCTGGGCGCGTTGATGCTGATGTTTGGCTGGTTCGGCTTCAACGGCGGCAGCACGCTGAGCTTTGATGGCCGGGTGCCGGGCATCATCGCCAACACGGTATTGGCCGCCATTGCCGGAACCCTGGGCGGCATGGTGATGTCCTGGCTGCGCTGGCGACTGGTCGATCCGGTCTACCCGCTCAACGGCATGATTGCCGGTATGGTTGCGGTAACCGCCGGCGCGCATGTTGTCGATGCGTCGGCTGCGTTCTTTATTGGTCTGATCGGTGCGGTCGTGATGTATCTGGCGGACCGGTTGCTGCTTCGGTTTCAGATTGATGATGCGGTCGGTGCCGTGCCGGTGCACCTGGCCAGCGGTATCTGGGGCACGCTGGCAGTTGCGCTGTTCGCCGATCTGGGTGCGCTGGGCACCGGGCTGACCCGTAGTCAGCAGTTTATTGCCCAGCTGGAAGGGGTGCTGGTCGCAGGGGTGTGGGCCTTCGGGTTGACCTGGCTGCTGTTGCGCGCGGTCAATCGCTTCTGGCCGATGCGGGTAACGCCGGACGATGAGCTGGCTGGCCTGAACGTGTCCGAGCATGGCGCCCGTACCGAACTGATCGAGCTGCTTGAAGCAATGGCCGCCCATCAGCGCGATGGCCGGTTTGAGCGGGATGTGCCGGTGGAACCCTTTACCGAGGTGGGCCAGATCGCGGCGCAGTACAACAAGGTCATTCACGCCCTGCGCCGCGCCGTAGGCGTGACCCAAAGCATCATCCGTGACATTCGCGACGGCGTGGTTACCTGTAACCGGGACGGCATCCTTGCGACCTGCAACCCCGGAGCCGAGCGCCTGTTCGGGCTGCCCGCCGGCGCCCTGATCGGCCAGCCGATGGCGCGTCTGGTGGCGGAGCGTGACTGGTCTGGCCTGCCCTTGCCGGAAGCCGGCAGCGAGATCAAGCAGGAGGTGCTGTTCAGCCGCAACGACCATGATCAGTTTGTTGCCGAGTTGACGGTCAGCAGCGGGTCACTGGAGGACGACCTGTATACCTGCATGATCCGTGATATCACCGAGCGTCGGCGTATCGAGCAGCAGCTGTTTCAGGAGAAGATGCTGGCGCAGGTTACCCTGGCGTCGATCGGCGACGGCGTGATTACCACCGGTCCGGATGCGCGCGTGCGCTACCTCAACCCGATAGCGGAACAGCTGACTGGCTGGCGCGAGGCTGATGCGGCAGGAAAACCGCTGGATGAGGTGTATTGCCTGTTCGAGGAAAGCACCGGAGAAAAACTGCTCAATCCGGTCAGTGCCATGTTGCGGCGTTACCGGCAGGCACTGAGCCGCCCGGCCGGCAGCATGAACCAGCTGCGCCGGCGCGATGGCAGCGAAGTGACGGTGCAGGATGCGGTGGCGCCGATCCGCGATGCCGAAGGGCACATCATTGGCGCGGTGCTGACCTTTCGCGATGTGACCGTCAACCGCCGGCTGGCGCTCGAACTGTCCCATCAGGCAGCTCATGACACCCTGACCGGCCTGGTCAACCGCAAGGAGTTCGAGCGGCGGGTGGCCCAGGCGCTGCAGCGCGGGCCGGGCGCGCGCGTCGACCAGGTGCTGTGCTATATGGATCTCGATCAGTTCAAGATCGTCAATGATACCTGTGGTCACGCGGCCGGAGACGAGCTGTTGCGGCAACTGGCCAAGCTGTTCCAGTCGCACATTCGCAGTTCAGACGTGCTGGCGCGCCTCGGTGGCGACGAGTTTGGCTTGCTGCTCAGTGGTTGCACGCTGGAAGAGGCCATTCCGGTGGTTGATGGCATCCGCGCGTTGGTCGAAGAGTACCGGTTCAGCTGGGAAGGGAAGACGTTTGCTGTCGGGGTCAGTATCGGCCTGGTCCAGATCGAAGAGCAGGTGGCCAGTCTCGATGTGCTGCTCAGCGCCGCAGACAGCGCCTGTTATGCGGCCAAGGACGCCGGTCGCAACCGTATTCACCTGTATCAGGCCGATGATGCGCAGATGCAGGAGCGGCGCGGTGAGATGCAATGGGTCAATCGCTTGCGTCAGGCACTGGATGCCGATCTGCTGCGGCTCTATGTCCAGCCCATTTACGCTATCAGCGAGCGCGAGACCCAGCCTGGCTATGAGGTGCTGGTGAGAATGCTTGGTGAGGATGGTCGTATCATCCCGCCGGGAGCGTTCATGCCGGCTGCCGAGCGCTATGATCTGGCGTCGGCCATCGACCGTTGGGTGGTGGGCAACTTTCTGGCCTGGCTCGGGGATTACAGCCGACGGCATGGCGGTGCACTGGGCAGGTACTCCATCAACCTGTCGGCGGCGTCGATTGGTGAGGAGAGTTTTCTCGACTTCGTGTTGGCGGCGATCGAGCGTCACGGCGTGCCAGCCCAATTGATCTGCTTCGAGATTACCGAGACCAGCGCCATTGCCAACCTGAACAAGGCCATCGTCTTTATGCAGCGGCTCAAGGATATCGGCTGTCAGTTTGCGCTGGATGACTTTGGCTCGGGACTGTCGTCGTTCGCGTATCTGAAGTCGCTGCCGGTGGATTTTCTGAAGATCGACGGGGTGTTCGTCAAGGACATCGTGGCGGATCCGATTGCCCGGGCGATGGTCGCGTCAATCAATACCATCGGCCACGAAATGGGCCTGCAGACGGTTGCCGAGTTTGTCGAAACCGAGGCCATTCTTGATCAGTTGCGCGAGCTGGGGGTGGACTATGCCCAGGGCTATTTTCTCGGGCACCCGCAACCCTTGAGCGAGCTGGATGGCGTGCGGATGATGCCGCGCTAGCGGCCGGCAGGCGGCTGCGGTTCGGCGCGTGTCCATAACCAGAGCGCAACGCAACAGAGAAATGGCGGCAGGCTCCAGCGCAGCCAGTCGGGGGCGGGCAGCAGCCAGATCATGACTACGCTGCTGAGCATCAGCAGACTTGCGGCCCATTTCGCCCGCCGCGGAACCGCCCGGCGCGTACGCCAGTCACGAATCAGCGGGCCATAGTGCGGGTGCAGCAGCAGGCGGGCCTCCAGCTCCGGCCAGCCACGTGCCGAGGCCCAGGCGGCGACCAGCAGAAAGGGGGTGGTCGGCAAACCGGGAACCACGACACCGATGGCGCCGAGGGCGACGCACAGTGATGCCAGTGAGCGCCAGAACCAGATCATGGGCTGGCCGGTTGGGAACAGATGAAGTAGGGCATGGCTGTCGATCCGCAGAACTCGGGGTCAGCTTATCTCGAAGTGCCAGCGCACGTCACGGCGGCTCAGGGCAGCCAGATACGAAATTCGCCACCGCCCAGCGCGCCGCCATTGCTCAGGGCGATATGCCCGCTGTTGCCGTTGCGTTGATGCAGCTCGGCGATGCGCTGGCCAAAATACAGGCCCAGACCGGTACTGCCGGTGCTCATGTTGATGCCGAGAATATAGTCGGACTGGTTTTCCAGCATTGCTGGCGGGTAGCCGCTGCCATCGTCGCTGATGGTGATGACCAGCTGATCGCCGTCCATCGCTGCGCGCAGGTGGATAGCCGAGCGGGTATAGCGAATCGCATTGTTGATCACGTTGCCCACCACCGAGCCGACCAGTTCGGCATCAAAGAATCCCATCAGACCGAATTCATCGACTTCGTAGGTCCCTTCGATATGACGCGAGCGCAGGATGTCGTGGTGGCGCGCCAGCTGATCCTCAAGGAACTCCTCCAGCTCGAGATAGCTCGGCCGCAGCGGCAACTGATTGACCCCCAGCTTGTACAGGCCAAGCATCTGCACCAGCATGCCGTTCAGTCGCAGGAACTCGTATTCGATGACGCCGCGCTCGGTGCTGTCGTGCTCGTTGGTGGGTAGCCGCTCGACCAGTTGCCCATAGGACTGCATCAGCAGCCCCAGCGAGTTCTTCATGTCGTGAACGGTGGAGGCGATGACGGTGGAGAAATCCAGCGATTGCTCCTCGGGTACGTCGCTCATAGCGATTCGGCCTTTTCGCGCAGCTTGTTGTAGCGTTCGAATCGCGGGTCACCGGGTGGCATGTTGCGGACCCGCTGCAGGCAGTCGAGGCATTCTTCGCGCAGCGCCGGGTCCGGAGCACTGAGCAGCAGGCGCAGCAGCGACTGTGCGGTGTTGAGCGCATAGCTGATGTTGCGCGGCTGCAGCGCCAGTGCGTTGCGAAATGCCTCCAGCGCCTGCGGAAACTGCTTGCCCTGATAGAGCTGCATGCCTTGCCGGTTCAGTTCCATGGCCTGGTCACCGCCACGCAGGATATCCGGGTCGCTGGTCTGTTCGGCGATGCCGGCCATGACCTTGGGGTCGTCGCCATAGATTTCTGCACAGCTGCTGAGCACCTGGTCGGCCTGGGCCTCCTGGCCAAGCGCGCGCAGCTGCGCTGCGACCTGCAGCGCGGTATCGGCGGCAAAGAAGTCTTCCATGTTGGCCAGACGCTCGGCCGCGTTTTTCGCCATCTGGGCGGCGTCTGCGGTCTTGCCTGCTCGCTGGAGCGCCGTGGCCTGCAACAGCTCTCCGCGGGCGGCCAGGGCATCGTTGTCGCGCCAGCTGTTGTTCAGATCGTCCATGGTCTGACGAATCTCCAGCAGCACCTTGGGGCCGGGAGCGCTGTCACCAGCCTGCGCGCACAGACTGTCGGCCAGACTCAGGTGATGCTCGGGATCGCGAAAGGCCGAGTGGCGGCCCAGGTTGACTGCCTGACGGAAGGCGCGCACAGCCCTGTCAGGGTCCTGGTTGGCGCGGGCGAGCCGTCCCAGCTCGGCCTGACGCTGCGGGTTGTTGGGCGAGATCTTGACCGCCTGCTCGAGAAAAACCTGTGCCTTGAGCTGCTCGCCGCGCAACTGTTTGGCGCGGGCGAGTCCGTCATACAGCGTGGGCAGCATCGGAAACTGGCTGATGCCCTGCTCGTAGAGCGCCTCGGCGCGGTCCAGATGGCCGCGCTCAAGCAGGTGCCCGGCCAGCATGACCAGCGCCCAGGGCAGTGGACGCTCATCGATGATGGCCTGCAGCAGGGTCTCCAGTTCGGCATCGCGTCCCAGTGCGGCCAGGGCGTTGGCCCGGTAGCGCTGGCAGAGCGGGGCAAGACGCGGCTGAGTTGCCAGCAGGGTGTCGCAGGCGGCCAGCACGCCGGCCTGATTGCCGGCAGCCAGCGCATCAAGAATGGGCGCCAGCACCTGCTTGCGCTCAACCAGACGATCAAGTCGCTGCTGCAGGCTGGCACGATTGAAGGGCTTGGTCAGATAGGCATCGGGTTCATATTCCAGCGCCGCCATCACCATGGCCTGACTGCTCTCGGCAGTGACCATGACGAAAATGCAGTGCGGGCCTATCAGCTTGCGCTGATGCAGCTCCTCAAGCACCTGCTGACCATTCTTGCCATCGCCCAGATTGTAGTCATGCAGGATGATGTCATAGCGGGTCTTGCCGCACAGCGCGATTGCTTCTGCCCCACTGGCGGCGACATCGATATGCTGTGCACCCATCTGGGTCAGCATGGCCTTCACCGACGAGCGGAAGTCGCTGAAGTCGTCGACGACCAGAAAGCGCTTGTTGCTGTAGACGATCATGATTTCGCCATATTCCTGCCGTTGAATGCCGAATGTCAGTTTAGACCCTTGGCGCAAGTATACAGTGAAATCAAAGAGCCACTATTGATCCACTCTGCAGAATGGCAAATCGGGCCGCTCGCCTGCAGCCGGCCTGTGCTCAATGCCGTCTGACGATTGCGTCGGATTCGATGACATGCTGGCCGACCGGCGCCATCAGGGCCGCCTGCAGCATCGCCGCTGCGACGTCGCCGGCCTTGACCGCCCGCAGCCGTTTCGGGATCACCGGCTTGAAGGTACGCGACAGCAGCAGACCAACCAGCTCTCCCGGTCGGTTCTCGGCGCGGGCACCGTCGAGCAGGGACGGCCGAATCAGGGTCAGGGAACGAAAATCCATGGCTGCCAGATCCTGCTCCGCTTCACCCTTGACCCGCAGATAGAACGAGCCGGACCGCGGGCTGGCGCCCAGCGACGAATTCAGCACAAAGGTTCGCGTACCGGCGCGGCGGGCGTGACGGGCACAGGAGACGACATAGCCGCGATCCACTGCGCGGAAGGCGTCTCTGGAGCCGGCGTTCTGGCGGGTCGTGCCAAGGGCGCAGATTGCCGCGTCGGCCTGCCACCAGTCGGCGTCTTCGGGCAGCGCTGCGAAATCGACCTGCGGGTTGTCGAGGTGGCTGTAATGCCTGACCGCCATGGGTAGCGGCGAGCGACTGGGTGCGACGACCCGGCTGATGGCCGGGTTGACCAGCGCCTGACGCAGTACCTCCATGCCAACCAGCCCGCTGCCGCCGAGTACCAGCAGGGTCTTGCCATTGCTTTCTTCCATTCTGCTCCCCCCGATGACGCCTGTTCGTTAAGGTTCAGTTAAGCGCAAGTTGGGCATGCTGCCTGCGCCTGACGGAAAAATACGGCAACAAAGTTCGCCTTGGTTGCCATGAGTGCTCGGACTCACTCTGTGGTCCAAGCAACTGACATGCCATTGACGGAGAAGTCCATGAATACCCGAAGCCTGCTTGATCAACTGTTGAAGTCTGCCAGCGGTGCCCTGTCCGGCGCAGGCGATGCCGCGCCCTCGGCCAAGGGACAATCGAGCTCGAACGCGCTGGGAAGCCTGCTGACCGGTGCTGGCGGCGGGGCGCTGGCAGCGGGTGCGGTAGGCCTGCTGCTGGGCAGCAAGAAGGCACGCAAAATGGGCGGCAAGGCGGTCAAGTATGGTGGTCTTGCGGCTCTGGGCGTGGTTGCCTACAAGGCTTGGCAGCATTGGCAGCAGAATAGTGCCAGTGCACCACAAGGCGAGCCGCAGACGGTGGATCGGCTGCCCGCGCCGCAGGCCGAGCAGCACAGCCATGCGATATTGCGGGCGCTGATTGGTGCCGCCAAGGCGGACGGGCATATCGACGACCGGGAGCGGGAGCTGATTGATGGCGAAATCGCCCGGTTGACCGGTGACGCGCAGCTGCATGCCTGGTTTGACGCCGAGCTGAGCAAACCGCTGGATCCGACCGAAATTGCCCGCGCGGCGCAGACGCCGGAGATGGCGGCCGAAATGTACCTCGCCAGCCTGCTGGTGGTTGATGAGCAGAATTTCATGGAGCGGGCATATCTGCAGGAGCTGGCGACTCAGCTGAGGCTGGACCCGCAACTGCGCACCGAATTGGAGCGTCAGGCAACCGCCGTCTGATCAGTGCCGGTGGCTGCGACCAACATGCGAGTCCGCGTCGGGGGGACTCACGCTGCCACTGGTTTGCAGCTGGGCGATGATGCCGCAGTGGTCAACATCATTATCGTCGTGACACTGCCGGCGTAGCTCCAGCAGTTGCTGCTGCAGCTGATTCAGTGCCGCAATGCGCTCGCCGACGTGCTCAATGTGCGCTTCGATGAGGCCGTTTACATCGCCACAGCTTGCCTCTGGCCGGCGGCGCAGCTGAAGCAGCTCGCGGATCTCGTTGTGGGTCATGTCCAGCAGACGGCAGTTGCGAATGAACACCAGCTGCTCGACATGGCGCTCGCCATACTGACGGTAGTTGCCCTCGCTGCGTTGCGGTTCCGGCAGCAGGCCTTCACGTTCGTAGTAACGAATGGTCTCTACCGTACAGTCGGTGCGGCGTGCCAATTCTCCGATTTTCACAGGTACCTCCCGGGCAGGCTTGACTCTGTAGTGGCTATAGGGTTTTTACTTTGCCCTAAAGTTGCCCGGAGGTCACATGTCTGCCCAACATTCGCATGATCACGTCACGCCTGCCCCCTGCTGCGGCGCGGCGCCAGCTAGCTCGACGGCCCCGGTGTTTGCGCCGGGCGCGGGGGAGCAGGTCAGTCGCATTCATATCGAACAGATGGACTGCCCCACCGAGGAGCGGCTGATTCGTCAGCGTCTGACCGGCATGGCCGGTGTCGGTACGCTGCATTTCAATCTGCTGCAACGGGTGTTGTCGGTAAGCCATCTGCCCGAGCGGCGCGAGGCGGTGCTGACGGCGATCAACGAGCTGGGTTTCAGCCCCCGGCTACTGGTCGATGACCATCGGCCGGAGGCCAGCGCCGGCAAGCCCTGGTGGCCGCTGGCGCTGGCGGGTGGTGTTGCGTTACTGGCCGAGATCGTTCACTTCGCCTCCGGGCCGGTCTGGCTTGGGGCGTTGCTGGCACTGCTGGCGATTGCCCTGAGTGGCATCGACACCTACCGCAAGGGCTGGGTGGCCCTGCGTCACCGCACGCTTAATATCAATGCACTGATGAGCATTGCGGTCACCGGCGCGGTGCTGATCGGGCAGTGGCCGGAAGCAGCCATGGTGATGGTGCTCTTTGCCATCGCCGAGCATATCGAAGCCCGGTCGCTGGGGCGGGCGCGCGAGGCGATCAGCAGCCTGCTGGCGCTGGCGCCGGAGCAAGCCAGTGTGCAACTTGAGGATGGCAGCTGGGCGGTACGTGCCTCCAGTGACGTTGCCCTGGGTGCCCGGGTTCGGGTCCGGCCGGGGGAGCGCATCGCGCTGGACGGTGAGGTGGTCAGCGGACGCTCGGCGGTCAACCAGGCGCCGATTACCGGTGAGAGCATGCCGGTCGACAAGCAGCAGGGCGATCCGGTCTTTGCCGGCACCATTAACCAGAATGGCACGCTGGAATACCGCGTTACCGCGGTGGCCGGGCAGACCACCCTGGCGCGCATTATCCATGCGGTAGAGCAGGCCCAGAGCGACCGTGCGCCGACGCAGCGCTTCGTCGACCGCTTCGCTGCCATCTACACGCCAGTCGTCTGCCTGCTGGCGCTGCTGATGGCAGTGCTGCCGCCGCTGTTAACCGATGCCGGTTGGTACGAGTGGATTTATCGGGCGCTGGTATTGCTGGTGGTGGCCTGCCCCTGTGCGCTGGTGATCTCGACCCCGGTGACCATTGTCAGCGCACTGGCGGCGGGCGCCCGGCGGGGCCTGCTGATCAAGGGTGGCGTGCACCTTGAACAGGGTGGTCAGATCGATCTGATCGCCCTCGACAAGACCGGCACCCTGACCGAAGGGCGCCCGGTACAAACCGACTTTCAGCTGCTGGCAGGCAGTGACGCCGATGCCGCCCAGCAACGGGCCGCAAGTCTGGCCGCGCGCTCGGATCACCCGGTGTCGCGGGCGCTCGCCAAAGCCAACAGCCAGCCTCTGCTGACGGTCGACGACTTCGCTGCCCTGCCGGGGCAGGGCGTCAGCGGCCTGATCAACGGCGAGCGCTATTGGCTGGGCAACGCGCGGCTGGCCGAGGCCCGCGGTTTGCTGAGCGCCACGCTGCAGGAGCGTCTGGGGCTGCTCGAACGGGAGGGCAAGTCGCTGGTCCTGCTGATCGGCGAGGATCAAGTGCTTGCCCTGTTCGCCGTAGCCGACACCCTCAAACGGGGCAGCCGCGACGCCATACGCGAGCTTCATACACTGGGTGTGGAGAGCATTATTCTCAGCGGCGACAACGCCCCAACGGTGCAGGCAATCGCTACCCAGGTTGGCATCGACCGGGCTCATGGCAACCTGTTACCGGACGACAAGCTGGCGCTGATTCGTCAGGCCCGGGCCCGCGGCAAGCGCGTTGCCATGGTTGGTGACGGCATCAACGATACGCCGGCGCTGGCCGCTGCCGATATCGGCTTTGCCATGGCTGCAGCCGGCAGCGACAGCGCAATTGAAACAGCCGATGTTGCGCTGATGGATGACGACCTGCGCAAGCTGCCGGCGTTTATCAGCCTGTCGCGGCGCACTCTGCGCGTCCTTCGGCAAAATATCTGGTTGGCTCTGGGTATCAAGGCGGTGTTTGTTGCCCTGACGCTGACCGGCTCGGCAACCATGTGGATGGCGGTGTTTGCCGATATGGGCGTCAGTCTGCTGGTGGTGTTCAACGGCCTGCGACTATTGCGTTACCCGCTCTAGAGTGGGGCTGCGACGAAGAAAAAATTGTCAGAAGGTGGTGTTTTTTGCTGGACGTGTAGCAATTTCTGCAACAGCCTGTTCTCCGCTAACAAAAACAAGATTGGCGCATCTCTGCCGGAGGTGCGCAAGGAGAAAGACATGACACGCCGTTATTCCGCGTGGTTCGTGCCGGCGCTTCTGGCGCTGGGATTCGTTTCTGCAACGCTGGTTGTTGCCGGGCAGTCCGATCTGCCTGCGCCGTCCTTTGCATCCATCCCGGTGGTCTTCGTCAGCGATATGTTCAGCCGTTTTTGAGTCGAATGGCTGATCAACGGATTTTGCCCATAGCCGCAAATACTCTATGCCATAGCTGATGTGCCAGACTGGTGCGCCGTCAGTGTTGCTGACGGCGTGGCGCACCAGTCGCCCAGAGCCAAAAATTCCCTGCTCTTGGCCATGTGTGTTCAGCGGTTGACCGCGTTAGGGTCGATCGAGGCGCCGGCCCCCAGCTCCGCCCGCTGTTGCGCCAGCTTTGCCCCTTCGGCAGCGGTAAAGGCGAAGGTACGCTCCGGGTCGCTCGCGCGCATCTGCAACGCCATCAGCTCCATGCCTTCGGCAACAACGATGTCGTGCTTGCCGGCGCTCAGGCCCTCAATGATGGTGCGCGCGGCGTCGTCAGGATCGATACCGTTGTCGATGTTGGCGTCCGACCGGCCGCGTGCGTTACCGCCGCCCTCCAGCGCGTTGGCGGCAATGGCGGTGCGCACCGAACCGGGAATGATCACGCTCACGCCAATGCCGTAGGCCTGCTCGACTTCGGCGCGCAATGCCTCGAAGTAGCCGACTACCGCGTGCTTGGCTCCGCAGTAGCCCGTGCGCAGGGGCGCGCCGAGCTTGCCGGCAACCGAGCTGACCACCGCCAGCTGACCACCGCCAGCTGACCACCGCCAGCTGACCGCTGCCCTGCTCGACCAGGCGCGGCAGCAGCAACTGGGTCAGGGCAACCGGCGCGAGATAGTCGACTTCCATCAACTGGCGATAGACCTGCAGGCTGGTATCCAGCGCAAGGCTGCGCTGACTGATCCCGGCGTTGTTGATCAGCAGATCAATGCGGTCACGCCAGCCCCAGGCCTGCTCGACCAATGCCGGCAGGCGGTCGTAGTCGGTGGTTTCGAAGGGCAGTACCAGGGTGCGCTCGGGCGCCACGGCGGCCAGAGCCTGCAGCGCGTCGGCGCTGCGACCGGACAGGATTACCTCGGCGCCCTGTGCCAGCATGGCCCTGGCCAGCGCTTCACCGATGCCCGAGGAGGCGCCGGTGATCCATACCACTCTGGATGCGAAACTCATCTTCTTGTTCTCCTGTTATGGTCGTGCCGCGACTGGCCCGGCCGGGCGTTCACCATAGGGAGACAGGCAGGAAGGAATCTGTCGCCGGGGCGACACTCTGCAACGACAGGATCAGGTCCTGACCGGACGCATGGCGCGCCCGGACAAGACCTGAAGGCGCTCAGTTGAGCGCGGCGAGGATCGACTGCAGCTGGCCGGCGTCCACCTGGTTGGCGTTGGCCAGGCTCAGGAACGACTGGCTGGTGCCGCTCCAGGCGTTGATCAGGCTGGGCAGATTGCGGGCCACGGAGCTGGCCTCACCGATGCTGCGGGTCAGCTCGCCGGCGGCCATCGGGTTGGACAGCAGCGAGCCGGCACTGCCCTTGGCGCTGTCCAGCCAGCTCTGGAACGCACCGCTCAGCAGCGAGCCTTCCTTCAGACCGTTCTGGTAGAAGGGAATCGCCTCGGCCAGCGTGCTGCGGTTGGCCCCGCTCAGTGTGCCGCCCTGTGCGAGCAGGCTCTGAATCAGTGCCTGGTTGCTGCTGGTCAGCTCGGTGTCAGCGGCGATCGATGCCGTGTCCGTGTTTGCACCCTGCGCATAGTTGGCGGCCGCAGCCAGCGTGCGGCTGGCGATGTCGGTTTGTCCCGTCGCTTCCAGGGTTTTGGCCTGGGCCATCAGCATGTTGTTCATGCTCGCGTTGAAGCGCTGCATCAGCAGATCCTGCTGCTGGGCCAGGTTCTCGGCACCGGCGGCTTCGCCACCTTGCGCTGCTGTGTTCAGCGCTGCGCCTGCGGCGGCCTTCAGCGAGTCCAGACCAAATGCCTGGGCCTGACTGGCGGCCAGCATACCGGCGGCGATCAGGCTCAGCAGGCCTGCGTGGATGCGGGTGTTCTTCATCTTTCCATATTCTCCTGAATGGGGCTCCGTCGTGGATTTGCGTCGTTCCAGAGGTCCTTCCTGCAGTGCTGCCGGCGTACTGCAAACGCAATGGCAAAGCGGGTCTACCTGACGCAGCGCGCACTCTACCCGATTCGAGCGCTCGGCGGGAGCAGGTGCAGTTGATAGATGCTGACTGGTTATCGGGCCGTGAGTGCTTGGGCGAGGCGGAGCAGCGTTTGCGGGATGATCGTCGTCTACTCACCGCCATGCCGTAATAAACTAAAAAAAGCCCGCATTGCGCGGGCTTAATACGGAGCAGTGCCGGTGTTGCTGATCAGTTCCCGGTGGCGCGCATGTGCTGAACGCTGAACATGTCCGGGGTGCTCAGGCTGGGGTCGACCTGGCCCTTGAATTGGCCGGTGGTGCAGTGCATGGCCTGTACGTCGATCATGCTGAAGCTGTCGTCAATGGATACGCCACTGCCCTGGTTGGCAGGCAGGTGGTGGTCCGGGTGGGCCTGGCCGATGGTGAAGGTTTTCCACATGCTGCCCTTGCGGTCATAGGCCACGGTGCGCGGGATGGTGAAGGTCTGGGCATCCATGAAGTGCACGCGGCGGGACAGCGGGTGGCTGCCGTCGACCGGGGTGGCCTCCACTTCGTAGACCTTGCGCAGCTGCCAAGTGATGTTCGGGAAGCAACCGCCCTTGCCGGAGAACGCTACTACCTGATAACCGTCGCTGTCCTGATGGGTTTCGGTATCGAGTTGCAGCTCGTTGTGGTTGTAGAAAGGCATGAGCATGTAACGGGTGCCCTTGTAGGCCCAGTTCATGTCGGAAATACGGCCGTTGTAGCCCTCGAAGTCTTCGATCATCAGATCTGAACCAAGGAAGGCGTCGGTGACCTGACCGGTGGCCAGGCGGCGTACGCGGCGCTGAAAGCCCAGATACAGCCAGGAGTTGTCGCGCTTGAGGTCGTCCATGGCACGGTGGATGAGCAGCTGGGTATTGCGCACATCATGCGGCTCGAGCACCTGCACGTAGATACCGCGGAACAGCTCCGACGGGTTGGGCGTGATCGCCGGCAGCGGCTCCTGATTGACCCGGCCGGTGAAGTTCAGGAAGTGGAAGTTGAACTTGATGGTGCGCTCAACCTTGTCGGTGTTCATGTCCCGAAACTTCCAGTAGAACGGGGAGATGGCGGCACTGTCGCCCCAGTTGTAGCCGTACTTGAAGTTCCAGGCGAGTTTCTCGCCGGCACGCGGATCGTTGGCATCCGGATCTTCCGGGAATGGCCGTCCGGCCTGCCAGCCATTCAGCTCGCCGGGCTTGGCGCCCAGACTGACGTTGCCGAGACCCGCCCGGCTGGCTTCCACGTAGTTGGGATGAAGGTCGAAGGAGGTGGTCTCGCCGACCTTGATTTCAACCCAGCCCTGTTCGATGAAGTTGTAGAACGCCGGATCGATGATGTCCCGGAACTGGGCAACGTTGGCCTGATTGATGGTCATGCCGGTAGTGAGGCCCGGTGCGCTGGGCGCGGACTCACGATAGGGATAGAAGCTGTTGTCGACGACATCGGCCTGGGCCTGCGCGGTGCAGGCCATCGCCAGTGCCGTCAGTACACTGGCCAGGACACGGGTGTGCTTGTTGTTGTTCATGTTGTTCTCCGAATCAGAAGCTGTAGCGGACGGTCAGTTGCAGTTCATCCTGGTTCTTGGCCATGCCCAGCGGGCCGGCGCGGAAGCGACCCAGCGGCTCATAGCCGGTCAAGCCCAGGCTGAAACCTTCGGGATGGCCCGAGTACCCGGCGGTGAACGGGTCCCAGGGGTTACAGGTGCGGCAGTCATCGAACTTGTTGGCACCGCTGCCGACTTTCAGGTTTGCACCACCGATGACGCGCAGGTTGTCGCTGACCAGCCATTCGATGCTTGGTGCGATGGTGGTGGCACCGGCGCGGAAGTCATGCGCAGCCAGTAGTTGCGGGCTAAGCCGGTCATTCATCCACCAGCCCTTGACCAGCAGGGTGCCGGTCCAGTTGGCCTTCCAGTCCGGTATGCCTACCCGGCCCAGGAGACGCTGCTCACTCTGGTACTCGTGAATGTGCTGGCCGAAGATCTGGCCCGAGAACAGGAAGGCGCGGCGGCTGTTAAGCCATGGTATGAAGATGTTCTTGTCGGCACCGACCACATAGCGCGTGACGTTGCTCTCCGAGAACAGTCTGGTCTGGATGGTGTTGGCGAACTCTTCGCCTTCGGTGTGAGCGAGTTCGACGCGGAACACGGTATCCAGACCCTGGGCGTAGTAGTCCAGCGAGCCGCCGATCAGGTTGACGCGGGGGAAGTGGATATCGAATGCGATGAGGGATGGCCAGATTCCGGTGACGCCGGTGAATGCATTTTGCGCCGGGATACCGCCGCGCAGCGAAGGCAACTGGCTGCGGTAGGTGAGTGCATTGAGCGAGAAGCCAACGTCACGGTAGACACCCTCAAGCTTGATACCGAACTGGGTGTTGGACAAACTCCACGCGGGCATGTGGGCTTTGCGGATGCCGATCTGGCCGGGGCCGAAGTCGGTGGCAATGTTACCGTTGGCGAAATTAGCGACGGTGCCGCCGTACTCCCAGAGTGTGTTCATGCCGCGGAAGAAGCAACCCGCGTCGAGAATCACGTTGGGCGAGCCGCATTGGCCGATGTTGTGCGGGCGGAAGCGGTCGAAGTTCCAGACGAAGGAGACGTTCAGGTCGTCGAAGATGTCGCCAGCGCCCATGCGGTAGTCGGATTTGACGATCCACATCGGGATGCGGATGTCTTCCAGCTCGTCGTAAATATTGTTGCGCGAGAAGTCGACCGGGTTGATGACGTCCAGCACCCGGAACAGGTCGGTGCGGCCCCAGATGACCTGCTGCTTGCCCAGGCGGGTGCTGAGGATGTGGCCGTTGTCGAAGCTGTAGTCGAAGTCGACATACAGTTCGCGGATGAAGTCGAGCCGGTCATTGAACTCGGAGAAGCGCAGTTCGTTGGTGTCCTGGTCCAGATAGCCGTTGATACAACCGCGGCTATCGACATCACAAGGCCGCACCGGCACGCCGAAGGCGACGCCGCCGCTGGTGCTGTGCAGGTTCTCGCCGAGCACAATCATGCCCTTGTTGGGGTGATCGGCCAGATTGAAGGTGTTGGGCAAATTCAGACCGCCACCGTGGGGCACAATGGTGCTGCCGCCTAAGCCGCTGGTGTTCTCCAGACGAATGCTGCCGCCGGCTCTGCGGCCGTATTCGTTGCTGTTGAGGTCGTAGACCCCGTCGTAGCTGCCACGAAATACGCCGTTCCAGGAAACGTTGCTGAAGATGCCGAGTTCGCCGAACTCGCGTTCAGCGTTGATCTGCACCGTGTTGCGAAATTTCGACAGACCGGCGGAGTCCCGCACATAGGTCGCGTTTTCATAGAAGCCGGTGATCTCCGTTTCCTCACTGGCAATCGCGGCGCTAAGCGGGCTCAGCAGCAGCCCGGTGCCGCTCGCCAGAGCGAGGCTCCAGCGTCCGAGGCCTTTTATTTTTGTTTGCATTGGCAGTTCCTCATTTCAGTGGGGTAGGGCAGGACGAGTCGAGCTCAACCTTGCCCCGTTATCAGCGCCCCGACAGGCTGCGGGGCACTGGCTGCCGGGCGGTCGGCATGCAGGATGCCATCCTCGTCGGCGTAGACATCGGTGATGAAGCGCGGGCGCATTACCAGCACCCAAGAGGGCACCAGCAGCATGGCGGCCAGACCGTTGATGACGATCATCACGCACAGCAGCATTGCCGCGTCGGACTGGAAGCGCAGGTCCGACAGCAACACCCACATGACGATGCCGGCCATCAGGGTGACGGCGGTGAAACTGATGGCCATGCCGGTGGTGGCGATCGCCTGGCGAACGGCATCGACCAGCCTGCCGCTCTTGGCCATCTCCTCGCGGATGCGGTCCATCATGTAGATCGAGTAGTCGATGCCCACGCCGATGCCGACGGCGATGACCGGCACTGTGTTGATGTCGATGTTGAGCCCGGCCAGGCCCATGTAGGCGTAGGTGAGGGTGGTCGCGAAGGTCATCGCCAACAGCATCATCAGCCCGGCGTGCCAGGAGGTGTAGAACAGCATCACGAAGGCGAAGATCAACAGGAACACCAGCGGCAGCACCACCAGATTGGTCTCGAAGGCCGACTCGTTCATGGCCGCCGCAACGCCGAGGGTGCCGCCGGCCAGCCGGATGGTCAGGCCTTCAACCTGGCCGTCGTGTTCGGCGATCCATTCGCGCGCCATGTGAATGGCACGACGGATGGTCTCGCCCTGGCGATCCTTGTAGTAGAACACCAGGTTGGCGATGCGATCGTCGGTATCGTTGAACTCGTTCAACGCCCCGGGAATCGGGCTCGACGCCATATAGGTAAACATCAGGCCGCCGACGTAGTCCGCTTCATGGGGGATCTGGAACCAGCGTGGATCGTCGTTGTGCATCAGCCGGTTGACCTGCTTGATCAGGTCCGGCAGACCCTTGCTGCCACCGACCGCCGGATCGGCCAGCATGTGCGCCTGCAAGTCCTGCAGGGCGCGCAGTACCTCGGGCTTTTTCAGCCCGCCTTTCTCGGCGTGTTCGGCGATGATGTACAGCTCTTCGGAGCCGGGGAAGCGGTCATTCACTTCCTTGGACGACAGGTTGTAGTCGTGGTCGGGGTAGAGGATGGGTGAACCCGGTTCCGAGTCGCCGATGCGTACCTGGGAGGCGGCGACCAGACCCAGGGCAATGGCCAGCGCGGCAGCGCCAAGCACGACCCGCGCCGCGCCCGGACGGCTG
>AZIG01005024.1_pt1 | contig 41821 bp, 48 predicted proteins | sample 359071 | NCBI WGS metagenome assembly AZIG01 (sample SAMN02429714, study PRJNA222667) | marine sediment metagenome | biome: Sediment sample; isolation source: enrichment culture of sample MGS-AQ(UA) from oil contaminated terminal site... | place: Jordan: Aqaba | collected 2011-05-15 | depth 18 m m | reverse complement strand
AGGGGGTAAATGGCCAGCAGGTCTACACCATCGTTGTCGGCGGGCAGACGCTGGAGGTGACGCAAATTGCAGTAGGGGGCAGCAGTACCTGCGCCATAACAACCAGCGGTGCGGCCAAGTGCTGGGGTTCCAACTACTATAGCCATCTCGGCAATGGAACTAAGACCGACAGCAGCGTGCCCGTCGATGTCAGCGGGCTTGCTAGCGGCGTTGTAGATATAACTGTTAACTTAACTCACGCCTGCGCTGTAACCACCAGCGGTGCGGCCAAATGTTGGGGGCGTAACCTCTATGGCATGCTTGGCAATGGCACCAACACCGACAGCAGCGTGCCCGTCGATGTCAGCGGACTTGGTGGCGGCGTTGCCGGCATTTCAGCTGGCCAAGAACACACTTGTGCTGTAACCACCAGCGGGGTGGCCAAATGTTGGGGGCGTAACCTCTATGGCAGGCTTGGCAATGGAATCACGACCGACAGCAACGCGCCTGTCTCTGTCAGTGGGCTTGGCAGCGGTGTCGCTCGTATCTCTGCAGGCGGCAGCCATACCTGCGCGGTAACCACCAGCGGGGCCGCCAAGTGCTGGGGGGCGAACGGCTCAGGCCGGCTCGGCAATGGCACCATCACCAGCAGCAGCATCCCTGTCAACGTAACCGGGTTAGACAGCGGCGTTGCCAGTATCTCGGCGGGCAACAACCATACCTGCGCGGTAACCACCAGCGGGGCCGCCAAGTGCTGGGGGGCGAACGCCAACAGCCAACTAGGTGACGGCACTACCACGGCAAGAAGCATGCCTGTCAATGTCAGTGGGCTTAGCAGCGGTGTCGCTCGTATCTCGGCGGGCAACAGCCATACCTGCGCGGTAACCACCAGCGACGTCGCTAAGTGCTGGGGGTATAACGCTAGCGGTCAACTCGGCGATGGCAACACCACCAACAGCAGCACTCCTGTCAACGTAACCGGGTTAGGCAGCGGTGTTGCTCGTATCTCGGCGGGCAGCAGTCATACCTGCGCGGTAACCACCAGCGGGGCCGCCAAGTGCTGGGGGTATAACGCCGACGGAAGACTTGGAGACGGCGCTACGACCAACAGCACCACCCCTGTCAACGTAAGTGCATCCAACTGAAATTTGGAGTCAACATGAAAGTAAATCGCATCCTGGGGGCGCTCGCCGGCGCGCTGATGGTTAGTGGCATTGCCGCCTCGGTAGCAGCCGAGCAATATCAATTCCGCCAGCAGCTGAAGGGGTTAACGCCGCCGTCCATCTCTGAGCCAACGGAACCATCGGAACCGGACGCGCCGATAGAGCTCAGCACCGCAACACTTCCGGATGCGAAGCGCGGCCTCTCCTACAGCTTCGAATTCGCTGATCTTCTCACGCCCGCAGGAACCAGCGATGTCACATGGGCGATCTCCCCCCGCCCCGCCTGGGGGGAGCTTAACCCGGAAACTGGGGCTTTTGCCGGAATCCCCTCGGCGAGCGATGTCGGAACAAAGAACTTCACGGTAATCGCAACAAGAGAAAGCCAGAAGAGCCAGAAGGCTTATACGATTGTTGTCGCTGGCGAGGCACTAGAAGTTGTTGACATCAGTGCCGGCGCCTATCACACCTGCGCAGTAACCCCGGCAGGCGCAGCTAAATGTTGGGGAGCCAACGAGAGCGGCCAGCTGGGCGATAACACCACAACGGATCGACTGATTCCAACACAGGTAGTTGGCCTAACCAGCGGTGTTGCATCGATTTCTGCCGGCTCTAACCACACGTGTGTGCTGACGACCTCTGGCGGGGTCAGATGTTGGGGTGCGAATGCCTTTGGCCAGATAGGAAACAATCAGACCAGCAACCGACTTACGCCTAACACTGTGACTGGCCTGTCCAGTGGCGCGAAAGCAGTGTCTGCAGGTCATGAACATACCTGTGCAATCAACTCCGCTGGCTCCGCGCTTTGCTGGGGAAGAGGCTCCTACGGCCAGCTTGGCTCAGGCTCAACAGCGCAGCAACTCACCCCTACTCAGGTTTCAGGACTGACCAGTGGCGTCGCAGAAATCAGCGCAGCATTTGCGCATACCTGCGCCAGAACAACGGCCGGCGCCGTGAAATGTTGGGGAAATAACGGCAATTTTCAGTTGGGTGACCGCTCTAACAAGAGCAGCAATATACCGGTTCAGGTATACACGTTGAACTCTGGTGTAAAGCGCATAGCAACGGGCATGCATACTTCGTGTGCCATCCTTTCAACCGGGGCGGCAAAGTGCTGGGGATATGGGGTAAACGGGCAAATAGGTGACGGCGCCACCGCCAACAGAAGCGGCCCTTCCCAGGTCGCCGGCCTAACAAGCGGTGTAACAGAAATTGATCTAGGGACCCATCACGCCTGCGCATTGCAATCTAACGGAACAATGCACTGCTGGGGAAACAATGGAGGAAAGCTAGGAACGGGCAATGGCACTTCAAGCAATTATCCCGTTCCGGTTCTGGATCTACCCGCCGGCACAACCAAGATTTCCGCTGGGCAGACAGTGACCTGCGCAATTAGCGGCCTCGGCGCAGCTTGGTGCTGGGGGAGCGGAATCAAGGGCCAACTTGGCATAGGCGCCAATGGCGTCAGATACAAGCCGACAGAGGTTCAGTCCGCCATGTACTGAGTCTACATCGCTATACAGAAAGCGCCCTCCGGGGCGCTTTCTGTATCTGTGGGCCGCTATTCTTTAACCCCTATCATCAAAACAACCGTGACGGACGCGCCCGGGAAGGCATTCTGTATGGGCTCCGAAAACTCAAGCGTCATACCAGGGAGAAACTGAGCTGCTTTCTGCACCGCTGTCACCGGCAGCACGGCCCCGATTCGCCCTTTAGCCGCAAGCATCCTTCCCGCTTTCTCAAGATGCGCCTGCCAACGACCATCTGAGTAAGGCGGGTTCATGACAACGACATCAAACATCCGCTCTGGATTCCAAGTGAGAAAGTCAGCCTGCTCGACAGAAAAGCCTTTCTCTCTGAGTATATGGCAGAACAACGGACTGATCTCGACGCACATCGTCTGATCTTTCGGCAACAGCCCAGCAAGGCCGCCCTGGCCCGCCTCTGGCTCAAGAATCGAATCGCCCTCTTCGATCTCCAGTAGATCAACCAGCCGCTCTCCTAGCGCGATCGGCGTCGGATAATACTGATGGCTTTTCTGATCCGGAACACACCCCATAACGGCGACTTCCCGCACGAGATCAGCAGCATCATAATCAAACTGCCAATACCCATAACCATCCTTCCCTTTCGGGATAAAAACAGCGCCTAGTGACTCAAGTATCGCAGACGCCTCGTCCGTAACTTGCCTGGACTGGTGAAATTTTTCGTGTTTAATGCACAGCGCGTTGGGAACGGTTATACGGTCGTAGTCACGATCAAAGGCTGTACTTGGTACCCAGCTGTAATACTGTTCGAGCAATGACAAAAGCCCAGCAGCAGCATGACTAAATGGCCGATCGTAAAGCTCCTTACTCTGAAAGCCTGACGCCTTGGCCTTCACAGGACGCTTACGGAACGCCTCTGGAATAGCCTGTGGGTAGAGATGGGCAAGCACCCCGTTCAGACGCCACACCATGGCTGGATGCACCTCAAGATGAGCTGTCCCGACCTTATACAGTTTGACTCTCAAAGCTCCAGCGTCAGCCTCTACCCAACAACCCTTGCTCCTCTGCGCAGCGGTAATTAAGGCGGCGGTTGATTCCCGGGTAGGCTCATCTCGGCCGGCAAACATGGCAATGATTAACCGCAAATCGTGGATGATCCCGGTTTTGGAGTCGTCTCGGGTATCAAATGGGCAGATGACTTTGCTCATGATAAAGCGCTTGCCAAACGCTTCAGGCGCATTGGTGACGTGAGTATTCGACAAGCCTCGGAAGACGCCATCAACCCGCTCAGCCAAAAACTCGACCCGTCGCGCGAACAGGCTGTAGAGAGTAGATCGCAGGATCGCCTCGCTGAACTCAGGCATATCCAGTTCTGGGTCCTTACCCCGGCAATAACCAGGATAAGACCACGCAGTCAGAATCGCCTCCCACTCATCACGTCGCTTTTGCGGCATGATTTCACGCAGCCCAGTTTCTGCAAGTGCTCGCTCCCAAAAGTCAGCCGTCAATTGGTTCACGGCACCCTCCAGGTTGAAAACCTCGTCGACCGATCGTGCATGGATCAAAGCTGCACGACGACCGTATTTATCCCTTGCATTTCCTCGAAGGAAGTAATCCAGTGCCCCGCCAAACCGTTCGTTGCGTATGATCTCGTGAACTTCCTCAATCCGTGCTTTAGCACGATTAAACTCGTCGACCATAAGGTCAAAGCGATCAAACTGGACCGGTGCAAAAAAGCTGTCCAATTCACTATCAGATACGCCCGCAGGAATAACTTCAGGGTTCTCAATGAACTCAATATGACCCATTTCAATAACTCCATAAACGACATTACTGACACTATCATCGCAACTAAGCAAAACTCTCGAAGTAATAATTTTGATGGCTTTCTGTATTTATTTTGCAAAGGAGAGTCTTTTGGTAATTTTGCTTAAAACAGCGAGCGCACAGGCATGAAGACAGTATCAGTTGAGCAATTCAAGAACTTGGTGGACGAGTCAGGATGGACTCATGTCCAGAGCATCACAAAGCTGAAAGTCAGCGAAAAGGTTTCGAAGAGTCCCTTTTCGCGTAAGCGCAAACCGATACTGGAGCACGACATCATTGTTCGCGGTGTAGTCACTATTGAGTCGAAGCGCGATGACGTAACCATTACGCATAACCTCCCGTTCTCTGGTCGCTTCGATGAGCCAAGCTCGCTCGGGTTCACCGGCATCATCCCGCCCAATGAGTGGGTGATGACAGGGTGTCAGTTGCAACCAGAGGACGGAGAGGTCCCGAACTTGGCGGACCTGGCATGGTGTCTTCCACTCGAATTCTCTGACATCGATTACGAGCTTCTTGCTACGCACTACATTGAGGAAATGGGGTTCGATCGGTAATTATTTTGTCAGCATCATAGTTGCTGTACGATAACCACATATCCAAAAACGAATAGCTAACACCCGGAGCCCGGGGCAAATAGGGCCGGTTCAGCTGGCGGTGACCTAGAACACCAGCATCACAGCATGGTCCGCGCTAACATCATGTTGGCCACCTCCAACCAGGGCTGTGAGATGTAACGCAGTGCAAAAAAGCCCCTACAGATTATCTGCAGGGGCTTTTTTGTTCATAGTTTGCACAAGACCCCGAAAGATTGATAATATTTTACACTTATTCGGGGCCTTATTATGGACGTTCTTCTAGGCTGATTTAGGTTGCTGAATAAAGATGCCAATTCATTCAAGGACGCCATTAGCCATGAAAAAAAATCATGCTTTACCGTTACTTATAGCTGGTGGGCTACTCGGCGCCCTGACTACCGCCCACGCTGACGAGTACCAATTCCGCCACTACATCAGCGGCTTGAAACCCGCGCCGGCATCGGTTCCCGAGGAACCGACCGAACCCGAGGTGACGTGGGAGCTGACGTCAGCGACGCTGCTAGATGCCACCGTTGGCAAGGCCTACAACTACTCGTTCTACGATCTAGTGACACCGGCTAGCCTCGACGGCTTTCAGTGGGCTGGCTCAGGGCTTCCGACCTGGGCGTCGCTAGACTGGAGCACAGGCGAGTTAACGGGTACTCCATCAAAATCAGATGTGGGAGAGAAGAGCTTCGCGATCACTGCTTCCCGAAAAGGCGTAAATGGCCAGCAGATATATACGATTCAGGTCGCAGGCCAGTACCTGGAAGTGACCCAAATCGGAAGCGGGGAGTATTACAACTGCGCTTTAACCACTGACTCCGCAGTCAAATGCTGGGGAGAAGGGCGTTATGGGCAGCTGGGAAATGGGAGCTTTACCAATAGCTCCACTCCAGTCTCTGTGCTGGGTCTTAGCGCCGGAGTGACAACACTTTCCACAGGCCAACGCCATGCCTGCGCCCTAACCTCAAGCGGCGCTGCAAAGTGCTGGGGTAATAACAGCACCGGGGCATTGGGAGACGGCACTCAAAACAATAGCGCCACACCCGTTTCAGTCACTGGCCTTACCAGCGGCGTGACAAGTATCTCAGCGGGGTACTATCAGACCTGCGCAATCACAGCAGGTGCTAGCGTTAAATGCTGGGGGACCGGTAGCCTGGGACAATTGGGTAACGGCTCCAACACTTCTAGCTTTACTCCAACCTCCGTATCAGGTCTTAACAGCGGCGTTATACAAATCTCTTCCGGTAACGCCCATGTCTGCGCTCTTGTTACCGGAGGCGCCGTCAAGTGCTGGGGGTACAACCTCTATGGTCAGGTCGGTTCTGGTGAGACATCCACCAGTGTTAAGACTCCCGTAACCGTGACTGGCCTCAGCAGCGGCGTAGCCGCTATATCTTCTGGCGGCTACCAAACTTGCGCCATCACAACTGGTGGCGCCGCCAAGTGCTGGGGATACAACACTTACGGACAGCTGGGAAATGGGGCTACAACCAACAGCTATACACCTGTTTCAGTATCGGGCCTCAGCAGCGGCGTGAAAAGTATCGCTGGCGGTGGCTACCACTTTTGCGCCATCACGACAGGTGGCGCCGCCAAGTGCTGGGGATACAACTCTCACGGACAGCTCGGAAACGCGGGAACAGCCGACAGCGCCCTTCCTGTTACCGCTTCAGTTCTTGGTAGCAATGTCACCAGCATTTCCACTGGCAGCTACCACACCTGCGCCATCACTACTGATAACACTGCCAAATGCTGGGGTCGCAATGACCGAGGCCAACTGGGGGATGCAACGACAACCAACAGTCTGACTCCTGTTCACGTACTCGCCAACTAACATCCGGTACCGATATGAAAACCAATCACGCACTCTCTATCGTCGCCGGCATCCTGCTGGCATCCGCCGTTAGCTCAGCACAGGCTGGCGAATACCAATTCCGCCACTACCTGAGCGGCTTGAAGCAAGCGTCGACATCGGTTCCCGAGGAGCCGGAACAAGATGAAAACTGGACCCTCAGCAGCGCTACCCTGCCCCGGGCAGTGACAAACCAGGCCTACAGCTACTCATTTTACGATCTGGTCACGCCAAACGGCCTGACGGGCTTCCAATGGGCGGGATCAGGCCTTCCAGCCTGGGCCTCGCTGAACGCGATCACGGGGGAGCTCACCGGTACGCCTTCAGCATCGGATGCCGGCAGCAGCAGCTTTGGTGTGTACGCCATTCAAGGCGGCAAAAATGGACAACAGGTTTATACCATTGAGGTCGCCGGCGTGACTTTGGAAGTTCTCCAAATTTCGGCAGGCTATTATCACACTTGCGCCGTTACTACCGATGGCGCAGCTCTTTGCTGGGGGCACAATGGAACAGGAAAACTAGGAAATAATACTACTGCCGGAAGCATAACACCGGTACAGGTTCAAGGTCTTTCTAGTGGCGTTGCTTCGATTTCAGCAGGGGCTGACCATACTTGCGCAGTTACAACCAGCGGCGCAGCGAAGTGCTGGGGCTCGAACACAAAAGGTCACCTTGGTAACGGCACTTACAACAACAGTTTAGTCCCTGTCGCAGTTTCAGGCCTCAGCACTGGCGTAACCTCAATCGTTGCTGGTTACAGTCACTCCTGCGCTTTAACAAAATCAGGGGCAGTAAAATGCTGGGGCAATGGCAGCGCTAATCAGCTTGGGAATGGTGGTTCCAGCATCGCTACCACCCCGGTTTCTGTAAGCGGGCTGGCCAGCGGTGTCACAAATATATCTACCCTGGGTAGCAGCACATGCGCATTAACTACCGCAGGGGCAGTTAAATGCTGGGGCGATAACTCCTACGGACAGTTAGGTTCAGGTGACACATCCAGCAGCACAGTTCCTGTTTCAATCTCCTCGCTCAACTCTGGTATCGAATCCGTCGCAGTAGGCTCTCAACACGCCTGTGCAATAACGACCAGCGGTGTTGCCAAATGCTGGGGAAGAGGCAGCAGCGGTCAACTAGGCAATGGCAGCACCACTGATAGTTATATACCTGTCACCATTTCTCAGCTTGGTAGCGGGGTAAAAAGAATGTCTGGAGGAAGCAATTTTACCTGCGCAATTCTCGCCAACGGCAGCGCAAAATGCTTTGGTTATAACGCCTATAGCCAATTAGGAAATGACCTCACAGAGAACAGCAGCATTCCTGTATCAGTAATCAGCCTCACTGGCGATGTTATAGACATCAGCACAGGCGCAAACCATTCCTGTGCGCTGCTTTCCAACGGCACTGCAAAATGCTGGGGATTCAACTCAGACGGGCGCCTTGGCGATGGCTCAACAACCAATCGTGGCATCCCGACCGAAGTAAATTCCCCTAACTAACATCCGATTCCGATATGAAAACCATGCACACACTCTCTATCGTCGCCGGCATTATGCTGGCATCCGCCGTTAGCTCAGCACAGGCTGGCGAATACCAGTTCCGCCACTACATTAGCGGGTTGAAGCAAGCGTCAGCATCGATTCCCGAGGAGCCGACCGAACCCGAAGTTACCTGGGCGCTTGGTGCCGCTACCTTGCCCAAGGCCACCGTCGGCGAGGCCTACAGCTACTCGTTCTATGATCTGGTCTCTCCAGCTAGCCTGGATGGCTTCAGCTGGGCAGGGCAATCCATCCCAAGCTGGGCAAGCCTGAATGCCGACACAGGCATTTTCTCAGGGACGCCATCGGCATCCGATGCCGGCAGAAAGACTTTTGCCGTTTCTGCCACGAGGGCGGATAGGAGTGACCAGAAGATATACAGTCTTGAGGTCGCAGGGGAGCCAATCAAGTTCTCTCAAATTGACGCCGGCTCCGATTTCACATGCGGCCTGACAACCGCCGGCGCAGTCAAATGCTGGGGATCAAACCTATGGGGTCAATTAGGGGATGGAACGAACACATCGAGTAGCGTCCCTGTGCAAGTATTGGGGTTGACCTCGGGGGTTAAACGTATCGCTGTTGGCTGGTACCACGCGTGTGCGATTACCTCATCCAACGGCGTCAAATGTTGGGGAACTAACAACTCTGGCCAGCTTGGCGATAACTCTACAGCAACCAGGCTCTCACCAGTATCGGTATACGGACTGACTTCAGGGGTTACTTATCTTGCAGCTGGCTATACCCATACCTGCGTAGTTACTACAGCTGGATCAGTCAAATGCTGGGGCCGCAACAATTACGGTCAAGTCGGTGATTCGAGCACCACAGACCGCCAAGTCCCTACACAAATGATTGGTGCAACAACCGGGATATCGAAGGTCTTTGCCGGCAGTTCGCACACCTGTGTAGTGACCATTTCCGGTGCCGCTAAATGTGTAGGCAGAAACTCAACCGCTCAGCTCGGAAATAACTCACTCACCAACAGCTCTGCGCTGGTATCGGTTTCTGGCTTAACCAGCGGTGTCGCAACCATGTCGATCAACGAAACACACAGCTGTGCCATCACAACCTCCGGCGCAGCCAAGTGCTGGGGGTCAAACAGTAGCGGACAGCTAGGTGATAACGGAACCCAGTCCTTCGTTCGCATGGTTCCATCCACCGTTTACGGAATGAGCTCTGGTGTCGCATCAATTTCGACCGGAAACAGCCACACCTGCGCAGTAACGACAGCCGGTGCTGTCAAATGCTGGGGACTCAATAACGGCACGATCGGCGACGACACCACAACCAATCGCTCTGTTCCTACACAGACCTCTGGCTTAACTACCGGCGCAAAAGCTATTGCCACAGGTAACGTCCATTCCTGCGCCATCGACTCCGATGGCATCGCCAAATGTTGGGGAAGGAACACCCGTGGAGGCCTGGGTGATGGCACGCAGCAAAACAGACTTACCCCAGTTGACGTACTCACAAACTGAGATCCTGTACCGATATGAAAAGACAACTCACATTCTCTATGATCGCCGGCGTTCTGCTGGCATCCGCCGTCAGCGTCCAGGCTGAAGGATAAGAATATCGGCTGCCCATTAAGGGCCTAAAGCAATCAGCTGCGGAGGTACCTCTCACCGGTGATCATCTGAAAGTCATGAGCCCTTCCGAGGAAAGTGGCATTTACATGATCAATACCGGCGATCAGGGCGTATTCCCTGCCTATGTGAACATGGAGATTGAAGGCGGCCCATGGGTCTTGGTTGCCCGATGGAGGGATAACATTCCAGAGACCATCTTCGCGGAACACGATACGTGTATCGTGTAGGCACTGCTGAGTACAACAAGTCAGCACAGTCAAACGCTAATTACACCTACCTTTGTATGGGTACCAACGCGAACTGAATGATTGTGTGCGCCAAAAGCCCCGGCTTTGTCCGGGGCTTTTTTGTGCTCGCAGTTCAGTCAACCCGTCTCGCCGCCACACAAATAATTCTGGCCATCCTCCGATTGCTATATTCTTGGCCCACATCACAATCAACAAGGACGATCCATGCTCAAAATATTCAAAATCTGGCTAGGCCTAACCATCATCTCTTGGGGGCTCTACACTCCCTTCTACCTAATCTCAAACAACCCAATCGATGCAGTGGAAGAGCTAACTATATGGGCATACACCCCGGCGACCAACGCAGCTAATCTGGGATACGACTACTCCGAGATCAGAGATCGAATGAGTCGTATGGGAGTCGACATCGACATGGATTTTGAAGATGCAGTCGATGACAACCCGCTCCTATCTAACCTCGATGTTAGTTACGTGGAAAGTGGCTTCGCCGATCAGCTCCAGAAAGCAAGGGGGCTGCGCCTAGTAAGGGCGACTATCGACGTGGATGGCGGATACCAGCTTGCGTTCGTATTCCTCGTCACTGATAAATCGTTCCCCAGGGCACCTATCTCACGGGTCATTGGTATGTCCGAGTTCTCGATAAGCAGCGTAGATTTTCAGGCGGATTTAACCGCTCAGAACGATGCGGAGGCGATGTTTATGCTGCTTTTCCATAAGCAAGAGGAAGCCCGGGCTGAATCCATACAGAAGATGATTGCTAGCTACAAGGAAGCCCTATACGAGGACGTAGCAACCAATCCGAGACCCGACAACGCCGGAGAAAATGCACCGTCCACACTGGGTGACGTACTTGAAGCTGCCGGCATGTCTTCAGAGCCGATCGTCTACGATCCAAATGCAGATCGCCCTGTCAAAAATAAGCAGGCTGATTCCAAGCAATCGCTGGACGATGCAATCACAGGCCTTCTCGCCTCCGTGACGGCCGAAACAGGTACAAGTGAATACACAGAAGCCCGCGAGGTGCTGGAAACCCAAATTGTGGGATCAGAAGCTACCGATGCTGCTGTGCTGTACACGATGGAAGGCAATATCGCGACTCGATATCTTGCCGTGCTGGAACAGACGGACAGCGGGTACCAGCTGGCTGGAAATACGACTATCGAGCTTGGCGCATACGAGCTGTCGGCTGACAACGGTGTTATCTCAGTCAAGACGCTGACTCATGCGCTCGAAGATCCAATGTGTTGCCCCACACTGGAAACCGTCTACCGCTACCGCCCTGAAGGCGGCCAGCTTGTGATGATCCAGTAACAGTGGCGCCCTGCACGTCAGACGGCGTGCAGGGCTACGAGACACATTGAGTACGCGCACAAGGCAAGTCATGGAAAGAAGTGTAATCAGGCCCCGTCGCGAGTCCCTGCGAAACACATTGGAACCTATTCTTCGCGCCCATCACTCCCAAATTGCAGAGGCAAGACTCGCAGTCATACAAGCCCTCCATGCGCTGGATGACCTCTCGCCAGATCCGCTCAGAAGCCTTGCAGAGATAAGAAGGTGGCGAAGGGAAATCGGAGAAACCGAGGCTCTAAGGACTGCAAGGCAGCAGCTATCTGAGGCCAAAGAACGAATGGACGCTGCGGCGCTTGGTGCTATCCCTGCCTTTCCTTTGCTCAAGACTGACGACTTAGCGTGGCTTGCACGAAGTACCGTGATCGCGGGGATGGTTCGATTCAGAGCGATTCAACAGCTGGAAGCCCGAGGCGAAAGCAAACCTAAATCGGACTTCGAAATGAGCGTATCCTCTTGGGTGCGTAGACAGCAGCTGGCTAAAGGACAAGTTGATAGCTACAAACCGCGCTACGGGGATGGCTGCAGATTGGAGTAGGCCTGCAGCCCCTTTTTTCAATCTACGCGAGACGTCATTTCGACGCTGGTTTCGATAATCGGCGCTCAACAGCCTTCAGCACCCGCTCCAGGTCGTCGCGCTCTGCTGTCAGCACAGCGATCTCATCCAGGTCTGTCTCCCGCCGAAGCTCTCGCTCATACCATTTCAGCTCATCTTTGAGCGACTTGCGAAGATACGAATACGCCGCGCGCTCTGTCGTAAAGAGCCCGGGCGGCAGGTCTCGGCCGACTGTAAACTGCTGCCGAAATCCGGACCAGATATTGGGCAACCACCCATAGTCCCCTGCCTTGGCGGAAACCTTGCCCCAAGTAAACTTGTTCCGCTGGATGAGGTTAACCGCTTTCGGCACCTCCAAGCCCATTCGCTTAAAGGCGTTTCCATAGGTCGACATGGTGTTGCGCCGAACGCGAATGCTTCGAACCACCCATTCGTTCAGGCCGGTTTGCACGGACCCATCCACAACAGAACCGAAGGCCTCATAGAGCACTGCGCCAACCTTCATGCGCGAGGCCGGGTAACTCTGGCGAGCAATCTCACTCATCATTGAGCTCACTACAAGCGTGCAAGCATGCAACCTCAGTACAGAGCTCTCGAAGCTGCTCTATGCCCATCTCTGGACTGTCCACAAGCGGGTCGTAACCCACATTCTTGACGTACCAGGCCGACATCTCTGCCGCGCTCTTATTGCTGAAGTCATCAATGCTGGGTGGGTTCGGCATGCCATCTACTCCGGTGGTGGATTCGCGTGTAGGTCAAATGGCTTGGGCAGCTCTTCGGAAAACGTATTCATTTGCTGCTGATTGGCCTCGAAGTATTCAAGACAGTCAACAAGTGAAAGGTCTTTCAAGTTCTCTCGATGATCGCCATTGAGTATGAAGAAATTCTCCATATTCCTGATCACAATCACCGTTGTATTAGAACCATAAGCATTCGTGCTAAACGGGTTGTAATCAACATAGAACTCAGCATCCATATCAATCCAATTCGGATGCCCATAATCACGAGAGAAATAAGCCATAGCTACCAAAACCAATTGAAATCATCATGCCATCGTCGTTGGATGCAGCAAGTAATTGCCGCGTCACAAAAAGACGACTTAGCGGGAGGGCTCCACGCCGACGACATCCTTGGCCAGGGCAATAAGAGAGGGGTGACCGCGCGTAAGAACCGCTATCTGATCGGCCTTTTCTTTTAGGTAGACTTGAGCGAATTCTGGATCAAGCTCCGCTATGGTCAGGCAGTTGCTGTAAATGTCAGCTAGCTTGATTGTCTGGGCTCGATCGGAGACTGTTCGCAAGTGCTCCAACTCAATCAATTGGCGTTGCGCACGGCTACCATCCGCCTTGGTCGAGACCGGTGTCAACTCGCGGACCAACTCAGAGACCCCCATCCCAAACATGCCGTAGAGCATCAGATAGCTCACCTGAGTCATCTCAACAACGTCATGCAGAAGTGCTGCGGCGAGCATTTCCACGTCGGTGATGCCAACCCGCACCAAGACGTCATGGACCTGTCTAGGGTGGACTATGTACGCCTCACCGGTGTACTTGCGCACGTCGCCTACGGCCGCATGAGCAGCCGTAGCGAAGACAAGCGCATCGCTTACCGTCCAGGTATCGCGATCAATTCCAATCATCTCAGGTCCTTATCCACGCTTAGCCGGCAATACGTGAGCTCTGCGCCAGGACGCGATCATCGAGATAGGCGTCGAATACATCGAGGGCGGCTTTGCCTGTGAGCCAGTTGTATGGCGTTCCCTGATCAATTTCGTTCACCAGCTCCCGGGCCTGCTCGATTGTATCTGGCAAATCTCTGCGGAACAGAATTGCATGAGAATTCGCAATAGTGACGGCATCTTTCAGTGTCATATCGGCGAATGGGTGTTTCACCTCCGGCAAGGAGGAAGTATCAATTTTGCTGAATTGCTTTTCCATACAAACGACCACTTCAAATCAATGTCTGGCAATTATATCAACCAAACAAAGCCATTAGGACTGATATCCGATGAGGCGTCTGAAATATCAGGTGAGTTAACCCAAGGCGACTCTACTCGTCTGACATAGAATCAATGTCGCCATAGGGATACAGTACCAATGCCCAGTAAATATCGAAGAAATAGAAGGACGGCGAAGCGCTTAAATCGGAAGCAGATATAGGACCATTACGCGCACAAAGCAAGACAGTACTTCACGCTTCGGGTCATCTCTTGATGAGAAGCCTTGAGCACTCGAAGCCGTTCAGGCCCAAAGCCTTTTCCTTCGATAGCGCTCTCAGCCTCCTTCACCCAACTGCAGATCTGACAGGTTGCGATAGACCTAATTGTCTCAAGCAGGCTTTCCATACGCGCAATCTCTGCTTCGACCTCCCGGTATGCACGGGCGCCAGTTTCCTTCTGGCAGTTGATCCATTCAGATTCGCAATCTCCCTGAAAGGCCATTTCGAAGTCATCGACTGAGCTCCGAATCGCTGCCAGGTAGCCCCTCTGAACCAATACCGCGTGACGCAGCAGAATACATCCCTCGCCCGCATGGCTCGCAAGCCGCTGAACCATGATGACCTTGGCCAGGAGAGTTTCACGCTCTACTCTTCCACTTGTCGTCCAACGAGCGAAAAAGCCGGCAGAGTGGACCAGTCGTTCTGGCTGTAGCTCCATCAGCTCTCGGTACATTTCCGACAGAAAGGCATGGAGACGAGCAATGTCGTCGCTGCCCTGAACCGACGAAAGCAAGCGAAAGGCCTTTGATCGAGAGCCGACAGAAGAAGGGGATATTAAGGTGGTGGAGCTTAGACCATAGGGCATGTTTGCAGCCTTTCCGTGGCAGTTGCGAAGCCTATCGAAATCATAGGTCTTGTGCAGAAAAAACGCGATTCCGTCCGAAAAAATTAACTCAGAGAGTTGGCTTAATGCCTTGGGGAAGGTTGTTCAGAGCGGGCAGCCATGCGCTTCTCGGCTGCTTCCCATGTCTCTCCCGGCATCGCATGCTTCCGAATCAGATCCCGAGACTGAGTGCCTTGGGAGGGATTATTCGCGCTGTTAACATGCGCAACAAGACGTGCCTCGGCCGCTTCCCAGGTTTCACCAGGCAAAGCATGTTGTCGAATCATCTCCCGAGGAAGCTTTGTGTCTTGGTCTGCCTTGCTATTGGCCATGATATTTAAGGTCCTTGTTAAAGGCTCATTTCAATAGTTTTGTCGTCACCATTGTTACGCTGGGCGCGAATCAGTCGCTGCTCTGCTTCCTCCCACGACTCGCCAGGTTTCGCCTGCTGGGCAACATAATCGCGAGATAGCCGCGTTGCAGAATTACGCCCCTGCCCTGCTGCTACTTTAGTGGACTTGGCCTTGGCCTGCTTCATCTGCACCACATTGGTCCGATGGGCCGTTGCCTCTACACTTTCATCAACCAGCCCCATACCCCGAGACACGTCACGGGCAAGCTCGTCGATGTTGAAGCCTGGGTTTTCACTGTACTGGAATGTGAGTGCCACGACCTTGCGGTCTTGTTTGCGCGGGATCACGTTCACAATTCGGATGTCGCTGTTGTTCGTGATGTCCTTGATAGCCGGATCAATCACGCGGCGGCGCAACTCGGCATAGACCGGGTACTGACCAATGAGGTCCATGCCGAAGCGCAGAGAATCGAGGTCGATGGTTGCCTCGAAGTTCTTGCGGAATCGAGTCGCGATTAGGATTTCGTATAGGCGATGACCGAAAGATGTCTGCAGGCGCATCGCGGCAATGAGGGAGTACTGAGTGTAGCTACCACTGAGCTCGACAAGGAAAGGTGCGACCTCTTCGGAGAATCGCAGCCCGATGCTTGCTCGACTGTACTTGACCGAGGTCACCCAACGAAACTTCGCCTTTTCGGCCGGCTTGTAAAAGTCCCGCTGCCACAACCGCTCCTCTGCCGACTTCATTTCCTTGTAGGCCGAGCTGATGTTAACGCCACAGAAAGACGCAAACTCTTGGGAGCTCACGAAGAAATACTGGCTGGAAACCTGCTCACGACTCACGTTGTACGGGATTTTTGACAGACACAACAACAGAACGCGCTGTTCGGCGACGGTGAGCCGGTATCTGGCATGGATCAGTTCGTTCGATTTCGAAACGGTGATCGAGCCTGGGTCTCGGCTGTTCTGTGTGAGCGTTGTGTTCGTCATGCTGTCCCTTTCTCATGGATGGAGCGTTTGGCGCGTACATAGTAAGTTTTTTTGCGGAAAAGAAAACCCCGAAATTATGTAAAGAATGAGATTCATCGCGGTAGATTTGTACATAGTTCGCCACAAGGCATTGAAATTTAAGGATTTTATTTAACTAAAAAATGACGCCAATCCTACGGCAATAGGGAAAGTGGCCCATTTCGAGCAGTTCGAGATTTCGGGCCGCTTAAAAAAAGCACAACTTCATGAATTCCAAGGAGTTTTACCCTGTTTTTCTGTAAATACCGCCAGAAAAAACGGTAGATTTGTACATAGTTGAGGCTGCGATTCAGCGCTGCTACCTGGAAAATCCGTGTGCATACCTGCCAACGACTTTCCTGCCACCCGCTCACAGCCTTCCGCACCCTCCGACACACTCTAACGCAGGGTGATTGCCGGTAGATTTGTACATAGTTGGGAGAGATATCCACAGGAATAAACGTACATAGATGGCGGTAGATCCGTACATAAATGGCGGTAGATTTGTACATAGTTCGCGGTAGATTTGTACATGAATGGCGGTAAATATGTACATTCTTTGATGAATTAACTCTTTTATATCAATGACTTGCGAGTCTCTAAGGGGTAAGCTTTTAAATCAGAAAAATAAACCCCCTGGTTTCATCTCTGATGGAAGTACAAAACCATCGCATGGAACGGCCACTTACTCGGTGGTCCTTGCCATTGAAAACCCGGTTGAACAGTGATGAGGCGCCTAACAGGCTGTGCGCGAGCAGGACCACCGGGAGGTTGTGCTGATTTGTGCGCGTAGCGAGTCAGCAGATAAACCAACCAGGAGAGTTCGATGGACCAAAAAACCAGAATAGCCGTTGCAGGCGGATGCGCCCTATTGCTCGCAGCCATTGCTCTGGCATTTGCACTGAAAGACAACCACTGCCAGACAGCTGTCAGAACCTCGGGGTGGGACACCGATCAAAAGCCAGAAGTGAGATCCATCGCCGGGTGGGTTCAGGCTATACGCGATCGGATTGGGCTTTCCGAAACGGAAGAAATGTACATAGAAGAATGCGTTTCGCCCGAAAACAGAGGGAATTCGTACTAAGCCGAATTGCCTTCAGATAACTACCCGTCTGATCACTCAGTCGATCCGGCTGAGTGAAACAAGAAAGAAAGGCTGACCACCGTATCTGAATCGGACTCCGATTCGGCATAGGATTTCCATTCAATCCCAGCTCCAAAGAGCACTGCAGCCGCACTTTTCGCTGCAGATACCGTCTCGTAATGGCGCGGAAGCAATCGATTATCAGGGTGGCCAGTTCCCTTCATGAAAAGGGATAGCTCGTAAGGCTTCATAAGCCCTGACCGGTACTCGCCAATACTCGCTCTCAAATTGGGTCCCAAAGACGCAATTTCTGCCGTAAAAAGAATTTTGAATCCGCTCATAAAATGCGTTCCTGATTTCAGATTTCTTGAGTAAACAATTGCTTCTAAAGATACCACCTTTCATATAAAATTAGCGAAGTCCTTTAAATCTGCAGTAACTTTACCGAAATGAAAAAACTGACAATTCTACCCGCTTTCTGCCTTTTCACGCTGTCCGCCGCACTGGTCTCTCAACACGTTTTTGGGATGATGCCATGCACACTTTGTGTTGAAATTCGGTTTTGGCTTTTCATGTCGCTGGCAGCCTCTATGATTGCCTTTTTGCCTGCGGCGATTGGCTCTCGGGGTACCTCTAGCCTTCGAACCTCAATATGCCGATCGACCGAGTTTCTGTTCGGAATAGCAGCGACCGCGATGTTGATTACGTCGGCTGTTTGGGCGTATAAATTGGTCTACCTGGAATTTCTCGATAAGTCGATGACGGGATGCTCACCCATCCCCTTCTACTACTACGATTTCCCTCTGGGAGATTGGCTGCCAGGCGTCTTCGCAACCTACGCGATCTGCGGGGAAGGTGACAACGCTGTAGTGGGTATCCCTTACAGCATTTGGACGCTATCTTGGCTGGGAAGTGGTGCGCTATTGTTCTTGATATTGGATCTGATGAGCATCATCAAGATCGCTGTAAAAAATAAGGTTTCCGCTGCCTGAGCCAAGCGGAGCCCCGGGAAACACCCGGGGCAACACAATTTAAGCAAAGGATATGCAATATTTTGAAACGCTCCCGCCGCCGTCTCTCTGTCGCCATTTCCACTTCGTTTCGTTCACACGAAACATGTACAAATCTACCGAATTCGTCGCAGAGCTTCCTCACTCTGGGGCAGTCATTTCCATGCGTTTGAACAACGCCATCCCCGCTAATATATACAATATTTCGGGGATTCATTTTTTGTGCAACCATTCTAAAAATCCCCGATTTTTGGCAATATTACCCGCAAATCTGGTTATGAATTTTTTATAAAGTTTAAGGTGTCTCACTTTGAATAAAAGTCTGTGCGTCAACCTCACTAGAGGGATTCTAAATGTTTCGGTGCGCGAATCTCAGTTCGCCCCAGAAGCACTTTTTGGTTTTGCTGAACGCAAGAACCCAAAGCGAGCATTCCTTTTCGTTTCCAAAGTTCTCGGCCGTCATGTGCCAGTGAAGCCGAGCGTGATGCAGCAGAGCTACGAAAGCCTTGCCGCGCAAATTCCGGCCGATCTCCCGGGGCCGGTAATCGTATTCGGCATGGCCGAAACAGCGGTTGGGCTTGGCGCAGGTGTTCACCGTGCGCTGCAGGCGACTCGTGACGACACGTTTTATCTAGTAAGTAGCCGGCACGACCTCGGAAGCCCAATCTTTGCCCGGTTCGAAGAAGAGCACAGCCACGCCAGCGCACACCTGATTCACATGCCTGCAGATTCCCGAATTCTGGCGATGTTGCAATCCGCCCGCTCTATTGTGCTGGTTGACGACGAGGCATCCACGGGCAAGACCTTCATCAACTTGCTGGCTGCACTTGAGTCTGCCGGCCTGGACAAACTCGAAAAGGTTGTCACCGTTACCCTTACCGATTGGTCTGATAATGCCGTGCAGAAAGCCATCGGCCCGAAGGCATCCTCCGTCTCGCTCCTTTCCGGAAGTTACTCGTTCACTGACAACCCAAATGCCCCGCTGCCAGTAATGCCTGACGTTTCCACAACTGAGGCGGGTGAGTGGGCAATCAACCCTCGCAACGACTGGGGCCGCCTCGGCGCAACAGAACACTGCGACACATTGCAGCTCAAGAACATGCCAGCACCCGGCGAGAAAGTGCTGATCGTCGGTACCAACGAGTTTGTTTGGCGCCCATTCCTACTGGCTGAGCGACTGGAAAAATCCGGTGTCGATGTCTATTTCAGCTCCACAACCCGCTCACCTATCGCGCTGGGTCACGAAATCAATCATGTGCTGGCTTTCGGCGACAACTACGGACTTGGAATTCCCAACTTCCTTTACAACGTCGGCCCGGGGCAATTCGACCGGGTGATTGTATGCACCGAAACTGATCCTGCAGCTGTCGACCGAAAGCTACTGAACGCACTGAACGCGGAGGTCGCTGCGGATGTTTGATGTTAAGCCCCTCGTACTCGTTGACCTCGACGACAACTTGTTTCAGACGGCACGAAAGATGTCCGAGCCCCCGGTACACATTGCTTCACGAACAGAAGCCGGTGAGCCAAGTGGTTATATGACTGTCGCACAAAAGCAGTTCATCACCTGGCTGATGAAAAGCGCCGACGTTATCCCTGTCACAGCGCGAAGCATTGAGGCTTTCAGTCGGGTCGAGATTCCTTTTTCCGGTCCTGCGGTTTGCTCTCACGGCGGCGTGATCCTCTCTCCAGATCGAACACCAGATGCGCAATGGCATGCGCAAATGGCCACGCTTATGGCGCCCTACAAAGAGCGATTCCATAGCCTTTCTGAGGCTGCTATCGCAATTGGTCGAGAGATGGGCCTTTCGCTCCGAGGGTGGGTGGTCGAAGAGCTGGATACCAGCTTTTACGTTGTAACAAAGCACAACAACGAGACAGATCAAGCGCTTGCCGACTTACTTTGTGAAATGAAGAAACGTGATTTGATAAGTGATCTGTACGTTCATCTCAACGGTAACAACCTCGCGCTGATGCCACTGGGATTGAATAAACGGTTTGCAGTTCAGGAAATTATCAAGCGGGATAAAGCGGTGAATGGCGAACGTCCAATTATTGGTTTTGGCGACAGCATTTCTGACCTCGGTTTTATGAGCGAATGCCATTTCTGGGGAACCCCAGGTAACAGCCAAATCACCCGCACCATCATGGAGAGCATTCATGGTTAATGCATTGCAGTACGATATTGTTGGTAGCGGTAGCTATGACCCCGCAGACGTTGTTTTCCTTCTCAAGGAAATCAATATCTCTCCAACTGACGTCGAGGAAAAAGAGCGGCTTATTCAGTCCGGAGAGAAGCACTACTCCGAAATGATCTCAATGGAGAATCCGCCGTCTTCTTTGCATACCAGCCTGTACCAAAAGGCACTGGCCCAGAATGCCGTGCGCATGGCCAAGGAAGTAATCTCACTCGCTCAGTGCATTGCCCGAGAAATCCCTGAAGGCCCGATCGTGCTGGTCTCTCTGGTACGTGCAGGATTACCTCTTGGAGTTCTCCTGAAGTCTGCACTATCATCATGCCATCGCCAGTGCTACCACTACGGTGTGAGCATCATCAGGGACAAAGGGATTGATAGGGCTGCAATGGACGCCATCGCCGGTGCTCACGGCACGGACAACATCGTATTCGTAGACGGATGGACTGGTAAGGGCGCCATCGCTGGCGAGCTCAAGCGCAGTCTCGATGAGCTGGGCGGCTTCCCTGCTGAGCCCCGACTGTGCGTGCTGGCTGACCCGTGTGGTAAAGCCTGGCTGTCCGCTTCCTCCGATGACTGGATTATTCCCTCTGGCATTCTCGGCGCCACTGTATCTGGCCTGATCTCGCGCACCATTTGGCCGGGTGACGACAGCTTGCACGGCTGTGTGCGCTACAGCCATCTCGCCGAAGTCGACCAAACCCGGTCGTTTATCAACGCCATCCGCGTGTCCATGGGTCGACTGTTACCTGAGACGATCCCGACCATTCAGCCGCCCACAGAGTCCCAACGCGCCTCACGGCAGGAAACTGCTCAGTCTGTAGTCGAGGCGGTAGCGGCCAAATACGGGATCACCAACCTCAATCGCGTAAAACCCGGCATCGCAGAAGCCACTCGCGCCGTCATGCGCCGCGTACCCGAGCATGTTCTGGTTCGTAGCAAAGACGATCCGGACGTTCGCCTGCTGATGCACCTCACCGACTTGGCAGGTATCGAAGTGCAAGAGGCCGGCGAAGCGCTTGGCCCGTACCGTGCCATCACTGTGATCAAGAAGGTGAGCTGATGAGCACGATTTCTGCTTACGCGCTGGGGGCCACCCTCTACATGCCGGCAACTCGTCCAGACTTATTCGATGTGGTCTGCAACGGGAAAATCCCGGGGCTTCGCTCTCTGGTCGTCTGTCTTGAGGACGCCGTATCGGAGTCCGATGTGCAGAGCGGCATCCGCAACCTGCAGGCTCTCCTGACCAGGATCGACGCTGCCGGTGGCCGCAGTCGGAGCCACCCAATTCTCTTCGTGCGTCCGCGCAACGTCGAGATGGCCAAGCAGCTCAACGATATGGAGCTGATTAAGCATGTTGATGGCTTCGTTGCTCCGAAGCTGAATCTAGCGACGCTGCACGCATGGGAAAGCGCTGTCACCCGCCCTTCCCTGCTGCTGATGCCGACCCTCGAAACTCGTGACGTATTCGATCCGGTCGCGATGGTCGAGCTCCGCGATGGCTTGCTCGCGACTATTCGCGACAAGGTGCTGGTGCTGCGCATTGGCGGCAACGACCTGATGGGCTGTCTAGGCTTGCGCCGTAGCGCGAGCCATACCCTCTACAGCACCCCGATGGGGTACGTCATCCCAATGCTGGCCGGGATCATGGGCGCAGCTGGCTTCCACCTGACGGCACCGGTCTTTGAACGGCTGGACAACGACCCTCTGTTCACGGAGGAACTGGAGCTGGACCTTCTGCACGGACTGGTAGGCAAAACGGCAATCCATCCATCCCAGATCGCAACAATTCACGACGCACTGCGGGTCAGCATCGAAGACCTCAATAGCGCGCGGCTGATCATGTCTGACGACGCCAAAGCAGTGTTCAAGCACGGCGGCGCAATGTGTGAGCCGGCAACTCATCTGCAATGGGCTCGCTCGATTGAAGAGCGCGCTCAATGGCATGGAGTACGACACGGCGGCCTTCTGCCGACAAGTGCCGAAACCAAAATTCGTGTAGCAACAACCCCATAATCAAGGAACTCGACATGGCCATTACTCTGGAAAAACGACAAACAATCTCCCTGGAAAAGACCTCTGGTTCTTCCCTGCGCAACGTACGTCTGGGTCTCGGATGGGACGCAGCGGCTTCTGGGTTCCTCGGCAAGCTGCTGGGCGCGAGCGGTGATATCGACCTGGACGCGTCCTGCATCGTGGTTGATGCCAATCGCAACCCACTGGATCTGGTGTGGTTCCAGAAGCTGAAATCCGACTGCGGTAACATCAAGCACACCGGTGACAACCGCACCGGCGAGGGCGATGGTGATGACGAAAGCATCATCGTCAACCTTAACGGTCTGAAGCCGAATGTTGACGCGTTGGTGTTCACGGTCAACAGCTTCACGGGGCAAAACTTCTCGAAAGTCAAAAACGCCTACTGCCGTATTGTTGATGCCGACACCGATAAAGAACTGGCCCGCATCAACCTGTCCGACCAAGGTAATCACACTGGTTTGATCATGGCGTACCTGAAACGCGACTCTTCCGGCTGGAACTTCACTGCTGTCGGCAACGCTACGCGCGGCCGCACTGTTCAAGACCTGAAGAACGAGGCAGCGGGGGCGATCGCATGAGCACTGTCCTGACTCCGGGCGCGAACTGCGCCCTGCCTAAAGGCGTCATCACCGCCACGGTCAACTACACGCCAATCCCGAACATCGAGATTGACGTCTCTGCCTTCCTGCTGACTTCCTCTGGCAAAGTTCGCGGTGACGGCGACATGTGCTTTTACGGCCAAACGGCAGTTCAGCGCAGCGCAATCCAGATGGTTAGCGCCAACCCGGGCGTCGCCACCTACAGCCTGAACCTCGACCTTGTTGAGCCGGCAATCGAGAAAGTCGCCCTCACCGCGACCATCGACGGGAACCGCTCCAGTTTCAATGCCTGTGCCAACGTGCAGGTGACACTGAGCAACGGCGCAACCGCATCGATTCCCACACAGGGTCGGACTGAAACAGCACTGATCCTGGGTGAGTTCTATCGCCGCAACAACGAATGGAAGTTCCGCTGCGTAGGTCAGGGCTTCGCGGGTGGCCTGGAGCCTCTGGCCAAGCACTTTGGCGTCGAAATCGCACCTCCTCACAACCCGGGTCCGAGTCCGACTGTTTCGCCACCTCCGGCGCCCGCCCCTACTCCGGCCCCGAAGCCTATCAACCTGAGCAAGATCAGCCTCGACAAGCGGCAATCGAGCATCAGCCTTGAGAAGAAGGACGGGAACTTTGGCGAGATCAAAGTCAACCTCAACTGGAACCGTGGCCCCCAAGGTGGTGGTTTCCTCGGCTTCGGCAAGTCCAAAGGTATCGACCTCGATGTCGGCTGTCTGTTCGAGCTGAAGAACGGCGCCAAGGGTGCAGTTCAAGCACTCGGCAATGCCTTCGGCAGCTTCCGCGACGAGCCTTTTATCGAGCTGATGGCCGATGACCGTACCGGTGCAAGCACCGACGGAGAATGGTTGCGTATTAACGGTAGCCGCTGGGCTGAAATCAAGCGGATCTGTGTGTATGCCTTCATCTACGACGGAGTGGCCTCATGGCACTCAACGGACGCCGTGGTGACGATTTACGCACCTGGCCAACCTCCGGTTGAAGTGAAGCTGAACGAAGAAGGCGGGCAGCTTGGCATGTGCGCTATCGCAATGCTGGAAAACGTCAATGGCGCTGTGCGAGTGAACCGGGAAGTCAGATTCTTCAACGGTCACAGAAAGCTGGATGAAGCCTACGGATGGGGCATGCGCTGGACTGCTGGGTCCAAGTAAACAAACTCGGGCTGCAGCTGCAGCCCACTCCCCCATTTTGAGGAAAACGTAATGCTTGATTGGTTGAAGAAAAACACACTGGCCGCCCGGGAAAAGCTGACAACCGAAGTTGGCAAGTTCAAGAACAAAGAGTTCATGGAAGCGATCGTGGCTGGTTGCGCCCTGGTCGCTGCTGCAGACGGAGAAATCAGCTCTGCAGAAAAGCTGAAGATGAGCGGTTTCATCAAAAACTCGGATGAGCTGAAAGTCTTCGACATGGACAAGGTGATTGAAGCCTTCAACCGTGTGTGCTCCAAGTTCGAGTTCGACGAGCAGATCGGCCGCGCCGAAGCGCTTGCTGTCGTCGGCAAGATCAAGGGCAAGCCTGAGCAAGCCCGCCTGCTGATTCGCGTGTGTATGGCCATCGGTGCCTCTGACGGCAACTTCGATGACAACGAAAAGACTGTCTGCAAGCTGCTTTGCATCGAGCTTGGCCTGACGCCCTCTGACTTCGACCTGTAAAGGAAACTACTGTGTCTGAGACCAATACCGCAGTAACCGAGGCCGTTAGCACTGCTATCGGCTTCCCGCCCACAACGATTGCTGTCTTCATCGGCCTGGCGATCGGCGCATTGCTGCTCGATCTGATGACGCATCGCAAAGACAAGCCAATCACGCTGATGGGCGCATCACTCTGGACCATTTTCTGGATTGTGCTGTCCCTCGGCTTTGCTGGGTTCTTGTATGTGAATCACAGCCCTGAAGTCGCCAGCCTGTTCCTCACCGGCTACGCGCTGGAGAAAGTGCTCAGCGTCGACAACCTGTTTGTCTTCATGGCGATCTTCGCGTGGTTCAAGGTGCCGCAAGGCATGCGCCATCGCGTCCTGTACTGGGGTGTGATCGGTGCCATTGTCTTCCGCATGGTGTTTGTGGCGATCGGTTCCGGATTGCTGGTCTTTGGCCCTTGGGTCGAGATCCTGTTCGCTGCCATCGTTATCTGGACTGCCGTCATGATGCTGCGCAGCGGCGGTGACGACGGCGACGAGGAAGAGGATTACTCCCAGCACATCGCATACCGATTCGCCAAGAAGCTGTTCCCCGTCTGGCCTCACCTGTACGGACACAACTTCTTCGTGCGTCGCGAGCAGCTTCAGGCAGAACTGCTGAAGCCGGAGAACAAAGACATCACACTCCCGGCCAAGGGCATGCTATTCGCTACCCCACTGTTCCTGTGCGTATGCGTAGTTGAAGTGTCCGACGTGCTGTTCGCCTTTGACTCCGTGCCCGCCGTTATCGCGGTTAGCCGAGAGCCACTGATCGTGTACTCAGCAATGATCTTCGCGATTCTGGGCCTGCGTACCATGTACTTCGTACTTGAAGCCCTGAAACGCTATCTGGTCCACCTGGAAAAGGCGGTTATCGTCCTGCTGTTCTTCATCGGCGCCAAGCTCGCCCTGAACGCAACGAACCACTTGTTCCATCACGGCTACAGCATCGACCCGAACACCAGCTTGTTCATTGTTCTCGGCGTCCTTGCTGTCGGAATTATCGCCAGCGCACTGTTCCCTGAACGTGATGACGATGATCCCGAATCGGAAGCTGCCTGAGTAATTAGGTAGAAATTAGAGTAGTGGTAGCCTCATCTGCATCTACCGAATAAACCGAAGTAGATGCAGGTTTTAAAGTTAAACAAACAGAAAGTAGAAAGGAGTTTTACATGGCCCTGTCACTTCAAAAAGGTGGGAACCTGTCGCTGTCCAAAACCGATCCGGGTCTGAACAAGATCCTCGTTGGTCTGGGTTGGGATGCACGCTCTACTGATGGCCAAGACTTTGACCTCGACGCTTCCGCGTTCCTGCTGGCCGCCAATGGCAAAGTTCGTTCCGATGCCGACTTCATCTTCTACAACCAGATGCGCGCCGTCGACGGCTCCGTTGAGCACACCGGTGACAACCGTACCGGCGAAGGCGATGGCGACGACGAGTCCCTGCTGGTAGATCTGAGCAAGGTTGCAACTGACATCGACAAGATCGTCATCACCGTCACCATTCACGACGCCGAACAGCGCCGCCAGAACTTCGGTCAGGTATCGAACGCTTTCATTCGCCTGGTCAACTCCGAGACCAACGTAGAAGTCGTCCGTTTCGACCTGGCAGAAGATGCAAGCACTGAAGCCGCGATGGTGTTCGGTGAGCTGTACCGCAACGGCGGCGAGTGGAAGTTCCGCGCGGTTGGCCAAGGCTATGCCGGTGGTCTGCGCGCTCTGGGTCAACAATACGGCGTGGCTCTGTAAGCCTCGCCTCTTACCTCAAAGAAAAGGAATATCACATGGCAGTATCACTGCAGAAAGGCGGCTCCGTAAGCCTCTCCAAAGAAGCACCCGGCCTGAGCGACATCGTTGTTGGCCTGGGCTGGGACCCGCGCGCCACCGACGGCACCGAGTTTGACCTGGACGCCTCCGTATTCATGCTGGGCGAGAACGAAAAAGTCCTGAGCGACAACGCGTTCATCTTCTACAACAACAAGACCTCTCCATGCGGCAACGTCGTTCACAACGGCGACAACCGCTCGGGTGAAGGCGAAGGCGACGACGAAACTGTCACCGTCAATCTGGCCGGCCTGCCGGAAGAAGCCAAGAAACTGGCTTTCAGCGTCACGATCCACGACGCCGCTGGTCGCAACCAAAACTTCGGCCAAGTCAGCAAAGCGTATATCCGCGTCCTGAACAAAAAGGACAACAGCGAGATTGCCCGCTTTGACCTGAGCGAGGACGCCTCCGTTGAGACCGCAATGATCTTCGGTGAGGTCTATCGCCACAACGGTGAGTGGAAGTTCAAGGCTATCGGCCAAGGCTTCGCTGGTGGTCTGGCTCCGCTGGCCAGCAACTACGGCGTCAGCGTCTAACTCACGCTGTGTCTGTGAGAAGGGCCGCAAGTTATTTGCGGCCCTTCTTTTTGTCGAATTTCCGAGGATACCAAATGGACTACTACAACATTGCGCTGGTCGCGCTCTTTGTAATCGTGATCACAGGGATTGTTTTGGGTTGGGGAGATAACCGCAAGATCGTGGTTTTCCAAGACTACAACGACCTCGGCGAATGCTTTCTGATACCTGCTTCTGCGGTTGTCATCTATCTGGTCTTCGTCAACCTGCTTGGCGGAAAACCTGAGTACGCGCTGCTTATCTGCGCAGTCGTTTCAACTTCGCTCTTTTTGCTATGTGTCTTCCGGACATTCCGGTCGAACAACTACAAAGTGTTCCGAGCACTTCTCGCCCTGTGTACAAAGCTGCCGCTGGCAATTCTTTGGGTATTCAGCCTGGTCAGTATGCTTAACCCTCAAGGCAAGAACGCCCGTGAGCGCCGTCAGGCTCGCGGCATAGCGATGATCATTTTAACGATCATCACCCCCATTGTTGCCCAGCTCGTCGTCGAGAAGAAAGGCAGCCTATTCAACCCGAAACAATGGATTAAGGGGCGCCACGGCGTTTCCCATATCCGTAATCACCTCTAACCGATCAACGCCGGCAGTCGACTACATGCCCGCCCCTCGCCCAAAGGAACACCAGTCTCACGATGGTTAATATGCGCTCCCTCCTACGCAGTATCCTCGTTGCCGCAATACTCGCGGTCGCAGGCACAGCATCCGCTTCCGATATCATTGTTGGCAGCTGGAACGTCAAACGCCTTGGCCATGGAGACCGCCAGAACTTCACGGCATTAGCCGAAGTGGCTAAGCGGATCGATCTGCTCGCCCTGCAGGAAGTGATGACCGAAGAAGGCCTTCGTAGGCTGGAGAGAGCGCTGGAGGCCCAATCCGGTGAGTCCTGGTCAACGATCGAGAGCCACGCTATCGGAAGCTCTTCGTACAAGGAAATGTACGCATTTATCTTCCGTGACAGCACCGTTGAGTACGACGAGGGTGCCGTTGTCTATCTTGATCGTGGCGACCGTTTTATGCGCGAGCCCTTCTCTGCCCAATTCCGCTCCAAACGTGACCAAAGCAAGATCGCGATAGGCACAGTCCATATCGTCTATGGCAAATCGGAGTCGGACAGAACGCCGGAGATTCGCGCTCTCGCCGATTACTGGACCTGGCTGGGTGATGTATACCCCGGCACGCCGCGCATGCTGGTTGGCGACTTCAACCTGAACCCGAACAACCCTGCTTGGGCGCCATTGAAGCAATACGCAAGCCCCCTGATTACCTCTGGAGGCACCACCCTTTCATCAGTGAACGGTCGTTTCGCCAGTCTCTATGACAACTTCTGGATCGAACGCGACTCAGCCCTGAATATCTCCGCTTCTGGCGTTATCAACTACCCAGCGATGATCGGCTGGACACATGAGAAGTCGCGCGCAGAAGTGTCAGACCACGCCCCCGTATTTATTGCCCTCGGCCGCGCCCGTCTCGACGCGTCCGCTAGCGTCGTGCAGAGCACGAATCGCACTGCGTCGAACGCCACCCCAGCCGCGAGAACCAGCCTGCCAACCTTGGCCAGTGCTGCCACGCAAACAAGCCCCGCGCTCGCTGGCGGCGTCCGTGGCAACCGCCGTTCCAACATTTACCACCGCCCTGATTGCCCCAGCTACAACCGTATTGGGGCAAACAACCGAGTTGAATTCCCAAGCGCGCAAGCTGCGATCGCCGCAGGCTACCGCTTGGCTGGCAATTGTCGATAGGAGACAACCGTGATCTGGTTTTCTGAAGGCCCCTCAAGTCAACGCGATGTTGTGCAGGCTGCCCGCGCGGCGCTGCACCATGAAATCACCGTTTATGCCTCCCACTCCCAGGACCGACCCGAAATCACGTCGGTAGCCGATATCGGGCTCGTAGAGCCACGCGATGGCGCCGAGCGTGCTCAATGGTTGCTTGATGAAGCCGAAATGCGCGGCGTAAAAGTCGTTCTGGTTTGCAAGCACCTTGAAGCTCATGAGGCCATGCGCTCTCAGTACGAGCAGTTCGGAATTGATTTGGTCACCGGCGTTTCCAGCGTCGACCAGTTGGCCATCGACTCCAAAGCCTATTTCACAGAGCAATGCCAAGCTGCTGGTCTGGCGGTAGTCCCAGGGATTGAAGTCCGTACTCCCGAGGAGCTGCAGGCTGCTTACGACAAGCTGATATCGGAGTCGGACACTCGCGTATGCGTCAAACCGGTAACCGGTATCTACGGTGCCGGCTTCTGGGTGTTCGATGAGGAGTCGGACCCCTTCCGTTGCCTGGCTTTCCCCGACAGTCGTCGTGTGCGATTCAGCGTTTACCGTGACCTGTTTGCCCAATCGGAAAAGGATCGCCCGCAGCTGGTAATGCCCTACTTCTCCGGCGACGAGGTGTCCACTGACATCGTGCTGCAGGACGGCAAAGCGCTGTCCTGGGTGGGGCGCCGCAAAAAGGGCCTCTATCAAGAGTTTGAGATTGACGGTGCTGCTGTTGAGCTGGCCATCGCCGCCGCTGAGCACTTCAAGCTGGACGGTATCGTCAGCGTTCAAACCAAAGACGCACCGGACGGAAAGCCGCATCTACTTGAAATCAACCTCCGTTACTCCGGTGGTATCGCCTACACCGGCTTGTCAGGTATCAACCTGGCAGGGGTATTCAGCTGCTCCCGTTTGAATCTCCCTCTACCCAAGAACCAGTGGAAAGAAGGCGTGCGCATCAAACCAACAACCAGTGCCATCCTGGCCTGAGCCAAGTCTGAATTTGATCAAGGAAGCGACATGACACAGACACTGAAACAAGGCGAAAACACTAGCCTCAACGCAGCCGCAGGCCGCGTAACGGTAAAACATCAGGCAGGAAACAGCATTGACGTGAACCTCACTGCTTTTCTGGTTACTGACACCGGCAAGGTTGTTGATGACACGGGCATGGTCTTCTTCAATCAGCCATCACACGCTTCCGGTGCGGCCACCTTCACACCGCCGACGGCCTCCGGCAATGATCTGACGCACAGCGTTGCGTTCAACCTCGCGTCCCTCCCTGCAAACATCACCAAGATCGCCATCACGCTCACACAAGACGGTGCGGCTTCCGGCTTTGCTGCAGTTCAAGGGCTCACCGCCAGCATCCAAGCCGGTGATCAGATGATTGAGCTGGCACCATCGGGATTCGATAAAGAGTCAGGCATCATTGCGCTGGAGCTCTACACGCGAAACGGCCAATGGAAAGCCCGAGCGGTCTGGCAAGGCTTTGCATCCGGTCTGGCGGGCTTGTGTCAGATGTACGGGATTGAGGTCGAGAGTGAGCCGTCAAGCGCCCCAGCCCCTACGCCGGCACCGGCACCGGCACCGGCACCGGCAAAGGTAGAGCTCAAGAAATCGTTCGTCTCGCTGGCAAAGCCGACAGAAAAGCACCGAGTCAGCTTGGTTAAGGGAGATGATGCCCCGAAGTTCATCAAGGTAAGCGCTACTTGGGTCGACAACGGCGACGGTCGTGATAACGATGACCTGGACCTTCGCATCGGCATCCTTCGACCTGACGGCAGCATGTCGATCATCCAAGCGCCTGAGCGATCTGGAGACTTCGATAAGGCGCCCTACGTTTTGCACTGTGGCGACGTAACAACCGCTAGCGTCGATGAACCAGCAACCGAGTCGGTTCATATCAACCCGAAGATCTCTCACCTGATGGGTGGTCCTGTTGCTCTCGTCTGTAGCGTGTATTCCGCCGTGGCCAACGGCGCCGTATCGGTCGCATCGCTGAAGCCCCGGATGCGCATGGAGTACGGGCCTCAAGTTGTCGAGTGCGCGTTTGAATTCAAAGCTGGATTCGGCAGCAGCATGGTCTACACCTATGTGCTCGGTATCATCGAGATCAACGGCGATGAGGTAACGATTCAACCGAGCGGTGCGACCTCGAAGATGATGTCAGAAGCCACACCATGGCTCACGCGCCAAGGTGAGAAGGTGACAATGGCAATCAATGGCCCTGCAGTCTTCAAGGGCGAGCCCCTGAAGCCTCAAGGTGGAAAGCGCTACGTCTGAAGACCCGCGACTTCAGATGAGGCGTGAACACGATGGCAGGGAGGGGGCTAATCAACGCGCTCCCTCCGCTGTCAGAATTTATTCACAGAATCTGTGGATAACTCTGTTCAAAACACCCTTAAAACCTCTCATGGGCCTGCCACCCCTACCCTTTGAAAGAGCTGTTCACTTCTTGAACAACCCACTTTCTTGCTGGAATAGCGGCTTCTCATAGAATGACCACAAGCGCCGCCGTACTGATACTCTCAGTCTGAAGATTCAGTACCGAGTGGGTAGCTTACTTGCGTACACAGCCCTACGGCTCCAAGGAGTGATACATGATCAAAACCAAATACGAAGTGGTTTACAGCTTCAACGGCAAGGAGAAAGTGATTTTGGAAACCGATGACCAGACTCTTGCTCGTAAAAAGGACGCTGAAATCGAAATGGCAGAATCGCTGCTGATCGAGACTGAACGCCTGATCAACAACGGTACCGTCAAGCTGCCGGAAGGCGTCCGCCTGGATGACCTGGAGCAGACCTTCGAGTCGTTGTTCCTGGCCTTTGCTGCTGATAAGAAAGGCATGAAACGGGCCTTGAAGGGTGCCACCTACTACCAAGAATCCGACTCCGATGGCGCCGATACTGAGTCGGATCTCGACTGAGTGAACCTCGGCTGACCGAGGACAGTCCCCACGCCTTTACCCTTTAGGTGATCCGAACAATGCGCTATGCCTTAACCGTCGTGCAGAAAAACGCACCAACAACTCCAGTCCGTGATCTCAGTTCAGCGGAAATCGGAACGCTGGTCGATTACTTTCAAGGCGGTGTTCGGACACCTAAGTTACTCGCGGTACTGCAGGAACTGCATGAGAGGAAGCAATGGGTGCTGTGTGGCTGTTCAGGCGCTGAACAGCTTGTTGAGCGGCCGGCGCTAGTTGTCGCCAGAACAGGGGAAGGAAAGCTCTACATCCGCAATATCCCCTCACGCCCCACGCACTCTCTTGAGTGCCCCTTTGCATACACTCCGACGACCTCTACTGAAATTGTGGATCGCGGGCTGAATGCAGACATTGCACGGCGCGCGCTGGCTGATCAGCCGCCAACACCTGCAACACTACGCAGCCCTCTCGATCTGCACCTGGCTCCAGCGCTGGGTGCAACCTCCGGCACGTCTGCCCCAACCAAGCACAGGGATCGCACCCCATCAGGTCGCGGTAAGCGCTACCCAGAGCTGGGCAAGGTCCTGTTCTATCTGATGGAGCAAGCCGGCATGCTGACGCAGACGGCTGAGTTCGAACTGTTGAAGTCGTTTCATTTCATGGCCAAGGCAGCCCAAGCAATCCTTGCCTTCGGAGCCGTGCCGCTCAGTGACGTTCTCTCATTCAGCCCCAAGACGCTCGACAGCCTCACCCGCCGAGTGAAAATGCACTCGGCCAGTGGCGAAAAGAACGCATTTGGCATGGCAGTGATGATCATTCACGAGATCGAATCACTAGGCGCCGGAAAGTACGAACTTCGTCGTACCTCGTCAGAGGAAAGTTGGTCGTGCTGCCCGAAAGGCGAAGTAAAAATCATGGCCAAGCGCAGTATTAGCAAAGGTCCATTCATCGCGGCAATCACTTACGCGGTACCGCTCGGCGAGACTGAACCAGTTCCATTCCATGTGTTCGCTGTCCCGATCCTGAATCGGAATCGAACACTGCCAGTCGAGTCCGACCTCGAACGCCGTGCGGCAATTAGCCTCCTGCGCTTGTTCGACTGGGCGCTTGAGAAGAAGGGCTTGAAGTTCACGATCACAAAACCGGTGTTCGATGTTCAGGCCCCCATGGGCGACTGCAGGCCTGATTTCGTCGTTAAAGGCCTGTCCCGTACAGCCATCGTTGAGGTAATGGGGATGATGGGATCAGAGGAATACGAGGAGCAGAAGTCTCGAACCATACCAGTGATGGAATCACTTGCACCGGTGGTGCAGGTAGACCTGAGTGGTAGCCTATCGAAATCGGAGCTCGACAACCGGCTACGCGATATGAACAAGGCCATACTCAACGTCATCTTCAACAACGAACCTCGGTAACCAAGACTCGATATGCTTTTGGCAAAAGACTACATCATTCTCCGGGGCATCCCAGCTTCCTGCGGGGTGTCCTACCCTATCGATCGCGAACCCGTGCGCGTTGCCACCCTGCTTGATGAAAAAGAGTTCAATCAATCAGGGCACGGGATGCTCCACCAACGAACCGTATTTTTCGAAGACCGCGTGCATGACTGGCAGTGGGATAGAGGGAACTTCCGCTACTTCACCCGCGTTGCGGACAAGGCTGATGTCTTGGTGGTGTTCGAAGAAACGGAAGTCTCTTTCTGTACCCAGTGCGGCGCGCAAAAGGCCGAACTACAAAGCCCCTGCGATAGCTGCGCATCGGTTCCATGCTGATCGTCAGTGGGCACAGCTAGCGCCCGCAGCAGAGCTTGTACTTTTTCCCCGACCTGCAATAGCACGGTTCGTTCCGCTTCATCTTTCTGGGTGGGGGCTCAGGTTTGGGCTCCTCAAGGCTGGGAAATCCAGCAAGCAGGTTGTATAAGCCGGCTTTAAATGCCAGTTCGAAATCTTTATCCACCCCTACCTTCAAGAATACCTTGGCAGGCTGGTGGCCAGCCTCAGCCGCCTCTTTCAGCATCATGACAGCTCGTTCAGTGTCTTGGTCAAGCAACTCTCCATCGAATAGCCACCGCCCCAGCAGATAAGTGCAGTGGTTGTTTCCCCGACCTCTGCCCTCGCATAGAAAATGCTCCGCCTTCTCTTTGGAATGAAGCGGGGATTTTATGTCTGAGTACAGCAGCGCCAGACCTGCGTATGAATCCAAGTCTTCATCCAGCAGAGCTACCTGAAGGTAGTCCAGCGCCTCCTCGTAACGTCCTTCTTTGCGAAGAACATCTGCGTATATCGAGCAGGCGGGAGGGTGTTTTCTGACGGCCGCCCACTTCAGCGCTTCCCCTCCTAGTCGCTGAAGATCACCCCAACCTTCAGCCTCGTAGGAAAGCATACTGAATCGGTATAGCGCTTCCAGGTCCCCGCGCTTGAAGAACCAAAGCTCTGCGCCGCCTTTCATCTCGATCTCCGAGAAGCTGAAGTAATCCAGCTTGGCGCTTATCTGGCACGCTGCCCAATACATCTCCGCAGCCATGCGCTCTAAGGCCTTTTTATGAGCCTCCTCATTCCTCTGAAGAACAACGGCGCCCTCTTCTGACGGAGTGAGTGTGTGCGCCTCCAGGATCAGTCCAGCTGCCATCTTCGTCTTGAAATCCAACGACGTTACAGCATCCCAGAGGATCTTCTGGCTTGTTTTATCCCCTACCTCAACCAGATCAACGTCGGGTAACCGCTGACCTTTTTTCAGTATCAGGAAAACGCTTTCGAGCACACGGACTAGCACCTTACGCATCGAAACCGCAGTATCCAAGTCGCCTACCCCGAGACTACTTTCTTCCTTGGCACGATGAACGCCCGTATTACCAGTCAGGCGTATTTGGTGCATGTCAGAACACAGGGCTTGATCGATCAATTGGCAGGCATGCAGTTCGTTAATTGACTCGAAGAGGACCTTGTTCGCGAGGTCAAGCTTGAACCGCTCTGCTATCGTTGCAACCAGATACTCCACGACAATCCGAAACTGCGTTAGCGCGTAATCCGGGTAGCTCGTCATTACGTCGATCGCCCGGGCGTAGTGCTCTACTGCTTGAGGTACCAGTCCTTGGCAAAGCTCCACGTCAGTCATGGTTTTTCTATCTGTCACAGCGTCTATCCCTATGATTTCCGTATCAATTAAATGGCCCCGCACTACCGCGCCAGAGATCCGAGCTCCGTTTCGGAGTCGGATTGATTATGCCTGATGCCACAGCATCGGATACCGATTCCTTAACGACAACTGCACGACTCGTTTGTGCTTTGAGCATTGCCGAAGTTGTGGAATGATCTTACCCATAAGGGCGCACAAACTCAGGAGGATTTATGAAGTCGGAGCAGCATAGACAGGCTTTTAGCAGCACGCTTTCAGGTTTACTCCTCGATGCTCAAAAGAGCCTCGAAGCGAAGAACAAAGAGTCAGCGAACGGCTACTACAGTTGCGCTTTCGGTTTGATTGCCGGCGCAGCCTTGTCTGGCGGAATCAGTCCTGAGTCATACCGCACTTTATCTGAGCAACTGATGGAGTTTAGAGAGAGCCTGATACAAGCCTTCGGTAGCGCCCCTGAGACCTCCATACCTACTCCCGACATCACGACCTGAAATGGCATTCGATATGAGGCGCACGCTGGAGGCGTTAATAGTTCACGTCTTCCTGGTCGGGCTCATGACCGCTTCCCTTGCGTCCATGCTGGTAGCCAGGGGGCGGGATATTGCGCCTTGGTGGCTGATAGGAGTCGACGTTGTAATCTTGGCTGTCTCGCTGTGTGCCGCGATTGCTTGTTACCGAGAGCTGTCATGCGGTCTGCAAGCCTCCTCAAGCAGCCCATCGCCAGCGGAGCAGCCCTGATGGCAAACGATCTGATGGCACTACGCATGGAAATGGCAGCAGAAGGCTGGGAATCGTGCGACCAACTCACGACTCTGGAGTGGGGGGATGATATGCCCGGGTACCACATCTTTTTTTGGCGCCCTGACTGGCATGGCCGCCGAACTGCCGAACTCATCGATCAGCGAGCAAGCTACGGTGCTTTCACGTCGGACCCCGCCAATGCATTCGACGCGGCGAAGGAAGCGGCAGCTATCGCGCGTCGCGCCTGGGCCGAATTCCCCGACTGCCCGCCCTACAAAGACCATCGTGGCGAATTAGTTCGGCGAGAGCCCATCTCGGTTTAAATACCCCGGTAAGCGAGCCACTGACGTTCGCGTAACAACTACCAGAGAGACGTCAATCAAATGGATCAAATCGACCGGGATATCATCGAGCACCAGTTGAAAGCATCGTCTTGGGATAACCTGACTATTATTCAGGGAAACCTCTTCGAAAGTGTCTTCTTCTACCTTCTCGACACCAGGACAGCCCATGCTCGGCTGGTAACCATCAAGCGAGACGACTTCTATCGTCGAGATCCGTTCGCAGATAGCCAGCCCATCGAGCTGTTCAGCACAATCATTGAGCAAAAGATGAAGGCTGTGCATGCTTCTAGCGGCAAGAATGATGCGGACTTGGATCTGCTCGCACAGGCCTGCAAGGGCTACTTCAAGCTAACCCAGACCTACCGGCAGTGGCTGATGAAAGCCGGCGAGAAGGATACGCTCCACGCTGCCATCCTGATCTACCCCGGGGAGATGATCCGTCCCTTCGCGCTTACCCCTGACGATCGGATTGTCTCGTCGGAGTATTTTCTCGCAGCCGCCGCTCAGGTTGAGCAGACGGATCGAAAGAATCACCCTGAGTGGTTCCCCAAAAAAACTAAACGCTAAGCTCAGGGATGAATAACTTTCCGCTTGAGCAAATCGCTGACGTTGATCAACGCCACGCCAATTTGCGTCTCTATTGGCACGAGTCACGCCGCTCTCCTTTGCGCGTCGCAGTGAGCATCAATCAGCATCGTGCAGCGCAGCTCTTAGGCGTAAGCCCTGCCAACCTCTATCGGTCGGGCGGCGAGGTGGGGCTTGATGATGAGGACGCTCTCGCTGAGCTCGATCCCCGAATAAGGGAGGTAGCCGAAGCCGCTTTTACCACCGGAGCGGTGTATCAGCTGCAGGAAGGCAGGTGGAGGATTGCTAAAACCGCAATTTCAGCAGCGAGAATCAACAATCTCGCAAATAAGTCACCAGCGCCCAGGGAAGCGAGAAAGCCAAATGTCAGGCTTCCTGTGCGCGTCCTGAAGCTAACCGTAATTGAAGAGCGTGATTTCCGCCGTGCCGGAGCAGTAGCCTGGCTGAGGCGGGAGCTAGATGCACTGCCAACCCCACCCCCCTACTGCAGCGACAAATCCCGCGCCCCCAAAACAAAAGGCGGTCGAACCCCGATATCAATCCGAATGTCAGATGCGCACTGGTCGCTGCTATTGAGTGTGGGTGGTATCCGTTGGCTAAGGGAAAGGCTGGCTGTAACTGCACTTAATTAGGCGTTCCAATGGATCATGCTAGGATTCTGTCATTCAGACATAACAAGCTCTATCTCATGAAACGTAACCGGTACCAAATTGCAGAAGTAGATGTTCCACTGTTTTTTGAGGCGATGGTCGCTGTCGCTCAGACCTACGAATACCCTTGGAGTGAGCATGGCATTCGCCGGGAGTTCATCACTCCATCAAGTACCGATCTCAAGGACCCCCCTAGCGCCGAGAGGCTGAGTCACCAGCTTGCAACATTCTTCAGCGTTGAAGCTCAAAAGATCATCAAAAGCCGTGTCCGAAAAGCCCGCCATCGATCGAACAAGGAAATGGTCTGCGTGCATCTGGAGAAGGACAGCTGGAAGCTCCTGAAGAGCTTTGCCTCGAAGCACAACGTCTCAATGTCAGAGGCCATACGTCGTATGGAAGCGCTTTCTACTTGAGCAAGCGCTGGTCGAATGCATCGGCGTGAACCGCAACCCCCCACCACTCTAAGGCCTTGGCTCTGAACAACTCCCAATCTGCCTTGGTTGGGGCGTCATGAGTACACAGCCGACACTGAGGCATGCCAGCGAGCTGTTCTGTCACCGTGTTATGCAGATCGATGCCAAATCGGCTGAATCGACCAACCGTCGAACCGTCAGCCGCGTGAATCCAAACACGATCGCGAAGCTCAGTAAGCTGAACCTCGAATTCAGAATCGATGGCCCCCATCTTTACTGATTCCACACTCTCTCCATCTCCAGCATAAATTTCGGCAAACTCCATCCGTGCATTACAATAACTCAGGGCCACGATCGGAGTATCCATGTATGTCTGTCCAAGCAAAGTTTACCACTGCTCCCTCGACCTATAGCGTTGAGGAGGCGTTCGGATGTTTGGTTATCCATGGCGCTATCCCGCTCAGCGTGGTCAAGCAACTCGGCATTGAGGATGCGACTGTTTGTGGGCAGCTCGCGAGGGTCATGAATGCCACGGCCGTTGTCGGAACTGAAACTGCAATTAACGCTGCACGCGAAAAGCTGGGAATAACTATGACGCCGCCTGCTCGGCTACACCGCATGACCACACTTCAGCGTTTGATGGAGTGGCATGCCAGAGGACACGTAGGTGATTCATCGGTGGTCATGTTCCAGGCGTTTTTGGGCAATCCTCATGGCCATACTGCTCGACCTCATGACGTGGACGATTTCTTGCGCTGTGCTCTCCTGCTTCGCTGGGCGCCAGAGCTTTACTCCAGACTAAACGAACTCCAGCCTATCTCTGCGTTCTGGGCTCGTCTCGTTGAATCATGGCGGCTGCTAGAAATGCTCCTGACCAAGATGAATCCTACGTGGGCAAGCTCCAATCAGGGACCCAGCGCATCGGATCTCGATAGTGAGGAGGCCCGGGCAATCAACGCCATTCTTGATGACATAGCCAAGTCCGTGGGTGCCGCGCAATGACGAATAAGGTGCCAAACAAGATCATGGAGAAGATCAAGAAGTGTTTGAGCCTGGCAACGTCCGGCAATCCGCACGAGGCTGCTGCTGGCCTTCGTCAAGCGAACAAGCTGATGGCCATGCACGGGGTTACCCTTGACGCCGTTGAGGACAGCAAAGTCGGTGAGGCAGGGTTGCAGGTGGCTAAACCCGGGTCGTCGAATATTGCCTTCTGGAAGCGGCGCTTGGCTGCCTGTGCTGCAAAGGCGCTAGGTTGTTCGCTCATTTGCCAGTGGGATACTAGCGGGAAGTACCTGTTGTTCGTCGGCCCGGAGGGTATGCCTGAGATGGCGCGTTATGCCTACGAAGTGCTGGAGCGGCAGCTAGCTGCCGCTCGTACCGCCAACGCTGAACAGATGCCAAGATCCGCCAGTAAAGGTGATAAGCGGCGCTACACCAATGCTTACACACTGGGCTGGACCGAGGCCGTTGTTTTGAAGGTTCAGGATTTGGCGCCGCCTTCTGAAGAGGTCATCCGGCAGACGGAAAGCTACATTCGCCGGCAGCACGGTCAGCTCAACAACATCAAGACCAGGAAGCTCAGAGAAACGAAAGCAGATGAGGAAAGACATCTTGGCAGGGGCTATGTCGACGGCCAGGAAGCGACACTCTACCGACCGGTGGATGCCTCAAAGCAGCAAGAATTGACTGAACACGATGAAGAACTGGGCCTTGTTTGAGCCCTGAAAATCTGTAATATCGAATCATTGCCTGCTTACCGGCAACCTTCTTCTTAGCCTTCTCTGTAAGGCTTTCTCCCGCGCCACACCAGCCGGGGTTGCTTAGCTGAGCAACTGAAACGGAAGCATCGAATTCTCTGAACTGACTTGTCGGTTCAAAGACTAGGCCCCCTCATCCGAGGTGGGTCGCTCCCCTCACTCGAATCCAAGCCCCCGCATGACGTGGAGGCTTTCGAGTGCTCACCTATTTCTCAACGGAAGGTCCGCAATGAGGAATGAAACTGAAATGGCGCAAGCCAAAAACAAAACCGGAGGAAAACGCTGGCTCATAGGCCCGCGCATTCCTGACGGATAAACCTTACCCGCACAGGGGGAACGCTCCCCCTGGGGCCTCCTTCTGTGCGTTAACTTTAGGAGGTACTTCATGGGTAAGTTTAAGAAGGTGGTACTGACGTCGATGATCAGCAGTATGGGCAACCTGGGTGACGGCTTGATCGTTACAGGCCTGGTCGCTATGATGATTATCAGCTCACAGCCACTTGAAATCGTTTTCTCGCTGGTTACCGGCTGCACATTGAGAGCTCTGGCATTTTTCATCTCTCTCTATGTTGCTTTGGTAGGCGAAGACGACTAATCAGGAGTTTCTTATGGGAAATGCGACGATTTACATGGCCACCGTATCGGGGATCATCTGTTTCTTCGCAGTGCTGTATGCCGGTGCGTACGCATGGGCATCCAAGATGGATCGTAAGAATGGCTGATTGATGTCAGCGCAAAAAGGGAGGCTTAGGCCTCCCTTTTTTTATTACAGCAGCGAGCCTTGGGTTGCCCGTTTAGCTTCCAATCTACGTCGTGCTTGCTCCCACGACTCGCCAGGTAAAGCAAGTCTAGAAACTTCAGCGTCAGTTAGTGGGCGTTTTCTCGATGGAGGAGCCCCTTCATTCTCAGTAGATTGCTGAGTTCTGGCTCCCTTGCGGGATGCGAACGTAAATCGAAAATGCGTAACCTTTCGACCGGACTTGACCTGAGTCATTTTGCAGACCAACGAGCTGTACTCATTGATCTGCTCAACCGCAGGTTCAACAACCTTGCGCCGAAGATCCGTTACCAAGGGGTAATTGTCCTCCAGCCTGAACCAGGCTCGGAAATCGTCAACCGAAATGTCCCTTTTGCCAATCGAGCTGTACTGAACCAAGAGCTCGAATAATCTGATCGCATGCGCACTGGTCATACGAATCACGTCCGACAAAGGGTATGTCGTAAACTGGCGCTGCAATTCAGAAAGGTAAGGCACCATGTCCCGAGAAAATCTAAGTCGAATAATTCCCTCGCTTTCGACATAGAGGCAAGATTGAACCCAGCTGGTTTCTAGCCTCGTGCTCAACTTCCCTTCACCATTCGGATGGTAGTGGATCACCACATCCTTCCGTCTTAACCTCTGGGATGCAGCTGCTAGCTCGCCGTAAATTGTTTTACTTTCCGTCTCAGAAAGCTCTCCAATTTCCTTGGCGCTGACCGTATAGAATTTATCATCGGTAATCACCTCACCCTTCTTCACCTGACTCAAGCAGCTTAGGATGATCCTTTGCTCTACAACGCCGAGCCGGTAGGATGATTCAACAAGAGCATTAGCTTTGACGACGTTTGCAATCGGGAGTGTCATAACCTTGGCGCCTTGATCCCTGTTTCAAGCATCTTTACAGATCCAATATGCGGATTTGAACCCCAAATCTTTCCACATATCGTTTTTTTTTGATGTGCTCAGGAGGTAGCTGATCGCGCGGAAATTACGGCGACCCCAAATCATGGCTTATTTTCCCCAAATCATGGCTTATATCCGCCCCAAATCCTTCCACATACCCCCCCAAATCATGGCTCTTTCACCACAAATCATGGCGCATAAAGAGCCTGAAATGCCCATGGTTTCTGGGCTGCAGCCGTCCTAAATGTTTTAAATAGGTAAATAATAAAAATCGAGCCCATTGATTCTCTCGGACCACCAACCCATCAACCCGACACCAAAGAAGTTAACATTTACTACAATCCTCATCACTGTGCGATCACCCCAAATCTTTCCACATATTGGGCCGAAAGCCGCGTGGTTACTGGGCTGCAGCGGAGTTACTGTGTTTGATAGGCCTGGTCGATAGGTGGAAACCAAGGTGCCTGCCGCTCAGCTGACCCCAAATCCTTCCACATATCGAGTGAC
>AZIG01005687.1_pt1 | contig 42870 bp, 60 predicted proteins | sample 359071 | NCBI WGS metagenome assembly AZIG01 (sample SAMN02429714, study PRJNA222667) | marine sediment metagenome | biome: Sediment sample; isolation source: enrichment culture of sample MGS-AQ(UA) from oil contaminated terminal site... | place: Jordan: Aqaba | collected 2011-05-15 | depth 18 m m | reverse complement strand
CCGCCCAGCACGCAGCGCCGGGGCGAACGCACGGAGCTTGGTGACCAGGGTCACGCTTACCGTGGTTTGCTCGCGCACCCCGGCGTCGCCGACGCGCTGCAGCTCCTGCGTGTCGCCGGGCTGCAGGATGATGAAGCTGTCCGGCAGCGCGGGGTCGGCCTCATCCAGCACCCGCAGCACGCTGTCTTCAAACACCAGCGCGCCAAAATCAGGCACCGCGGCCAACCGCTGTTCAAGCTCTGCCAGCAGCAGGCTCTGTACGTCAGCAGGCATATCAGGGCCTCACGTAGAAAGTGATCAGGGAACCGTCATCAGATTCGATGCCGTCCAGGTGCATGGTCTTGCCGGCCATCAGCTTGACCGGCTCGCCCGCATTGCTGCGGAACGCGCCCTTGCGGTCATAACTGCCCAGCGCGCCTTTAAGCACGCAGATGGTGACCACACGGTCAACAGCACCGGACACATCGTTAATGCGCTCAACATCCTGCTCGACGATGGCATCGAGCCCCTCAACCGCAACCGAACCGGATGCGGTGAGGAAGTCGACGCGCCCATCCTTAAGCGAGTCCAGCAGGGTGGCGTCCATGTCGTCCATGGCTGCGGAGAAGTCGCTCATGGCTACTCCTCCACTGCTCCAGCCCGCTTGATGATGCCTTGCCCCAGAAGATCTTCCTCGATCTCAGGGGTTGGCGGCTGGTACGGATCGCCTTCGACGTAGATTTCACCGGCTTCCTGAATACAGCCCCAGGCAACCACAAAACCTGCAGAGGCGACTGGCGCCGCCGCTTCCGGGCCAACATCCTGCCCAGTGGATGCAGCACCGGAATCAGCACCAGCCTGGGCTTCCACTGCACCAGCTTCTGGCGCTTCCACAGCGTCATCCAAGTCAGCTGCAGGAGCTTCATCCCCTTCGATCGGCACCAGGTCGGCTTGCGGCTTCTTAGCCGCTTTGCCAGCCACGTCACACCACCTTGGCGAAGATGAAAGCGTCCGGCTCGAGGAAGCCGGCCATGGGCGCGCTTTGCAGCTTCAGCCAACGCGCAGACGGCTCCGGAGTGACCCAGCTTTTCGGGAAGCGGGCCGCTTCCACCATGCCGCTCTCGATTGCGGCCAGATCCTGAATCGCGCCGTACAGCATCGCGTTGCGGGTATTGCTGGCACCGAGAATCAGGCCACCCGCCGGGATCATCGGCTGCTCGACGTCTTCCTCGTCCAGGTACCACTCGTCGTAGGCATACAGGTCCAGACCCGGGTCATTCAGGTAACCCAGATAGGTCACACCGTCCGGCAGCTCTTCCGGCTTGATCATGCCCATGTCTACGCGACGGGTGTTGAGTTGCTTCATCACCATGTCGTTGGCCTGAAAGGCCGAAACCGCTTCGGCGCTCAGCACTGCAGTGTTGGCAGTCCGGCCAGAGTCCTTGGCGATCTTGCGCTTCCAGGCGCGCAGGTTGGCGATAGGGTCAGAACCATCTGCATCCCACTTGTCAGTGGTGAGCGTGATCTTGTGGTCAGCGGCCATGAGGAAGTCGATGGTGTCATCAACACCTTCGCCGACCACACGAATCTGGCCAGTGGTCAGGGCCTGAGCGCACTGCCACTCTTCACGGCGGATGATCTCTTCATCCAGGTCACGCAGGTCCGCGCCCAGCTTCTCAGCTGCACGCTGCGCCGGCGGCTTGGCCGCATAGGGTGATTCACCGGCTGCGCGCTTGAGGATCAGGTCGGCAGTGGTTTCGCGCTTGGGCTGAACATACGGCGGCGCGTAGGTGCTGCTGCTGTAGCCTTCGCCCAGCGATACGCTGCCAGGCAATTTCGGGTGCACGAACGGCGCCATCTTGCGCTTGCCTTTGACGATGTCGATGTCAACGGTTTTGGTGGGGAAGGTGCGCGGGTTGGAGCCGTTGAAGAATGTCGCCATCAGGAAGCGGCGCGGGGTCTTCATCTGCTCGACGGCTTCGAGCATCGTGCGGGTATCAAAAATATCCATCTGTCAGTGCTCCTATCAGCGGATGAACAGAGAAAGCGGACGCAGCGCAGCCTTCACGCTTGCGACGGTGTGGCCGGTGCCAATGGTCAGCTTGTCGCCGAGCACTTCGCCGGTCAGCAGCACCGGGGCGGGGGCGGGGGCGTCAGTGGTATCCACCGCCTCAGCCAGAATCACCTCGGGGGTTTCCGAGCCATCCTCGGCAGCAGACAACGACAGCACGTACTCATCATCGGCAGTGACCTTGCCGAGCACGGCGCCCGCAGCCAGGACCTGGCCCTGAGCGATCACCACCGAGTCCATGACGACGGGGAAGGTGCCAGCAGCAAGCTGAACCGGCACATAGGTATTACGGATCGGGTTAGCCATGTGGCCTCCTATCAACGACGGTTTGCACCAGCGGCAATTGCGCTGGCGGCGGCAGTCCGTTCAGCGGCTTCGCTTTCCGCCGGCGGGGTTTGGGTAGTGGTGCGGGTTGCATCGGCCTTGATGCCAGCCAGGCTGATTCCGCGATCCTGCGCAGCTTTGAACAGCTGCAGGGCTGTGGCTTCAACACTGGAACCATCGTCGATGGCCGCTTCGATTTCCTTCTCGAAGCCCGTAGCAGCGAGCGCCTGAATACCTTTGACGCGATCGCGCTCAGCGGCGACCGCAGCAGCGGTAATGGCCTTCTCGTCTACCGGCTCAGGTGCGGCAATCTGAATGGTGTTCGGGTCGGTACCAGCAGCCAGAGCCGCCTGCAGTTCCGCCGTGGTCTTTACGGTTGTCATGGTGAGTTTCCTCGGGGTTGCGGCCGCTTTGGCCATTTCAGTGATCAGGCCCTCAAGAGAGCCCAAACGGTGTGCGAGCCCAGCGTCTACCGCCTCGGCGCCCACTCTCAGGCCGCCGTGGTCGCCCATCTCAGGGATACGCTCAACATCAACGCCCAGGTTGCGGGCGACCTTGGCGACAAACACGCCAGACATGGAGTCGATGGTTTTGCTGAGCACGGCCCGCCCCTCTTCGGTGGAGAGGTCCGGGCGCTTGTTGGGGGCGTTCTGGCTGGTGATGGTGTAGCGCTTCTCGCCTTCTTTGGCGTCGCGGATCAGCACCTCGGTAACAACGCCGATGCTGCCCACCAGTGCAGTGTCATCGATCACCAGTTCTCCAGCTGCGCTGGCCAGCCAGTAGGCCCCGCTGGCGACATAACCGCCGCCGTATGCCTTGATCGGTTTGCGCTCCCGAGCTGCATAGATCATGTCGGCCAGCTCGTTGATGCCGCTGGCCTCACCACCCGGGCTGTCGATATTCAGCACGATGCCCTTGATCTTCGGGTCATCGAGCGCGACTTGAAGATCAGTCGCCAGCTCCTGCGTGCTGGTGGCGCCGCTGATACGCGTGAACAGGTTGGCGTAACGCATGATCGGGCCGGTCACGGGGATAACTGCGATCCCATCGCGCACGGTCACGCTGCGGGCGTTCTCCAGCGGCTTGCCGATCCGGGCTTCCAGCGCTTCCGGCTCACCCTGGCGATCAGCAATCGCCATCAGGTTATCCAGGGCGTCAGGCAGCATCAGCCATGACCGCGACGCGGCCAGCTCAAATGCACGTGGCATGGGGTTTACTCCTGATTGGTGTTTGGTGCTTCTGGCTCGGGCTGGGCGCCCTTGGGCAACTGGTAGTTGCCATCCTGCCGGCGCTGGTCAATCTCGCGGGCGCGCTGGCGATACACCTGCTGCCATGGCTCGCCGGTCATAGCTGCTGTTTCCAGTGTTTCGTTGCTGACGCCGATCTCAATCCGCTTGCCTGCTGCGTTGGCTTCTTTGAGCTCGTCGATAGCGCCACGGGCTGGGCCAATCCACAGCGCCTGGCAGTAGGCCTTGCGCTTGAGAGGGTCGGCATAGCCAGGCAGATCGATCAGCCCACGCGCGACAGCTTCGTCGATGATCAATTCACGGCTGGGCTGGCAGAAGTCGCAGGTCAGCCACCAGCGGCGCAGGCTGTAGAACCGCCATGCCTGCAGCATTGCTGCGCGGGCTGCGCTGTAGCTTGAGCTGTAGAACAACAGAATCTCTTCTGCCGGCAGCTCCAGCGCTGCGCCGATCTCCTTCACCACGGCCATAAAGAACGGATCAAACTGCGCGTTGGGTCGGCCGGGGTTGACGGTGGTCGCCTTCTCACCACGACCAAGATCGATGATTGCCCCTTCACCAAGCTGAATATCTCCACCGTCGTCGTCATCGGTCGATGCGCCTTCGCCGCCATTCACCAGGCTGGCAAGGTTCATCTTTTCATCATCGAACTCGCTGCTCTTTTCGATGAAGACGGTGAACATGGCCGACACCACCGCAGCCATCAGCTCGGCACTGCTGTAGCGCTCCAGCTTCTGCAACGGCTCAAGCACAGGCGCGAGGTAAGGTGCGCCACGCTTCTGACCGGGCCGCTCTTTGTCTGCCATGATGTGCAGCACCCTGCGACGCCCTGTTACGGCGCCGAAGGCTTCCAGCTTGTCCCAACGCAACTCAGCACCAAGCGTCAGCTCATTCGGGTAGCCGCTGCACACGTGGTACCGCACCGGAGCGCCCAGTGCATCGAACTCAACGCCCTCCACAATGCGGGCGGTATCGAGCGCCCGACCAGGGTTTGACAGGCGGTCTGTCTCGATCAGTTGCAGGCGAGTGCTGAAAACGCAGCCGGTGCGCTCCTCATCTGGGGTAGACACCAGCACATCACCACCCACCAGCGACGACACCAGCACCAGCGCTTGCAGCTGGTAGTGGTTGAGCGTGGCCTCGGCGTCGCACTCGCGTGGGTCATCCGCATAGATTGACCAGATCCGGTCCAGCTTTGCATTCAGCGCATCGCCTTCTTCCTCGCTCAAACCAAGCGCCTCGGTATCGACCTGAGCCCGACACACCAGCCCGGTACCGACAACATTCGTGCGCAGACGCGTGATTGCCGCACGGGCGATCAGATGGTTACGCATCGCATCGCGGGAGCGGGCCACCAGCATGCTGCGCTCGCTGCTTGCCAGGTCGCGCCGCGGGCTACCAAGCCCGGGAAGCCAGCTAACCATGCTGCGCAGCATGCGCGATGCACCACGCCAGCGTGTCTCGCTACCTCCGCCACCGCCCTGCGTGACGATTTGCGGCTGAGCAATCTCGCGGGCCAGCTTGAGCGTTTCCTGCATGAGCAGCTGCTCGGGAGATTTTTTGAAAAAGCCCATGATCAAATCTTCCCGTAGGTGATGCGGCTACGCCCGCGACCGCGCAGGGCTGCTTGCTCCGCAGCCACTTCACGGGCGATCTGCGCTTCCAGAATCCGGAGGCTGGCCAGTTCGGCGCGTTGCAATTCGCGGTCGCCCTTGCGGAAGCGCTGGCCCTTCTCAAGGATCGTCTTGATCGACGCCCGAACGTCAGCCAAGCGCTGTTGTGCATCGGTCATGGTTCACCTCAGTGCGCCCGACCGCGCACCCTGCGTCCTCCGCTCTTGGCGGCCTTGCGGGGTATGGGCGCGACGGGCTCTTCGCTATTGAAAAGGTTGGGTTGCAGCAGTTGCTGCTCCAGCGCGTCCCAATCGGCGTCGCGCAGGATGTGTGTCTTCAAGCTGCGCGCCGCATGCAGCGCGTAAACCTCGCAGTCCAGCGCCTCATTGCGACGGCCTGCCTTTTTCTGCCAGACCATCTTGCTCGGGTTGCGCGGGTGCGGAGCCAGCACCTCGTTGGTGATCTGCTCGTAGTAGTCGCTGCGGATATCGCTATACCAGTGCATGCGGCCAGGGCCGGTGCCTTTCAGGCGCAGACGCTGATCAATCAGCGACTTGGCCTTATGGGTACCAACGATGAACGGACGCAGGCCGTACTTCGATGCCTTGGTGTTCGCTGCGTTGGTGTCAGAGGTCGGTGCGGGCTTTACGAAAATCTCGCGCTCCCGGCTGTCTACCGATGCCCCTTTGACCGCCATGATGTTGAAGCGCATCCGGGCGCGGACGTAGGTGTACACCGCGTCGCTGGATGTGCCGTCAGAGCAGTCGATGCCCGCTGCACTCACAACCATCTGACAGCCGTGCTCGCTCTTGACCTGAGTCGCCAGCAGCTTATCCAGCTCGACCCACACCGGGTCTTTCACATCCAGCGGATTGCCATGCAGCTCGCCCCAGTACAGGCGCCATGACTCCTCACCACGCCCCCAGCCAACCATCAGCACAGCCAGGCGATCGTGCTGCACGTCTACACCAACAGTGATCAGCAGCACGCCTTTCGGTGCGGTCAGCTCGCCATAGGCTTCGGCTCGGCGCTCAAGCTCGTCGGTCTTTGGCGCGTCGCTCTGGTATTCGTAACTCTCGCCCTTGGAGCTGTTCACGTAGGCGATCATCGGCCCGATATTGCCTTGGGCTGCTGCGTGCTCGGCCTGCAGCTTCTTCTCCATGAGTACTTCAAAGCGCGAGCCGTAGAAGGTCGCGTAGAGCTCATTGAGAATGTAACCGGCGATGCCGCGAAACTCGGCGGTCGCCTCCCAGCGCCCATGTTTCAGGTTGGCGTTCTTCTGGTTGTCGTCCCAGATCGCGCCACAATGCGGGCAGGCGTAGTAGCTCTGCTCTGGGCGATGGTTGCCGTACACCTCGTGCTGGTAATCCGGATCCTCCGGGCAGTGCAGGTGGTCAAAGCTGAGCGCGTGCTCCTGGCCGCACTCGTGGCACGGCACCAAGCCAACGCGCTTGTCCGACAACTCCAGTTCGGCATCGATGGCCGACAGCCCTTTGATCGTCGGCGTACCACCGATGATGATCTTCGAGCGCCGGAACGTTTTCAGGCGCTCCTTCGCCAGCTTGATGCTGTCGCCCTGCCCGCGCAGGTTCAGGTTGCAGTCGTCCGGCTCTTCAACCGCCACCCGCGGTACCGGGGTGGACTTAACACTGGCCGGGCTGTTGGAGCCGACCAGCTTGAGGAAGCCACCGGGGAACTTCTTAAAGTCCTGCCGCTGCTGCAGCTTGCGGCTGCGCAGGTCTACCTTCTTCCGCAACCGAGGCGTCGCCTCGATCATTGGCTCCAGCTTTTCCGCCACGTACTGCTTTGCAGCCTCGGCTTTGGGGAACAGCACCAGGATCGGCGATGGGTCAATGTCGATCCACTTGCCCAGCGCATTACCAAGCACGCCGCTTGTCCAGGCCACCTGTGCCGACTTCCTGCCAACGATCTCGTTAACAGCTGGATCGTCCAGCGCCTCAAGCGGGCCGCCTGGCCAGATCAGGTGCGGGGTAATCTCAAACCGATACTTGCCTGGGCGCGCAGCTTCTTCCGGGGCAAGCCAGCGATACTTGGTTGCCCACTGGATGGTGCTCAGCCGGGGTGGTGGAGACCACTTGCGGCAGACTCGGCGCAGCGACTTAGTCGCCGTCTTCTTCAGCAGCCTCCGGATCGTCCGGTTCGTCAGGATCCCCGTCTGACGGGTCTTCGTCATCAGGGTCATAGTTCGCCAGCTCTCGGAGGATGGCCTCGATAGGGTCGCGGATCAGTTGGTCATCCACCTCAACCCCGTATCGGGCAGAAAGTTCGCTCGCCAGGTTCTCCGGCAAGGTGTTCAGTAGTTCGATCTTTGCGGCGGTAATCATCGCCTCGAAGCGCTCGACCAGTTCCTCGGCCAGCACCACTTCTTCCAACTCACGGGCCAGCGCCAGTTCCTCGCGGTCACCCTTGATGCGGTCCAGCCGCTCGCGGGCTGTCTCGCGCTTGCCGTTGAGTGCGGCAGCCTGCACCAGCCACTCGATCACCGCGGCCGTGTCATACACGTTTTCATTGCCGCGCCCGAGGCCAACCTCGACCACCGGCATGCCAGCGTTCTGCCAGCGAGATAGCGTGCGCTCATCACGGCCAACAATCTCACCGAGCTCAGCCTTAGTGACTTGCTTGCCCATGACACACACCTTGAAAAGACGGACACCCCTAGACAAATTTCAGCTAGAGCCAAAACACGAGCCGAATAACCCGTGTAGGGTCCGGGGGGCCGGGGAGGACCCGTAAAAATCCGGACGCCCCAAATCGGTGCAACCCGGCCACCTACCCCCCGAACCGCTCGATGGCCCTGCCGATCGCGCCTTCGACCAGCGCATCGTTCTCGGCAACCTGCCGCACCACGCGATGAAAGTCGAAGCGGGCCGAGTAGTTGGGTTGCTTCACGAACAGCAGCACCAGAGCCAGGGTCTTGCCTCTTCGCTCGGCGATACCAATGGGGGTCTTGCCGCGCTTCATCACGAAGAACGCCTTCGCGTGGCCCTTCTTCAGGGACCGAGCACTGCGGGTTGCGACGATGGTAGAGCCAGACGGGTTGTCTGCACCCAGACCAGAAAGCACTTGCTGCATGTGACCGCGAGACATGTTGCCGTAGGCGTCCATCCGCGCGCCCGGCCCCGGGGCCAGGAACATGCCCGAAGGCAGAATGCCCTGCTCCCGCAACCGGTACTCCGATCGCTTGACCGATCTGCCACCGCCGTAGACTTGCGGCTCAAACCAAGCCTCGGGCGCCTGACCACCGCCCGCCCCGTCCTTCTCATCCTTGACCCAGACCGCCGCCTCGGGTGCCGATGGCTTGGCCCGCAGCAGCCTGAATGCGTTCAGAGTAAAGCGCGTGGGCCTGTCGAATGCAGTGCGGGCCTCGGCCTGCAGCATCTTGATGGCCTCGGCTCCAACCTCGTTGACCGCCCATGCCAGTGCAGGATTGGCCTGCTTGCCCAGCTTCGCCAGATCTGCCAGCGCGTCGTCCAGGTCGGTGACGGCCAGCCCTGCGCCGATCACCGCCCCAGCGCCTCACGAATCTCTTTGATCATGTCGATCAGCGACATGCCTTGGCTCTTTGCTGCGTAAGCAAACCACGCCCGGACCAACACCCAAGCCGGGAGGCCGCAGGCAAAGCACAGGCCGATCATCGCTACCGTGCCTTCAAACGTATCGACCCAGCTGGTGAAGCCAAGCCACTGGACCAAACCAGCCCCTCCACAGATGGACGAGACCAGAGTGCTGATCAGACCGGCCACCCACTCGCGTGAGGTTTTCGGCAGCGTCATCGCCATCACCACGACCGCGGCCAGGATCGCGCCAACGCTGACGCCCAGCAGCTTGCCCAGCCCAATGCCGGCCAGCCCTGCGGTGGTCGGCTCGCTCATGTTCTGAATCCTCATGGATGCTCCCGGGTTAAACCTTCCCTGGCGCTGAAATAGAAAACCCCGCCGGAGCGGGGTTTGGGGTTTGCTGGCAGCCAGTCCAGCAGGGGAAGCGGTTTGCCGTGCTGCTTACGCACGAATCAAAAACTTAGCTGACTTTTTACGCTAGACCGTCAAAGGCGTAAACCGTCGATTAACGCCCTTTCCGGTGCTTTGCGTGGGCAGTGTGTGCAACGTGTGTTGAACGTGCGTTAGCGCCAAAACATGCCCGACGAACGGTAACGACTATTTTCAAGATGCCCGCCGAAGCCAGGGCAGCTCAGCCAGCAGCAGCGGCTCCAGCAGCACATGCAACTGGTGCAGCTTGCTGCGATAGGTCGCCTGCGACCGCCAGCCCATGCGCTTGGCCTGCTGCTCCACCAGCGGCATCGGGTCGGTCAGGTACCGCACCCGGGCCAGCTTAACCAGCTCTGCGCCAACCTTGCCGTGCCCGCCCGCCTCCACCGGTTGCCGGATCATCACCAGGGCACGCTCCACCGCTTCACCCACAGCACCCAGCGGGCCGTTCTCAAGACCAACGCCGTAGCCATTGCCAAGCGCCGTACTCCGGATCATCTCGCCCTTGGCATCGATCATCGCACCCAGAGTGCACTGCAGCATTGCCACCGTGCCCCGCCGCCGATACTGGTCTCCCCAGGTAATCAGGGCCATTTCAACCCGCTCGATCATCGCAACACCCCCTGTTTTCCAACCCTAGACACAAATCCGCCAACCCTAGACACAACCCCAGACAGCAAAACCCTTTTAAAAACAAACACTTTTTTATAACTGTCTAGGGTGTCTGGGGTTGATAGGGTTTTTTCCTCACGCATGAACAAAAAACACCAAAGCCGATTGCGATAAATACACGCCCGCGCGCGCGTAAAAACCCCTGCAACCCTAGACACTTGAACGCCAGCCGCTCTAGCACGCGGGCTGTAGCTGTCTAGGGTTTGATTCTGCAACCCTAGACACACCCTAGACACCCCGGACAGATTAAGCATCAGGGCCTCCCGCATTACGCAGTGGCGCGCTGTAGCCGATGCAACCGTCCCACTTCTCCGGGTGCCAGCCCGCCTCAGCGGCCTGCCTGCGCCAATCGCGCACCAGCTGGCCCAGCCGCTTGCCATCCGACAGGTCGAGCCCGTCAGGCGGGTTCGGTACAAAGAACATCGAGCGCCTTCGGTTGTTGAAGTCGTCGTACCAGAAGTACTGCCCAGGCGACTTGTATGTGTCGGGCTTGGTACCGAGAAACAGCCCGAACTTGGTCTCGCTCAGCTTGTGTTCACCGCCCCGCGAGCACCACTCAGTGAATAGACCGTACAGGTCCTGCGTGCGACACGGGCTGAACGGAATACCCAGTCCGTCCGTCTTCCACAGGTTGTAGAATGTTTCCCACGCCGTGAAGCTCAGCTCAACCAGCCGCTGCCGCGCTGGCGTCTTCGGTGGTCGGGTGCGCTCGTCAAAGTCGCCCAGGTCGTAATCCAGCAAATACTGGTAAAACGCCTCAATGCCACCGTTCGCCAGTTCCCAGCCGATGCGCTTCTGCGCCTTCTCGGGCAGCGTCAGCTCGGGCCACAACACCAGCATGCGCCGGTCGTTCTCACCGATCGGCCAGGGCAGGATCTCGTTGGACAGGAACACGGCGTTCATGTAGTTCGCCTCTTCCCACCCGTTCATAAACTTCGACTCGATGCGCACCGTCTTGCCGGTGACCATGTGCTTGATCTTGCCGGTCTGGTTGTAGCGCTGGTCCCGGCTGACAACCTCCTCAAACAGGCCATACAGCTTGCTCGACTGCCACTGGCTCCAACTGCTCTCCAGCTGCACCTGGCCAACCGTCGCACCGTACTCCCCATAGATCGGCCGCATGATGTCGCCGAACAGCAGGCTCTTGCCCGAACCCTCCATCGTCGAGTGCATCAGCACCGCCGTGTCCAGCTTCGCGCCCACATGCTGCAGCGGGAAGGCCAGCCACTTCGTCAGCCAGTCGACCGCATCCTGCTGGCCATTGCAGAGGAAGCCCAACAGCCAGACGATGCCACGGCACAGATCAAGATCGGGGTTCGGGGTAAGAGGCAGGCCCTCGAAAGTGTTGATCGTGTCCTTCGGGCTTTCCGTCATGCGCGGGTCAAACACGAGATTCGCAGCCGGGATCACCTGCCGCTGGTCCGAGTTCTGCCACAGGCTGAACGCATCACCCAGCGCCAACTTCACCGCCGCCGCCGGCAAACGCTGCCGCAGCTGGCGGTCGTAAATATCCTGCGAGCCGTCCAGATACACATAGCGCCAGTACAAATCCTCGCTGCTGACCTGCCCCTTCGACTTGCCCAACCGCTTGCCCAGCTTCGCGTCAGTCTCCAACCGTTTCGCGTGTTCAGGGTCCACGCCCTTCTTGCTCGGCAGGTCATACCACTGGTTGCCCAGCGCCTTACCCACCATCGCCAGAAAGCCCGTCTTCTTCACGACCACCTTACGGTGCAGGTCGAATACCTTCGTCTCGCCCTCCACCAGCGCAAACCGGCTCGTCACCTTCTCCAGCGTCCAGCCCGGAGCCTCCCCGGCCCCCTCTTCTGGCGGTGCCGAACCAGCGGCGGGCGCTGTGTCGGATGGGGCCGGGGGAAGGTCATCAGCCGCATCAGGCTCGCCCGCCGTGCGCACACGCGGCAACGGCGCGTTGGCCGCAGCCCGCTGCAACTGCTCGCGCACCACGTCCAGCCCAAACTCTACATGCAGGTCATTCCAATCGATCTTGCGGGATGCCGTCATGCCGCCTCCCTGCTCTGCTCCGGCGGTACCGGAAACACCGCAACCGCGTCAAACTCCAACGCCAACGCCTCGGCCTGCACCCTGCCCGGGTTATCCCCGTTCGCCTTCGGGTCATCATCACCGGCAATCACCAGCTGCGCATGTGGGTACCGCTCACGAATGCCACGGGCAATGTGCGCCATGTTGCCCAGATCAACGCACATGATCGTCGGCCACTGCGTCGCCTGGTACACGCTGCAGGCCGTCGCGTAACCCTCGGCCAGCGCGATCACCGGCATATCATCCGAGCGCCCCACCCAATGGCAGCAACCCTGCTTGCGCGCAAACTTCGGGAACAGCTTGGTGCCGTTGCCGTTAATGCTCTGGTGGCTCCACACGGTGCCGTCCAGATCGGCCAGCGGGATCAGAATGTCACCCGGCCCGTACTTGCGGAATGAAAGGTGGTCAGGGCGCGGGTGAGGCAGCGCCGCAAAGAACTGGCCGATGCTCTCCCCCGTCCAAATCTCGCAGACACCGCGCTTGTCGTCCGTCACCATCAGCACCGGCTGCGTCACAAAGCGCACACCGAATGCCGGCGCCTGCTTGCGCTCCAGGTACGCAGACTTACCCCGCGCCTTGGTGAACTCAGACAGCAGCCGACAGGTTGCCACCTGAATCTGCTGCTGCATGTTCTCAGCGCGCTCTTGATCGGCCAGCACCTCGGCCTCACGCTTTTTGCGCCGAGCCTCCTGATCCTCCCTTCGCTTCCGCTTCTCAGCCGCTGTCATTTCGCGCCGCTCGCGCGTCCAGTTATTCTCAACGGCGAGCTTCACTACATAGGCAATGGTGACAGTGCCCTTAGCTCCAGATAGCTTGCATGACTTCCACGCACTCAAAGCATCGGCTTTCTTGTAACTTGAATCGCCGCGGCTCCAGTCATCCCAAGCATCAAAGCCATCCTCACCGAACTCATGCTTGATGCCCATGGCAATCATTGCCCAAGTCTTACGATCACAAGACGGAGAGATCCTATCCAGCATGCTTTTGAGGTCGTCCAGCGTCAGGTCAGGGTAATCAGCCATTGCCTACCCCCGACCGTTCACGCAATTGCTGGCAATCCAAGCAGCACTCAACCCCCGGCAACGCTTCGCGCCGCTTGAGGGGAATGGCTTCATCACAGTCGAGGCAGTACGGGTGGTCGATAGCGGGCCGCGAGGCTTTCTGGAGGCGGGCCGCGAGGGCATCATCGAGCATCTGCTGGGCGCGGTCGCTGCCCAAGTCGCAAGCATCAGCCATGGTCTGCACCTCCCATTTCTGCCAGCGCCTGCTCCAGCGTTACCACGTCAACGCGGCGGCGCACGGCAGCGGTCAATACGCTCTCATCGTTGGTCAGCATCAGGTCGCCTTCGCCTGCCAGGTCGCCCACCTTCCAATCGTCAACCACACGCACGCAGCCGTAGTGCTTGCGCAGCGCCTCGGCGTGTCTGGTCTTACCTGCGCCCTGCGGGGCGTACAAAATCAGCATGCTCATGGCTCCACCCCCTCTTCCATCGCCTGCCGCGCGCCGGCAACAATCCCCAGCACCTGCCCAATCAGCAGCCGCGCATGGTACTCCAGGTCAGCCACCTCATGAGCCTCCCAGCGCCCGTCGTCGGCGCCGGCATGCAGGCTGCCCACAAACTTGCCCTCTTCCTCGAGCATCTTGCCCAAGGCCTTGAGTGCAGGCTTGGTGGCGGGCACTGGCTGAGGGGTGAAAGCAACAGCCCCCGCACTGCGCACCAGCGCAGCGGTCAGGCGAGGGTCTTGCGTATGCGAGAGAATGTCCTCGATCCACTCCGGCGCGATTGGCCGGCGGTTGTTCGGGTTGAGGGCTTTTTGCAGGGCGTCTGGGTCGATGCCCATTTCCAACGCAACGGCAGTGATGCCGCCTCTGGCGTCACGGCACGCGCGATACAGCGCGGCCCTGAGTGACAGCACCGGCCCGGCGTCCGGCAGCAAGTCTTTACGGCTCATAGGTCTTATTTCCCCTTTAACGCCGTAGCCAAGGCGCGCAGGGGCGCTTATCCTTGGTCTACAGCAGTCGCCGGCCCCTTTGCACTGGCTGTGTCAGGGGCTGACTGTTGTGCGGTGAGCGGTGTGGTAGCTGCTCACCAACCCCGTCAGGGCCTTGGGTCTTCCGTGGTAGGTGGTCCCTTGGCTCTGACACCTATTCAGCCAGTCGCAATGCGGCTGGCTTTGTTTCTTGCTCTGTGCCGGCAGCGGTCTGCTGGTGAGGCTCCCGCTGCCGGCTCCCGCCGCTGCATGACGTGGCTGTGTCTCCGGCGGGTGTTACTCAGGCTGCTACCGGCTCCGGGCCAAGCAGTCCGTAATGCAAAAGCACATCCTGCATGGCTACTGCACCGCCGCTCTGATGCGCAAGGCTTTTCATCAAGCGCACGCTTGGCTCTTTGGTCGCATACAGAATGTGAGTGGTGAGATAGTTCACCGTGGTGTTACAGGCCACCGCGTAAGCCTCAAGGGCTTGAGCGTCCAGGCCCTTAATGAAGTCTTTTAAGGTCATGGCGTGATCCTCCTGCCAACAAAGCTACCTGATAGGTAGTTTTCACGCAATACCCTATTGGCAATTTACCTCAGAGGTAACTAACCAGATACTGACGCCATGACAGTCCAAGACATTCGCTACCAAAACACCCTGCGCCTGCTGGCAGAGCGCAAGCTAAAGCTGAAGGAATTTGCCGAGCTGCTTGGCAAATCCCCTGCGCAGGTCTCAGCATTCGCAGGCAGAAACCCCCACAAGAAGATCGGGGAGCAGGTGGCGCGGGAGATCGAAAAGGCATTCAACATCCCGAAGGGCGCGCTGGACTTCCCCGAACATCAGAACGTGTCAGCCGGTCGCCCAGCCGGAAGGCAGCTACCAGTGATAGGAAGCGTGGTGGCAGGAACCTTTTGCGAAGCATTCGACCAATTCCACCCAGGCGATGCCGAAGAGTGGATCGAAGCTCCCGGCCCGGTTGGCCCCAACGCCTTCATCCTGCGGATCGAAGGCATCAGCATGGAACCCAAGTTCGTTGATGGCGACAAGGTTGTGATTGACCCATCACTGGAGGCGACGCCAGGCTGCTTCGTGGTCGCTAAGCGAACCAGAGACAACGGCGTAACCTTCAAGCAACTGCGCCGAGAAGGCGACGAATACTACCTCTACGCCCTGAACGACAGCTGGCCAGATCGCGTGATTAAGCTGAATGAGGAATGGCACATCTGCGGGCGAGCGCGCTGGAAAATTTCCGATCTATAGCGATAATGAAACGAGCCGTGATGCATAAGGAGATTGCATGCCAAGCTTAGACAGCCATATTTTGATGGCTCTGACTCACTACAGAAATCAAATCAAAGAGCACTTTGAGTGCCCAATTCTTGCGTATACTGGCCCTATCCACCCCGCGGTGCAGAGCGCCTACGTAACCGCTATCGAACACCTTGCGACACATGAAAAACCCCAATCGCCACACCCGGAACGAATCTGCATCATCTTGGACACGCCTGGGGGAGTTGCTGAGGCTGTAGAGAAGATGGTTGAAGTAACACGTCATCACTTTGACGAGGTCTACTTTGTCGTCCCCATGGCGGCCATGTCTGCAGGCACGATTTTTTGCATGTCTGGCGACAAGATATTTATGGACTATACCTCGTCACTCGGCCCCATTGACCCGCAGGTTCCAGTTCCAAATGGCGGCCTTGTACCCGCACTAGGCTACATTGATAAGGTCAACGAGTTAATCGCCAAGTCAGCCGACCCCGGCCTGACCGACGCTGAGTTCATGATGCTCCAGCGACTGGACTTGGCCACTCTTCGACGATACGAGCAAGCGAGAGACCTATCCATCAACCTCCTGAAGGAATGGCTCGTGAAATATAAGTTCAAGGACTGGACACACCACAGAACAACGAATCCCGGCGCACCGGTTACCGAAGAGCAGAAAGAAGAGCGCGCAGAGCAGATCGCACGCGACCTCAGCGATAACAATTTGTGGCATTCCCACGGGCGCATGATCGGAATTAACCGGGTGACCAATGGTCTGAAATTAGAGATAGAAGACTATTCAAACGAAAAGGATTTACGGCAGAATCTCCGGATTTATTCAGAGCTACTCGCCGAACACGCGGAACGGCAGCAAACCACCTTCATGCTGCACTACCAGTAAACACAACAGGGGATAGGATCATGAGCATCGAGCAACGTTTGAGCGCAACACTTAACGCTGAACGAGCGAAGAAAAGCGGCGCACAGGCCGCACGCCTAAACGACATCGCTGAGCGCTTTGAAAAACTGGTCAACTCTGGAGCTGTTGAAGTCGAGCGCTATAATCTGGCACCAATCACGCCAACTTCACTCACAAGCCGCAGTGTGATCGCTTAGACCGAAAGAGAAGCCCGCAACACGCGGGCTTTTCTTTCCCCTAAAAAACTACCTAAGAGGTATTGCAAACAACCTGAAGGTAAACTAGATTTGTGTTGAACCCACCTACCACACAGGTTCAACACAATGCAGACACAGCCAAGCACTACCTGCCCGGTCTATTTGCACCCTGCGGTGCTCAAAGACCCGGAAGCCATCAATAGAGTCATCGCCGACACCGGCCTTGCCGTCGTCGTCGGTGGCAACCGCGCCGCCCTCTCGCTGGTAAAGAAGCCAGCCCGCAACCCAAGCAACACCCAATCAGAGCCGAATGGCTTCTGCCAGGTGCTGTGGGCACTGCGCGACCGCGCATTGGGCGCGCCCGCCTCCAACCCCGCCGACGACCTCGGCCCATGGGACGGAGGGTCGGCAGCGTGAACAAGCTCACAGCGAACAGCCAGCGCCTGCTGGTTCACCAAATCAAAAGCCGTGGCTCCTTCCTCGTTGTGCTCCAGCAGCCCAACGGCGAGCGCGTGCGCGCCAAGCTGGAAACCCAGCACGATGGCCAGCGCATCAACCTCACCCTGCGCGCCTGCGGCACCGTCAACAGCACCACGCTACCACTGGTGCAGGCTGACAAAACCCTCAAGCAACGCGCCCAGCGCTGGATTGAAGACTGCGCCAATGGCCGGCTGGAGCGTGCAGCGTGAGCCGGGAAGAACAGCGGAAAGTGGCTCTCAGAGCAATAGCCCGCATGCTGGAACAAGTTCGCCGCCCCAAAAGCTTCGACCTTGGCGAGTATGGGCACCTCGGCGGCCTGATCAATATGGCGGCCTTCCTGGGCGTGATCGACTTCTCTGAGGCTACCCGACTGGTTGAGCTCAAGAGCAACGCAGGGGATTACGCCGCCCGCGATTACCGAGCAGAACAGGAGGCTACCCATGCCGCGTGAATTCGACCTCGGCCAAGCAGCCAAAGCGCTCGGCACCGGGCGCACCCGCCTGTGCCGCGAACTCAAGGCCCGCAAAATCCTTGACCAGTTCAACCTGCCCAACAACCAGAGCGACATCGAGGCCGGGCGCTTCCGCGTGTGTCTCAAGTCGCACAACGGCAACCCGCAACTGAACAACGGCAACGGCGTCACCTACGCCAAAACCTACGTCACCGAGAAGGGCCTGCGCTGGCTGGCCGGCCAGCTGGGCGTGCAGATCGAGGAGGCCGCATGATCAACAAGACCTCCACCAATCCGCTGCCGCTGATCTCCGACACCATTGGCGCGATCAAGCTGCTGCAACTGCACCTGCAACACCCCAGCTATGTGGACACCAAGCAGGCCACCAAGGCAGCAGACGACGCGCTGTATCGCCTTGGCCTGCTGGACGACACAGCCCTGCGGCTGGCAGAAGCCCTGCACATCGGCATTGCCCGCTTCCCCCACCCACTGAGCGTCAGCGTGGGGCTGTCGGGTCGCGATCTGGACATGCTGCAGATCACCGTCATGGACGGCGAGCACGTCATGCGCAGCATCCAGGCCAAGACCGTCGAAGGCCTGCGCGAACTGCTCACCCTCGGCGATATGTCACCGGAGGAAGCATGACAACCGGCACCCTGGCGCAGCTGCTGCGCCGCTACAGCCTGCCGTATCTCACCCTGAGCGAGTTGCGGGCCGAGCACTTCCCGCACATCCAAACCGACCGCCACCTGCGCCGGCTGATCGATGCCGGCGAGGTGAACATCACACTCCAGCGCCTGCACGAGTCCAAACGCAGTCCGCTGGTAGTCAAGCTGCCAGAGCTGGCCCGTTATCTCGACGAGCGCCTTGAGCAGAGCAACGCCGCATAAGCGGCACACAACCAGAGGAAACCAACGTGGAAAACCAACACCGCAAGATCAGCGGCTATCGCGAGCTGAATCAGGAAGAAGTTGACCTGATGAACCGCATCAAGGCCAAAGGCACAGAGCTGCTGCAGCTCCAGGCCGAATTGGCAGGACGCTTGAACACGGACCATGAGGTCAAGCGCTCTAATGCCCGTCGCTCAATGGAGGGCAAAGAGTTCAACGGCGTCCCCTATAACGAGCACACCGGCGCATCCGATGAGTGCCACGAGTTTCGCCGCTTCGTTGCTGCCGAGCCCATGCGCTGGGCAGCCATCGGCAAGACCGACATTCAAACCGGAATCATGGCCCTCGTCCGCGCTGTAGCCCAGCCCGGCGAAGCCTGATAACCCCCACCCAAGAGGAAGCACCGCAATGAAACCAACAGACCCGGGCGATTTCATCGCCAGCTTGAACGCCGGCGTAGTCGCCAACCAGATGGGCATGGCCCTGTCGCACGTCGCCGCCGGCGTCGTTGAGCACGGCAAGAAGGGCAAAGTCACCCTCACGCTTGAGCTGAGCCAGATCGGCGACAGCCACCAGGTGAAAGTGGCCCACAAGCTGGACTTTACCGAGCCAACCAAGCGCGGCAGCAAGCGTGAAGACACGGCCACCGAGACGCCTTTCTTCGTCACTGCCAACGGCCTGAAGCTGTTCGCAGACAACCCCAGCGGCCAACTGTTTAGCAAGCAGGACGCCCCGGTCGTCGCCCGCGACTGACCGCCAGCAGCACCAATCCACCTACCACAAGGAAAGACCTAATGCTGACAGCAGAAACACTCAAGCAAATCACAGACGCCGCCAACGTCGCCTACGGCAAGCCGCTGGAGTCGTTCACTCCCGCACTGCTGGTTCCTGATAGCTACTCGCTGAAGAACATCGAGCATCTGCAAGAGTTCCGCAGTCGCTTCCGCGGGCAACTGCGCACCGAATCCATCGCCGACTTCTGCAAGTACGTCAAAGAGCACCGCGTAGAAACCTTCGCCACCATCGGATTCGTAGACGCAGAGCGCATGGCCTGCAATGTCATCTTCAATCTCGGCCACATCGAAGAGCCAGGCCACGGTGACGACGAAGCGCTGCTGCAGCTCAAGCCCACCGCTGCGTTCAAGGCCATGAAGCAGATCGCCGGCGAACACCTCGGCCAGACCAAACTGGCCGAATGGATGGAGGACTGGCACGGCAGCCTGGTCGTGATCGACGCCAACGGCGAGAAGATGGAAGTCGCCGATGCCGTACAGAAGATCCGCACCATCACCATCACTGCGAAGGCAGAGCGCACCAGCTCCGAGAGCAACTTCGGTACCAGCCGCAGTGCGATGGACTCCATTGAAGCCAAGCACGCCGAGAAGCAGCCGGCCGAACTGCACTTCACCACTGTGCCGTATGAGGGCCTTGCAGCACGCACCTTCATCCTGCGGATCAGCATCCGCACCGGCGAGAAGCCAACGCTGATGCCCCGCTGGGCCATGCAGGAACAGAACGAAGAAGACATGGCGCAGGAGTTTAAGCAAGTACTACTGAACGAGCTGAGCGAAGTCGCAGACCTCACCGTCGGCACCTTCGCCATCGTCAAGTAACCACCTACCACAGCAGCCAACCCGGCGGCGCGCCTACCACGCCAGCGCCGCCGGGCGCAGGGAGACACAGCCAATGACCGAACCAACCACCCTCACCGCCATCCACTACCTGGGCGCCGCCATCCTCGTCCTGATCGTCCTGCTGGGCCTTGCCTGCTGCTGGGCCTATGACGCATTTGAGCGGGGCAGCAGTATGCGGCGAGCAGAGCTCAGCCAGCTGCGCGCAGGCATGAAGTCAGCAAACCGCAACAACAACGACCTGCGCCGCGAGACAGTCAGCCTCAAGAACCAGCTGGAGCGCAGCAAAGAGAACGCCGCCCAGGCACTGGAACAGCAGCAACTGCACCATGATCACGAGCTGCAAACCCTGCGCGCCCAGTTCACGCCCCTCAGCGAACGCGACATCACGACCATCCAGCAGATGGCCGAAAAGCTCAACCTCGCCGCCAGCGCCTTGCACGCAACCGGCAGTTTCAAGGACTCCCGCGAAGCCAAGAACCTCGCCTCCAGCGGCTTCCGCATCGCATCGGACCTCACCCGCGCACGCGCCCTGCAGGAGGCAGCATGACAGGCCAAGCCATCCGCACCCGGCAAGAGCTGATGCAGCAACACGCTGCCCACGCCGCCAACATCCGCCTGCTGCAGAACGCCACCCCGCGCGACGCAGCAGCCGCCGCCCGACGCGAAAAGACCGTCCGCAACCTCAGCAGCCAAATGCTGGCCATCGACACCCAGCTGATGCGCAACGAATGCGCCGAGGGGGCGTGACATGACATGGATCATCACAGCCAGCGGTCGCCGCTTCGACCTGCTGAACCCTCAGCCTGACGCTATCGCACCACGCGATATCGCATTCAGCTTGGCCAAAATCTGCCGCTTCAACGGTCACTGCACAGGCCACTACTCCGTTGCCGAACACAGCCTGCGAGTCGCCGAACTGGTCGCGCCAGAGCACAAGCTCGCCGCCCTGCTGCACGACGCAACCGAGGCATATGTTGGCGACATGGTCAGCCCACTGAAACAGATGCTGCCGGCCTACCAACAGATCGAGCAGCGCATTTGGCACGTCATCTGTGACCGTTTCGGGATCAACCCAACGCTGCCGAACGAAGTGCACCAGGCTGACCTGACAATGCTCGCCACCGAGCGCCGAGACCTGATGCCAGCCCACCCAGATCAATGGGCGTGTCTGGTAGGCATCACCCCGACCAGCAGCACCATCAAACCACTGAGCGCTATTCACGCTCGATTCCAATATGAAGAGGCGCTGCTCGAAGCCCTTGGAGGTGACCTGTGAACGGTATCCACGAAGACGACTACAGCGCCATCGGCACCCAGCACGAGCAGGTAACAGGCCGCATCAACGACATGCTGATCGAACTGCAAAACCACGCCTACGCCACCGGCGTAGAGCGCGGCAAAGAGCTGGCCAAGCAGGCAGCTATCGAGGCGGGCACTATCTCGCCAACGCTCTGCCAAACCATCCACCTCGGGCAACCCGGCGTCACCGTAGAACCCTGCTTGATGCTGGGGCCGGATGAAGAGGAGGTGGCCTGCCTGCTGTTCACCGCCCCCGGTACCGAAGTGCGCTTGACCTGGCAAACGCAGACCCAAGCGCTGGCCGCGCTGGCAGCAGCAACGACCGAGGCCTGCATTGAGGCAGACGCACCGCCGGTTACCTGCGAGTGCGGGGACAGCTACCCGCACAGCAGCCACGGCGCGGGATTCATCGAAGGCCGCGGCCATTGCGCGAACTGCGCCGCCGGATCCGGGGAAATGGCATCACTGCTGGGCGTGAGCCCTGCGCCAGTTAGGCGGGTGGAGCAGAACCATGACGCGATAGCGCTGGAGAAGGCGCGAAACATCATGCAGATCATGTATGGCGAAACGCCACGCGGCGGCTCTACTCAACTGCTCGCCATGGTTCAGGTGTGCGTCCTTGAAGCCATGAGCCATGTATGCACCCCACAACACGCACCCACCGCCGTGCCACTCGCAGCCAAACACCAGGGCATGTGCATCAGCGCACAGGGCTTGCTTGCCCGCGTTCGCGGCCGCCTCCAGTTCGGCGCACGCGAGATGCTCAAGCACCTCGAAGAAATGGCCGACCGTTACTACGCCGGAGATATCTCTGTGGTGGATGAGTTCCTGCAACTGTACTGCCTGGACGAGAAGCGGCCGGAGCAGCGGGCAGCAGTCGAGAGCGGAGGAGGAGAGCGATGAGAGACCTGATTCTGGATGCAGCTTTCGCAATCGGCGGATGCGTCATGCTGGCAGCGGGCATTGCCTTGGCGGCTGCAGCTGTAGGGCTTTCAACACTTTTGCTGCGAGCGGCCTGCACATTCTTCATCAAAGACGCGCTGCTCGAAACCTACAACGTCGCATCGCTGCAGTATTACATGCGCGTAATGGTCGCCCTTGGCCGCAAGGGTCTGCTCAAGCACGTTGAGGAAGCGCGCAACGAGCAAAGCAAGGAGCAGAACCCATGAACCTCCACACCCAATACCAGTTCAACTACGCCAACGACCTGCGCATCGACCTGTTCGCCGGCGGCGGCGGGGCCAGCACCGGCACCGAAATGGCGACCGGCAAGCCGGTGGACATCGCGGTCAACCACAACGAGAACGCGATCAGCATGCACCGCGTGAATCACCCCTACACCCAGCACTTCACGTGCGACGTGTACGAGGTGAAGCCGCACCAGGTAACCGGCGGGCGCCGGGTGGCACACCTGCACGCCTCGCCAGACTGCACCCACCACAGCCAGGCAGCGGGCGGGCAACCGCGCAGCACCGCAAGCCGCTCCCTGTCGTGGGTTATCGCCATGTGGGCAGGCCAAGCAGCACCGGCCATGATCACGATGGAAAACGTCAAGCAGATCCGCAACTGGGGGCCGCTGGTAGCCAAACGCTGCAAGGTCACCGGGCGCGTGGTCACACTCGACCGCATCACCTGCCCGCGCACCGGCAAGGCCATCAACCGCGTGGCAGAACCGGGCGAGCGGGTACCGGTGCAGAACCAGTTCCTGATCCCCGACCCCAAGCGCAAGGGCAAAACGTGGCGCGCCTTCCTTAAGCACCTGCGCGGGCTTGGGTACCAGGTAGAGCACCAGCTGCTGCGCGCCTGCGACTACGGCGCAGCCACCACCCGCGAGCGCCTGTTTCTGGTCGCCCGCCGCGACGGCCTGCCGATCTGCTGGCCCGAGCCAACCCACTTCGAGAAGCCCAAGCGCGGCCAAAAGCGCTGGCCAGCAGCAGCGGACCACCTCGACTTCAGCCTGCCCTGCCCGTCGATCTTTGACCGGCCCCGACCGCTGGCCGATGCCACAATGCGCCGCATCGCCAAAGGCATCCGCCGCTTTGTGCTCGGTAGCGCTCAGCCCTTCATCGTGCCGATCGCCAACTGGAGCAGCGACCGCGTACACCCCGTCGACGAGCCGCTGCGCACTATCACCGGCCAGCCCAAGGGCGGGGCGTTTGCGCTGACCTCTGCCGTCATCGCGCCGGCCACCCATCACGGCGCAGACCGGGTACAAGACGCTCGGCAGCCACTGCCGACAATCACCTGTGCCAACCGGGGCGAGCTGATGGTTGCAGCGCCAACACTGGTGCAAACCGGGTACGGCGAGCGCAAAGGCCAAGCGCCTCGCGCGCTGGATATCAGCAAGCCACTCGGCACAGTCGTCGCGGGTGCAGCGAAGCATGCTCTGTCGTGCGCCTTCATGGCCCAAATGAACGGAGGCTACAACACCACCCCCGGCCACCCACTCACCCGGCCAGCCAGCACCATCGTCGGCAAAGCCAGCCAGCAGCAACTGGTCACCGCTAACCTGGTCACCCTGCGCCGCAACTGCACCGGCCAACCAGCAGCAGCACCGCTGCCAGCCATCACCGCCGGCGCAGAGCATCACGCCCTGGTTGAATGCACCCTCTCCCCCGAGGTGATCGAGGAGAAAGCACTGCGCGTTGCCGCGTTCCTGATCAACTACTACGGCAACGGCGACGCACGTGACCCGGGCAAGCCACTGGACACCATCACAACCAAAGACCGGCTCGCGCTGGTAACCGTTGTGTACCAGGGCACACCCTACGTCATCATCGATATCGGCCTGCGCATGCTCCAGCCACGCGAGCTATATGGCTGCCAAGGCATGCCCAGCAACTACATCATTGACCGCGGCCACGACGGGCGCAGCTTCAGCAAGTCAGACCAGGTGAAGATGGTCGGCAACAGTGTCAGCCCCTACCCCATGGCCGCACTGGTAAAAGCCAACGAGCACGACCAGCAGCTGGTGCAGGGGGTGGCGGCATGAAAACCCCACTCATCCTGCGCAACCTCGACCTGCCGCACCTCTGCGATATCTGCGGCCAACGCCGCAACCAGGGCGACCACAAACGCTGCTCGCGCAAACGCCAACAGATCGGCCAGCTGCGCCGCCAGCAGGAGGCCCGATGACAGCGCGCAAACACAGTATCCAGAAACGGCGGAACAAGATGACGGACATCCTGCTGCGCACCGTCGCCATCGTGCATCACAGCGCCCTCGGCTACGGCGAAGTGCGCCCGGTCGACATGAAGCTCGAGCGCGTCACGCTGCTCGACGACTACCAAGCCGGCGCGATCGAACAATGGGCGCACCCCTGGTGCATCCTCATGGCCGTGATGACCGACGATAAGCGCATGCACACAGCCGTTGCAAACGTCAGCTCCCCGATGGTGCAGGCCGATCTGACGCCCACGCTTGAAGAGGAACACCAGCGGCTACTGGCACGAGTGAAGATCGAGATAGGGCTGGAGGGCACCGGCGTGCAGGTCCATTCGTTCGGATGGATCGCAATGCCACGGCAGCAGGACATTGAAGACGAGAAAGCCGAGCGCCTGTTTGCTGCTGCGCTGCGGACTATGCGGAGGGCTGCAGCATGAGCGCCGCCAAGGTACTAGAATTTGAGGAGCTGCAGCGGATCACCGGCTATACCCGGCGCGCAGATGTGGAAAAGTCGCTACGCCGGCAGGGAATCAAAACCTTCGTTGGCCGCAATGGGCCATGGACGACCATCGATCTGGTCAACCAGGCAGGCGGGCTACGCCCAGCGGATAACGACAACTACGGACCAGACATCGTATGAGACGCGGCCGCAAGCGGAAGCACAACCCGCTCATTCCCAAGCACATCGATCAAAGCGCGCTGCCAAAGGACGTGTACTTTGATCACCGTGGCGAGGGCCGCTGGTACCGGCTGGCCTTCAACGAGGCGGGCCGACGCACCCGCCAGAACCTGTGCAGCGCCAAGGTCACCCTGGCCGAGCTGCACAAGTTGATCGAGGAACTGGACGGCCACGACACCGCCAGCCTTGATTACCTGTTCGAGCAGTTCCACGCCAGCCCGCAGCTAAAGCGTCTGTCCCTCAAGACGCAGGAAGACTACGCCTACTGCCGCGAGATCCTGTCCAACCTGCCAACCAAGCTGGATATGCCGCTCGGCCAGCTAGCCGCCCGCAAGTTTACCGCCCCGATGATCCAACGCATCATCGACAAGCTGGCAGAATCAGGCCCATCAAAGGCAGCGCACTGCCTGCGCTACCTGCGCCGCGTCATGCAGTGGGGCCGCAACCGCGGCTACATGGACGACAACCCGGCCAAGGGGCTGGAGTCGCCACAGGAACGCAAGCAACGCCGCCTGCCAGATACGGTAGTGATGAACGCACTGATCCAGCGCGCCCAGCAGCGTGGCCAGCTGAAGCGCGGCCAAGCCGGCGCATGCTCGCCATACCTCTGGATCGCCATGGAACTCAGCTACCTCTGCCGGCTGCGCCTCATCGAGACCATCACCCTGACCGACGCGAACGAACGCCCCGAAGGCATCCTCACCAACCGCCGCAAGGGTAGCCGCGACAACATCGTCGGCTGGACACCGCGTCTGCGGGCAGCATGGAATGCTGCCAAAGCGCTGCGGGCTGACACCTGGGAAAAGAGAAAGACCGCCGTGAACCTGCAGCCAGCACGCCGCCCGATCATCGTCGGAACCAGCGGCCGCGCCCTGACCAAGTCCGGACTGGATACCGCCTGGCAGCGGTTCATCACGTCAGCGCTGAAGGATGGCGTGCTGACGCCGGAGCAACGCTTCGGTATGCACGATCTTAAAAGGAAGGGAATCACGGACACGAAGGGCACCCGGGCAGACAAGCAGCAGGCCAGCGGGCACAAGGATGAAGCGATGATGGATGTTTACGACCTGAGTGTGCCGACGGTTAAGCCGTCGGCAGAGTGAGGTTAGGCCCTCTGAATCTTGAAGGTCGGAATCTCAAACAAAGGCAAGAGAATCGGCTTATACCCTGCGCGCACTGTCAATCCGTAGGCCTGCTCTCTAACGTATGGATAAAGAATCAGAGCGCCGTTGTTGAAGGCCCAGTCGCTCAAATGCTCGACTGGGAATGCATCAACGTCCACATTGAACTCACCAACCGCAACGACCTTTAGCTTAAATGGCCGATCTGGCTGATCTTCATCCTTAGGCTCAATCGCCAAATCGACTTTGATGAAGAGCCGTTTCGTCTCCAAATCCAACTCTGAAATCGAAACGGTGTAATTGAAGTCGTGAGGAAAATCCACACCCTCGAACCCGTATCGGTTCAAGGACACAATGCTCAGCTCTTCCAACACCAAGTTACATAGTTGGATAGGGTGCTTTTTCATGTTCACGCTGCAGCCATTCCGTAGTCAGCAGAGTTAAATACGTCGTCATTCGCTATGGCCGCGGTCTCTGCCGCGCTCCAAGTGCCAAAAGACTTAACGCTCACGTGCGTCCAAGTAATGTACTTAATAGAAATTCGACAGGCATGCTGAGCGATACCAGATACAAGCCGCGTCTCGGCTACATCTTTGGCAGCATAACCAAGGCCGAAGGCATCAGCCTCCAAGCCGGCTGCGCAAAACGCCGCCAAGTCTGACGAGGACTCAGCCCTTGCCAAGCGAACCAAGTCCTCGAACGGCATGGACAGAAGCTCTCGGCACGCAGCATCGCTTGCCGCCCGCATCTTTTCCGAATTGTCGAAATCTGAAAGAGCCTTCACTCTACACCTCCTGCTGAATCAGCTCGGTCTTGGTTATGCAACTGACGTCTCTCACCACAAAACAAGACACCAGACCCGCGACCTCTCGAATTGGATCAACCGCTGCAGGGTACTGCGACTTGAACACTACCTTAATATTAGACCGTAGCTGCGCTTCAAGTGCCTTAACGTACACCTCTACCAGTCCGCCCAAGTCGTCAAAATGAGGTCGTGCATCATCCCGACTCACGTGTTCCACGCTCTGTACATTGCAAGCCTCGACTACAAAACGCTCCATCAACGACCGCAAATTCGTCGCGTGAATCGCACTGTCAAGGCACACCTGCTCAGAACCATCGGCCAATTCAATAGATGCTTTAATAACTTTGACCCGGTTGGCCCTTACTCTGCGACGGATCGTCGCCCAATCGTAAGCCAACCTATAGGCGATACTCCGGTACTCGTCTTCAAACAGAGACCAAAAATACGCCCCAGGACCTATTCGCCCTGGCTGTGCATTAAAACCGTCGTGAAGGATAGCGCGCGCAGCAGTCCGGTCGGTACCGTGAGTGCCCGAGAAAGCAAGCAAGCGACCCCCTCACTACGAATACAGAGCATCCATGCCCCACTTCGTGGGACGCCAAACCGGCCATTAAGAAGAATAAGTAACCAATGCACTCTAGCAAATGGCTACCGCTGGCCGCAACGGGCGAAACCCGTCGAATTGTACGTACATTTGTACGTAAGCCGAAGACGACAAAGGCCTGCATAAACGCAAGCCTTTGATTTATATGGTGCCGGCACCAAGAGTCGAACTCGGGACCTACTGATTACAAGTCAGTTGCTCTACCAGCTGAGCTATACCGGCGCGGGGTGCATTATATATCGCCAAATTTCTGTGTAAAGAGATCAGCGGCGTGCAGGCGCTGATTATCCTCTATTTTTTCCTGTGGATACCGTTCGTCCACTTGTGCATGACTTTTCGATCAACACTTCATAAAGGCTACGCAAGCCCTTGTTTTCATGCATCAAACACAACTGATCAACAATTGACCTGACACCGCAAAGCCGCGTGGATTCTCGCTTTGAGGTAGTTACTACAACCTCATCAACACAGTTATGCACAGAAGGCGTGGATAACCACAGATACACACAAGTTGTGGATAAGTCTGTGCGCAAGCGGTACACAGGCTGGTGATGGCCTGTCAGTTATCCCGCTGAGCCAGCAACAGCAGGTTGCGCGGTGTCAGTGCCGGCTCGCAGAACTCGCCGAGCCGCACCCGATAGCCCGCCTCCTGCAGATACAGAGCCCGCTCCAGCACCAGCCACAGCTCCAAAGGACGCCGGAACAGGCCGCCAACCAGTTCCAGATTGCGTACCTGGGCCAAGCGCTGCCAGCCATGCGCTTCCAGCGCCTGCCAGTCCGCCGGTACCGGCAGCTGCAGGTCGTGGTAAGCGGCCATGGCGAGGCAAAAGTCTGCGAGCGTTTGTGGCTGCGGGCCGGGCGCACGTGACGGGGTAGGCAGGTAGCTATCCACTCCCCTGCCCTCACGCTGCCAGTGATCAAACGCCAGCCGCCAGGCCATCGAGCGGTCACGCTGGCGCAGCTCACGGGCGCCGGCGGTGGCACTCTGCTGCAGTGCCAGCCCCAGCTCATCGCGGCTGAGCGGCAGCGCCGCCGTCTTTCCGGCCAGCGACAGCGGCTGGTGGCTCGCGCCGGCGATGCGGTTGTAGCAGCAGGGCGACAGCGCCAACTGTCGGCACTGACGAGCAACTACCTGCTCGATCAACTGTCGATGCAGATCGCCACAGGCATGCAGCGCCACTAGCGTATCGCTGCGTTCAAGTCGTTCGGCATTGCTGACCTGCATGACGTCGGCATCCAGATGCTGCGCATCAACCTGCAGCCGCGCACTCAGTTCGGCGCCGGCGCGGTTCAATTCGGCATCCCACTCCAGGCAGCAGACCGGGCAACCGCTCTGCCAGGCCAGCAACCGGCCCAGATGACCCTTGCCGGCACACCAGTCGACCCAACGTTCAACCGGCGCCGGCGTGCGCGCGGTGGCTACCGCAGCAAAGCGGGTAATCTGCTGCCACTTGCGGCCGGGGATGTGACGATGCAGCAGCTCGGGCACCGACGGGGAAACGGCGGCCTCCCAACGCGGCAGCACGCAAAGCGCTTGCGCCTCTGCGGCCAGCTGGCCAAATGGCTCCGGCGCCCCCAGAAGCTGGACCGGTTGCGACTGCGCCGCTTCGGCATCGGCCAGCGAGCGTGCGCGCAACCAGCCGGCCAATTCGGGCCAGTCGGCTTCCCACGCAAGCACAGGGGTTGTGAAAGGTCGGGCTCGCCACAGCGCCTGATGGCGCTGCAGCCAGTCCGTCAGGCGGGTGAACCGCGTGAGCAGATCCACGCCGCAGGGGTCAGCGCTGCGGGCGACTGGCGTCAACCTTGAGCCAGCGCTCGACCAGCCGGAACAGCTGGGTAAAGACCAGCGTGATGATCAGATACATGACCCCGGCCACCAGGAAGAACAGCTCGTACTGGTAGGTGCGCGAGTTGATGGTGCGGATTACGCCCATGATGTCCATCATGGTGATGGTGTAGACCACGGCACTGGCCTTGAGCATCAGGATCACTTCATTGCCGTAGGCCGGCAGACCGATGCGAATGGCACGTGGCAGGATGATGTACTGCAGCGCCTGACGGCGGGACATGCCCAGCGCCCGCGCAGCTTCGACCTCACCCGGCGGTACCGCCTGAATCGCGCCGCGCAGGATCTCGGCGATATAGGCTGCGGTATGCATGGTCATGGTGATCAGCGCACACCAGTATGGCTCGCGCAGATAGGGCCAGAGGAAACTCTTGCGCACGACTTCGAACTGGGAGATGCCGTAATAGACCAAAAACAGCTGCAATAGCAGCGGTGTGCCACGGAAGAAGAAAATGTAGCTGTAGGGCAGCGCCCGGATATACCAGTGCCGCGACGCCCGCGCCAGCCCGAGGGGAATGGCAAAAAACAGACCGATGACCACCGCCAGCCCGACCAGCTGCAGGGTAACCAGGGTACCGTCCCAGAGTTGCGGCAAAAAGCGCTCGATCAGCGCCCAGCGTTCGGCCCAGGTCATAGTTCAGTCCTCACAAAACCCCGGTTGGCACGACGCTCGAACCAGTGCATCGCTGCCATGATAAAGACCGTGAGGAACAGGTAGATCAACGCGGCCAGCAGATAGAAGGTGAACGGTTCCTTGGTCGCATTCGCCGCGGTCTGGGCTTTGCGCATGATCTCTTCAAGGGTAATCAGCGAGACCAGCGCGGTATCCTTGAGCATGATCAGGTACAGGTTACCGAGCCCGGGCAGCGCCACACGCCAGAGCTGAGGCAGAGTAATGCGCCAGAAGATCCGCAGGTTCGACATGCCCAGCGCCAGGCCGGCTTCCTTCTGCCCCTTGGGAATGGCCAGCAACGCACCACGGAACACCTCGGTCGCGTAGGCACCAAAGCACAGCGCCAGCGCCAGGGTACCAGCAACAAACGGGCTCAGTGACAGGGTCGGATTGCCAAACCAGGCACCGATGGCATTCATCGCCGACACCGTGCCGAAGTACATCATCAGTACCCAGACGGTCTCCGGCACGCCACGCACCACCGACGTGTAACAGCCGCCGCACAACCGCGCAACGCGATTGCCGGAGACCTTGGCGGAGGCACCCAGCAGGCCAAACAGCAGGCCGAACACCAGCGCGGCCAGTGACAGACGTAGAGTCATCCAGGTCCCTTCGAGCAGGGCTGGACCAAAACCGTGAAGATCAGGCATGAGTTTACATCCAGGTCGGGCCCCGCAGGGCCCGACTGGTCATCAGTAGATGCTGAAGGGGAAGTACTTGGCGTTGATGGTCTCGTAGGTACCGTTCTCGACGATCGTCTGCAGCGCCGCATTCAGACGCTCGCGCAGCGGGTCGCCCTTGCGCACGGCAATACCGATCTGGTCGTTGTCGAACACCGGCTCGCCCTTGAACTCGAAGTCTGCGCCAGCATCGCTCTGCAGCCACTCGTACTGCACGAAGTTGTCGGCCAGCACACCGTCAATACGGCCCGCGCTCATGTCCAGGTAGGCGTTCTCCTGGGTGTCGTACAGGCGGATGTCGACCACATCACCCAGATTGTCTTCCAGCCACTGGCCGGCGATGGTCGCGCGCTGCGCACCAATGGTCTTGCCCTTCAGACTGGCTTCGTCGGTAGCGAAGTCAGACGACTTGGGCGCAACGAACTGCAGCTTGTTGGTGTAGTAGGGGTTGGTGAAGTCTACCGCCTGCTTGCGCTCGTCGGTGATCGACATGGAGGCGACTAGGAAGTCGAACTTGTTGTTGTTCAGAGCCGGAATGATGCCATCCCAGTCCGAGGTAACAACGGTGCACTCGACCTGCATCTCGGCACACAGTGCCTTGGCGATATCCAGGTCAAAGCCGACAACCTCTCCACTGGCGTCGATCTGGTTGAAGGGAGGGTAGGCCCCTTCTGTGCCGATACGCAGGCTCTCGGCAACGGCGGGAGCACTTACAAACAACGCTGTGGCGACTGCCAGCAAGACTTTCTTGTATTGCTTCATGGAAGGACTCCTTACTTATGGCTTGACATGAACTGTCGGCAGCGTTCGGAAACGGGATTGCCGAATACCTGCTCCGGAGTGCCGATCTCTTCGACCTGCCCCTGATGCAGAAATACCACTTCACTCGATACCTGCCTGGCGAACCCCATCTCGTGGGTTACCAGAAGCATAGTACGCCCCTCTTCCGCCAGCGCGCGGATCACGTTCAATACTTCCTGCACCATCTCGGGATCGAGGGCGGAGGTAGGCTCGTCGAACAGGATCACGCGTGGCTGCATGGCCAGTGTGCGGGCAATCGCTGCGCGCTGCTGCTGACCACCGGAAAGCTGTGCCGGGAAGGCGTGGCGCTTGTCGGCGATCCCCACCTTCTCAAGAAAGGCCTCAGCCGCCTCAACGGCCTCGGCCTTGGACTGGCCCAGCACACGGCGCGGCGCCTCGATAATGTTGTCGAGGATGCTCATGTGCGGCCAGAGATTGAAGTTCTGAAAGACAAAACCGACGCGGGCACGCAGTCGGTTGATCTGGCTGTTGTCTGCGGCAACCAGGTCGCCCTGCCGACTGCGCTTGAGCTTGAGCTCTTCGCCAGCGATCAGGATCTGCCCTTGATGGGGGTTCTCCAGCAGATTGATGCAGCGCAGCATGGTGCTCTTGCCGGACCCGGAAGAGCCGAGAATCGAGATAACGTCGCCGTCGCGGGCGACCAGATCAACGCCCTTGAGAACCTCAAGGTCGCCGTAACGTTTGTGCAGGTTGCGCACTTCCAGAGCGGGTGAAGTCACGTATCAATATCCACCAGGCTGTGTTGGCCGTCAGGTATGGGGCTATCACACTCGTGGTGCGATGCCATCGGGAAGCATTCCCTATGCAGTCATCCGAGTGCGGTACTGATGGCAAACCTAGCACAGCTGCCAACCATGACCAAGATCAGCCGTTCGGTCACACCGGGCAATTAACAGGCAAGAGTCTTGCCAACCCCGATGCCAGACGCCTCGAATCACTAAAAACAAAAAAGCCCGCTGGGGTTGCCAGCGGGCTTTCTAAATAGTGGTGCCCGGGGACGGAATCGAACCGCCGACCAGTGGGACCACCTTGAAACCCCTTGCAGAATGCCGCCTAGCGGTCATTCGGAAGCGCGGCAGTGTACGCAAAGAGTGTACGTATTTCAACGCTCTCTCGCTGCTATGGCCTATCACCGCTAAAGACGCACCAACCAAGCCGTCGGCCAAGCAGCCCAATGCGCATGACATCTGCACCATCACAGCGGCCATCATTGCTCAAGCGATTCAAAAGAGGGCCAGAGCAACCCCAACCAGACTCTGGCTACTTAAAGTTGAAGAGAACATCCAACGCCCGAACTCAAAAACAGCAGCAGGAATACACAGCTGAGGCTGTATAAAACCATCCTCCGGCGTACATCAAAACTCGTTCGCCTTGAATTCTGTGGTGCTTCCAGTATCGGAAGAAGTAACAAATAGCGAACCTCCCTCCTCCCGAAACGTCAAAACTGCATCCCACTCACCGTCCCTCCAGCGCCCCCAAGAGCGAGTGTCAGGAAAGTAGCCGGACCAGACAATCCGAGCACCGCGCACCTTGCATTTATACAAGAAGCTATCCCCGTCATCCCTCGTGTAAGAAATCCAAGGTTCATTGCCTCCCTTCTCGGTAGTCATAATGCCCACTGGCCGCAACATTTCTACTGAGATAGCAGCCTTGCATAGCTGCTCAACACTGAACTGTCCCGCCAGCAAAGGGAAAGGCAAGATGAGACCCAACATCAGAGTTAAACGCGCGCGTTTCATTATGTGACTCCTTGTCCAATAACTCTTAAGTTACCGCATTAAAGCCCCTGTAAGTCAGCAATTCCAGGAGAGCACGCCTAGACGAGGGCTTTTGGTCAGAAAAATTTGTGAGCCTATGATAGATAGCGGGTTCAAACCTGTTTCCCCCGTACCGGGTGGGGTCATCATTTCTCGCCAGCCTCACCCGCAAACTTGTGCGCACCAAGCAAGCCTCTCGCTCGCTCTCTCCTGCACCAGCCCTACGCTCTTCTGCTGTTTCGTTTGGGTATACCTGAGCGACCACGCAAACACAGCCATCATTCGTAGTCGTATAGAATCTATTGACAATCTATACGAACACAACAATACTGACCACACCTTAACGAACACAAGGAGCAGTCAGCATGTACGTCCGGGCATACCTCCGAGCATCCACCCAAGAGCAGGACGCGACACGCGCCAAGGAAGCACTGACAGCCTTTGCAGAGCAGCATGGGCAGAAGGTTGCCGCCTACTACGTCGAGAACCAGAGCGGAGCGTCTCTGCAGCGTCCTGAGCTGTTCCGTCTGCTGGACGATGCACACCCCGGCGATGTTCTGCTGATTGAGCAGGTCGACCGCCTATCACGCCTGACGGAGGACGACTGGCAGCAACTGCGGCAGACCATCAGAGCCAAGGGCGTCTTGGTTGTCGCTCTCGATCTGCCCACCTCTCACCAGTCCATGCAGCAGACCAACGCTGACGAGTTCACCGGGAGGATGCTGGCAGCAATCAACAACATGCTGCTGGACATGCTCGCAGCCATCGCCCGGAAGGACTATGAGGACAGACGCAGGAGACAGGCTCAGGGCATCGAGAAGGCCAAGGCCAAGGGAGCGTTCAAGGGTAAGCAGATCGATAGGCAACTACACCAGCGCATCCTGACCTGTCTGGCAAAAGGCATGAGCATCAGGGAGGCTGCAGCAGCGACAGGCGCAAGCACAGCTACAGTGCAGAGAGCCAAGAACAGAGCGGCAGAGTCAGAGGCAGGCTGACACCACCATCATCACCCGCGAATACAACAACAACGTCTTCCACTTCCGCGAGGACGGCTACTTCAACATGACCAAGGCCGCTAAGGCGTTCGGGAAGGACTTGAGCAACTTCATGCGCTCGCCTGACGCGCTGGAGTACATCGAGGCGCTTTCTCAAACCGTGGATTCCACGGACTGCCCTGTAGTGCAGGCATTCCGGGGCGGGCGCACCCCCGGCACCTGGGGTCACCCCAAGCTGGCCGTCTTCTTCGCCCGCTGGCTGGACGTGAAGTTCGCCGTCTTCTGCGACATGGTCATCGACGACATTCTGAACAAGAAGGCTGAGCTGGTCGTCACCAAGCCGGAAGAGTCTGCTGCTATGGCGCTGCCGAAGAGCTGACCACCGTAAACACCACCAACAACACCCTCACCATGTCCAGCCGCGAGATTGCCGAGCTGCTGGGATGCCGCCACGACAACGTGAAGCGGACCATCGAGCGTCTCGTAGATCGGGACGTAATCGGTTTCCCTCCGTTGGAGGAATACCTCGACACCTTGGGCCGGAAGGCCACCGAGTACCGCATCGGCAAACGCGACAGCTACGTCATCGTTGCTCAGCTCAGTCCCGAGTTCACCGCTCGACTGGTCGACCGCTGGCAGGAACTGGAAGAGCAGGTCGCACAGAAGCCTGCGCTGCCGCAGACCTTTGCCGAGGCACTGCGACTGGCCGCTGAGCTGGAAGAGCAGAAGGAAGCACTGCGACTGCAGAACGAGGCCATGAAGCCCCCAAGCGATGCACTCAGGGGCTGGCCTATCATCAGGCAAGGAAGGAAGTCAGCCCCAACCGATGGATGGCAGCTTCAGGGGACAGCAGCGAGCCTTGGTAGGGTCTGGCCCACCAGCAGCCGAGGCCGTCATTTATCACTATCTGCCCTCCGACCTTCTCCAATGCTTCTGCCAATGGCTTGGATATACACCACCACTCTGCAACACCTGCGCTCTCGTATAGCTCAGGCATCAACACGGCGATGAGTTCGGATTGCTCAACGAAGATATGCGGGCTAGCCATCGTTCATGCTCCTTGTGTTAGTGATGTGAGGTGCAGAAGAATGCAACAGAACAGCCCAGCGGGGAAGGCTGCAAATGCGTAGAAAACAGGCGTATAATCCCTTTGCTTTCAAAGAGATAGATACGCAAACGTAGTAACATGCAGAGCGCCAAGTAATCTCGGAAACGTAGGCATCTACAGCTGATTACCCACACCATCCAAAGGGACTTCTTGCGCCCGCGCCATCCTTGTGCTATCACAAAGACTCCAACAGGAATGATGTGACAGGAGTCATCATGAAAGCATTAGCCGCAGCCGCAACACTCGCCCTACTGTTTGCAGTACCAACAACAGCCGCCCCTATCAGCAGCTCTCAGACACTCCAAGAGTCAGGCCCAGTGATGCACGGAGGAGGCTGCCGCAAAAGCTCACCACCCGGCCAGTGTTGCCACATGGAAACCCGTACAGGCACCGTTCACTGCCACTGAGCACTGAGCACTGAGCACTGAGCACTGAGCGTCGGTAGGTTTGCCCCCAGTCCTAGCGGAATACCCCGCAATGACTGAAAGGAAAATCTACCGATGCAACACCGCCACAACATACCCCCTACCCTCGTCCGCTTCCGCATCCACATGCGCCGCGACCATGCGGCACAGCTAGTAGCTCTGGCCGATGCCTTGGCTGCTCTCAAAGGCCGCGATACGCGCCTAGGAGAGGCTCTTGAGCTGGCCTTGAAGGCTGCCCTTGCCATGGACAGAGAACAGCTCCTGAGACTCTCTGAGGCCGATACAGCCACATCGCACTGGCTGCAGCTTGGCCCAGTCCACCGCCATGGAGGGAAGGCTCTCACACCCCGTCAGCTGAGCAACTGAAGGGGGACGCATGGAACATCTACCGAGCGCCCCTAAGATAACCACCGTTGTGATTGCCCAGCTATGCAGAGCACCTGAGTTCCAGATCAGGAGGAGACTCTGCCCACGCACAGTCAGCCGATACGCAGCAGCCATCAAGTCGGGCAAGCAATTGCCACCTCTTCAGGTTGCACTGGTGAATAAAGTGCCCTGTCTGGTCGATGGCTACCACAGAGCAGCGGCGCTGGAGGAGCTTGGCTACAGCAACGCAGAAGCTATCATCACCGAGACCTCCCGAGACCAAGCCCAATGGATGGCCGCCAAGGCCAACATGGAGCACGGCTTGCCGCTGACCTCACGGGAGATACGAGAGGCCTTCCGCGTCTATATCCGTACCGAACAACACCGTAAGGGCAGAGGCAAGCTGAAGAGCTACAGGGAGATTGGCCAAGAGCTGGGGAGGTCACACAACACCATCCGAAACTGGATGGAACAGGACTTCAAGGAGCTGTTCAACCGCTATGGAGGAAGCAACAACAGCCAAGGAATTGGGGAGGAAGGGATACCACTACGGAAGCGCCCACCCCGAGGAGCAGAACCAGCACTGGAGCACATCGCTCAACTACGGAAGGCATTTCAGGAAACGTCGTGCCCCCTTGCCAGAGACGCCATCCGGCAAGCCGTCAAAGAAGCCACCGACGAGATTCTGAAGGACTGGAAGGAGCCAGAAAGCGACTTCTGACGCGGGATGCAGCGCGGACTGTTAAATTTGAACAGTGCAAGCAACAGAATAGCACTCAAAGCCACGGATGGCGAGACCTGCAGCGAAGCGAGGTCAAACACAACATGCACAACGCGACAGCAGGCAGGGCCAAGGGATGGCCCTCTGTTCAGCCCCCTGTCGTTTTCTTCAGTCCTCCAGCAGGCCAGCCATACGGGCCAGACTCGGGAGCTTCTGCATTTCCTCGTACAGCCTCCGCATCGGGTAATGCCCATAGGTTGCACCGACGTTTGCAGGAGCATGCCCGGTCAACCAGTCGGCCAACCGCTCATCAATCCCAACGTCTCTGCACAGGGTCTTGAATGAATGCCGAAAGCCATGCGAGGGAGAGGCTGCAGTCTCCAACCCCACCACATCATCAAGGTATCCGCTCCAAGTCTTGCCTATGGCATGGCCGTAACCGTCCACCGGATGCAGGGTCAGCTTCGGGAACAGACGCCCATCAGCAGGCAGGCTGTTGCGGTAGTCAATGAATCCCAGCGCCAGCAGGTCAGGATGCAAAGGCACCTTGCGGAAGCTGCTGTAGGTCTTCAGCGTCTTGCCTGCCCCCGGGCGAATGTCCAGATACCAGCAGTCGGCCTCTTCGTCGTAACAGACATCAGAAACCAGCAACTGCGCCATCTCTTCCCGGCGGGCACCGGTGTATGCCATCAGCAACGGCAACCAGTACAGAGCCTGCCCATAGTCAGCACGAGGAGGCGACCACTGCCCACGAAAGAGCGGGCTGCTGAAGATGCGCTGCAGCTCCTTGCGGCTGTATCCCTTCTCGTCCTGTGAGCGGGTCTCGGACTTCTTCACAGATTTAGCCAGGGTACGCAGCAAGCCAGAGGCAGACACCGGCTCTTCCTGAATAAGACCCAGACGCTCACGGGCAAAATGCAGAACCGTTGAGAGCACCTTGAGCTGCTTGCGCACGGTTGCAATGCCTGGCAGCGGTAACCCTTCAGCCTCACCCCTTGCGATTGCCTGAGCCACAGTCAGCGAGCGGATGCCCTTGCCACTAGTGGGAATCTTGGCGAGAGACGCCCGGAACTCTTGGCAGGTCGCCCGGGTGATGCTGGTCACTGGCATGTCACCGTGCAGTTCAATGAAGCGACCTATCACGGTCTCAAACTCTGCGATGGTCTTGGCCGTGCTGCGGTCATCACCATCATCCAGCCGCTTGGCCTCAGCCCACGCCTTGAGAACCTCAGAGATGGGACGATGGGCTGCAGCGTCATGCTCCTGCTTTCGGGCCTGCTCGACTGAGAGAGACTCACGGGGAGCGACAGGAGGTGCAGCAATGTATCTGCCCTGAGCGTGAGCCTGAGCATAGGCCCAGTCCGACAGCAGCAACAGCTTATCCCTGAAGGCTTCCAGCAGTTGAGAACGTAGCGGCGTACCTGCAGGGGGCATGGGCAGGCTATGCGCTGACAGGGCTGCCTCAACGAAGGGGAGGACAACGTCAGCAATGGCTGCTTCTGTCAGGTCACTGAAGACGCTGTGCATGCTGTCCCAGTAGGAAGCCACTCCCTCACCATCCTCTGCATCGGAGCCGGACACACCACGGCACTCCAGCAGGTAATCAGTGAAGTCACCACTGCGGCGCATCTTGGCGTGCTCTTCGGTAAACCATCGGGAGGCGAGCTGCTCCACATCTGCAGCATTGAGGAGGCTGTTGCCTGCAAGCTGCGCACGAGCCAAGGCGAACCGCTCAACGGACTCTTGGTATGCAGCAGGGAAACGCCGCGCAGCCTCTTCAGGGTCACGGGTCGATAGGGAGCGTTTGTATTCGGTACGCCCAATGATGGGCCGAAGCTCTGCGGGAACCTTCCGGCGTAGCCAGTAAACGCCACGCCTATCCTTGTGCGGTCTACTCATTGCCAAAACCATCTGGTGTACCCTCCCGGTGTACGCAAATCGGAAGGGGTTAAGGCAGCCCAGATACAAAAAACCCCCGAAACCGTTAGGAATCAGGGGCTTAAATGTATGGTGCCCGGGGACGGAATCGAACCGCCGACACGGGGATTTTCAATCCCCTGCTCTACCAACTGAGCTACCCGGGCAACGTGGGCGCCATTAAATAGATTGCGCCTCGACCTGTCAAGCACCCTGGAAAATATTTTCCATTTTTTCAGCTGCTTACCGGCAAATTACTCGCTGGGAGGAACGTAACCCTCGGCCTGCGCGTACTCTTCACCGGCCAGGAACTTGTCCATTTCCTGCTGGATGAAGCGGCGATCCTCGGGATCCATCATGTTCAGACGGCGCTCGTTGATCAGCATGGTCTGGTGCTTTTGCCACTCATCCCAAGCCTTGCGCGACACTTCGTTAAAAACCGCCTGCCCCTTCGGGCCCGGATAGGGTGGTCGGTCCAGCCCCGGCAGCTCCTTCTTGTACTTGCGGCACATCACCATGCGTGTCATCGACAAACTCCTCTCAGGCCAGTGACGGAACTCGCGCTTCGATCTGGCGCAGCAACTTCTTCACGGGAGCCGCCAGACCCAGCGATTCAGGGTGCCGCAGGTTATACCAGACCTGCCCGGATTCGGCCACGGCAGGACGCGCCGAGACCCGCAGCAGCAGGGGCTGAATGTCCAGATGAAAATGGCTAAAGGTATGCCGCAGGGGCGCCAGCGCCTCGCGCTCATGCGCAGCCATCTGCAAGCGGCCGAGCAGGTCGGCCAGCTCGTCTTCGGCATCCAGTTGCGGCGGACACCAGAGCCCGCCCCAGAGGCCGCTGGACGGCCGGCGCTGCAACCAGACGGCGCCCTCCTCGTTCATCAGCAGCGGCATCACGCAGCTGCGCACCGGCAATACCTTGCGCGGCCTCGATGCCGGAAAGCGCTTCGGTTCGCCCAGCGCGCGCGCCTTGCAGCCATCGCGCAGCGGGCAGAGCAGACAGGATGGATTGCTGCGGGTACACAGGGTCGCGCCGAGGTCCATCATCGCCTGGGTGTAGTGGGCCACCCTGTTTTGGGGCGTGAGCGACTCGGCCATGCGCCACAAACGGTCATGTACCGCCTTCTCGCCGGGCCAGCCGTCGACCGCCTCGAAGCGGGTCAGCACCCGCTTGACGTTGCCATCCAGGATCGGTGCACGAATGCCCATGCTGAGCGATGCCACCGCGCCCGCAGTGGAACGACCAATGCCCGGCAGCGCGCACAGCCCCTCGACACTGCGCGGAAACTCGCCGCCGAGCTGACTGACAACCAGCCTGGCAGCCTTGTGCAGATTGCGCGCTCGGCTGTAATAACCCAGCCCGGTCCACAGGTGCAGCACCTGATCCTCGTCAGCCGCCGCCAGCGCCTCAACGCTCGGCAGTTCCTGCATGAAACGCAGATAGTAGGGAATGACCGTGGCCACCTGCGTCTGCTGCAGCATGATCTCAGACACCCAGACCCGATAGGGGGTCATATCCTGCTGCCAGGGCAGGTCGTGCCGCCCATGCTCGTCATACCAGTCCAGCACGCGCTGGGCAAAAACCTCAGGTATCACCGTGAAAACAGCCCTTTGATGGCGTCACGCAGTTCCGGTGCCTTGTCGCCGAGAGAATCGTCAATGCGCTCTTCCAGTTTGCGCTGCACTTCGTTACCCACCAGTTTGGCGGCGATCTTGCCCACACCCTCGGTATCCACACCACAGCTGCTGCCGGCGTTATGCAGATAGCCATTGCAACGGATCGGCCACTCGATATCGGCATAGCGCTCATTAACCTGGCAGGCCTCGTCCGGCATCTCGCTGCGATCACCTTCCAGCAGCAAGCCGAGCCGATAATCAATCCGCTGATCCGGCAGATTGATCTCGCCCTGCCCCTTGCCGGCCAGCCCCGGCAGGTCAGCCACCAGATCACGGTTGCTGACCACGCCATTTCGAATGGTGAAGCTGCCGCTCAGTTGCTCGAACGGCGTGTCTTCACTGCCGTGCTCGGCGCTCAAGGACTTACGATTGGCCAGTGCAATAGCGCGACAAACCTGCTGCTCCAGATTCACGCCGAGCAGCGCGCCATCATCTACCTTGAAGTTGGCCGAGCCGTTCAGGCTGTTCATCCAGCGACGCAGGCTGTTGCCGCCAGCGGTGACATCCAGATTCAGATCCATCAGGCCGCGAACCTGCTGCGGCACATCATAAGCCTGCTGCGCGGCCGCCGAATCAATCCCCTTGAGCTGCGCTTTCAGCGCATTGCTGACCGGCGTCTTGCGGGTGTCGATACTGCCACTGGCCGCGAAGGTGCCACCGAAGATGCCGCCATCGAGCTGCGTCAGCCGTACCAGGCCGTCACGCGCCTTTACTGCCACACTGAACGGCTTGATATTTTGTCCGGTCAGGGTGACTTGCTGCAGCGCCAGCTTGCCGTCCACGTCCAGGCTCGCCAGCACATCCAGTGGCAGCAGCGCTTCATCGCTCCACTCCTCCGGCGCCGACTGTGAGCGGCTGCCACCGGAGCCGGCAGCAGCACCAGTGCTCTCACCCGCCTCGCGCGGCGGCAGGTAGTTATCCAGATTGAGGTTGTCGCCACTCAGGTCAAAGCGCAGCGCCTGACGCTCGAAGTCAGCGACGCCCAGCGAGCCGTTTAGCGCAAAGCCGTCCAGCGCCAACTGCAGGTCGTTGAACATGATGCTGCTCGCACCGCCCTTGAGGTTGGCCGACAGCGCCACACTCGAGAGCGCACCGGGGTCTGCCATCTCCGGCAATTGCTGGCCGATGTCACGCAGCAGGTCACGGGCATCGAAGGCAGCGACGTCAAGCCGACCGGTCAGCTGCGGCTCGGTGCTAAGCCCCGTCACCTTCACCTGGCCAGTCGCGCGCATATCCGCCAGCGACAGCCGCAGCTGGCTCAGCTCGGCAACCTGCTCGGCAAGGTCAAGCATGCCGTCGCCCTGAAGCTGGAAATTAACCGCACGACCGTCGAACGGCTCACCGCTGGCGTCGACCTTCAGGTCCACAGCGCTGAGCTGATAGCGCTGACTCTCAGGCTGCAGGGTCGCCACCGAGGACAGATCCACACGCACCCGCATGGCCGGTTGATCAGTCGTCAGCAGTCCCTGAAAAGACACATCGAAGGGCTCGTCGGGAATCAGTGCGCCAGTCATGAAGTTGGCCTCATCCAGACTCAGGATGCGGCCGCTCTGGCGGTCTTCGTAGCGCACGCTGGCGTTGGTCACCCGCACGCTTTCGACGGTGATATCGAAGCTGCGGCCACTGTCCGCCGACTCTTCGCCGGCTGCACCGTCGCCTCCCGCACCTGCCGTTTCGGGCTTGGCTTGCGGGCCGACGCTTTCCCAATTGCCAACACCCTTGTCGTTACGCACCAGTTGCAGCTGGATATCGTCGAGAATCACGTCACTCATGCGCAGCTGCTTGCGCAGCAGCGGCAGTACCTTCACGCCCAGGCCAAGGCTGCCAACGGAGGCCAGCGGCTGATCGGGCGTTGCCACCGGCGCCACACCCACGTTCTTGAGTTCGATACCAAGCCAGGGAAACAGCGACCAGCCGATATCACCATCCAGCGTCAGCTCGACATTGGCCTGCTCACGCGCGGCCTGACGAATGTCGTCCTTGTAGTCATTGGGGTCAAACATCCGGGTCAGGAAGAACAGCGCGCCGATCACCAGAATGACGATGCCTGCCAGCACCATCCCCAATACCTTGGCAAAGGATTTCATACTTGCTCCTTGTCGTTTGCGGCCTCCGCGCCGCCTGCATGCAGCCTACACGGCATCCAGCCTGATCGCGACCTGTTCGGCCAGCGCCAAACAGGCAGTCAAGCCCGGGGACTCGATCCCCAGCAGGCTGACCAGCCCGACAATACCGTGAGTCGTGTGGTCTTGGATGACGAAATCCCGGGCCGGTTCCCCCGGGCCGGACAGCTTGGGCCGCACGCCGGCGTAAGCCGGCTGCAGCCGCCGGGCATCGCAATCGGGCCAGTAGCGGCGAATCGCGCCGGCAAAGACATCGCGCAAACCCTCGTCGACCTGATAATCCAGTTGATCGATATAGCGCACA
>AZIG01007420.1_pt1 | contig 42946 bp, 28 predicted proteins | sample 359071 | NCBI WGS metagenome assembly AZIG01 (sample SAMN02429714, study PRJNA222667) | marine sediment metagenome | biome: Sediment sample; isolation source: enrichment culture of sample MGS-AQ(UA) from oil contaminated terminal site... | place: Jordan: Aqaba | collected 2011-05-15 | depth 18 m m | reverse complement strand
CGGGCTGATGCTGAAAGCATTCTCGATCGCTGCCAGCTGCTCGGTAGTCAGCGGCAGATTGGTGGTGCCATCAGCACGCTTGGCGGTAACCGACTTGGTCGTCTCTGCCGCCGTAGGCAGATCAGAGGGATCTGCGTCAGTAAAGGTGATTGAACCAGTATCTGAGAGCGGACCGCTATCATTGATGGCGCCATCGGTATCGACGCCTGTCACGACTGGGGTATCGTTTACTGCGTTAATGGTGATGTCGAGGGTAGCTGCTTCCAAAGTGCCAAATCCAGCTCCACCGTACTCGACGATATAGCCGCTAATAGCACCGTTGTTAAATGCATAATCATTCCATTTTCCATTACTGGAGATGAAGTGCGCGTAGTCTTCTTCGCCAGCATTGTTCGGTTCACCATCACCCCAGTTTTCATAGTTGCCGTCAACCGAACTACCGCTACCCGTACCAGTCCAGAACAGAGTGCCCGCCTCTGGCCCGGTTACCCAGCGCCATTGGCCTTCAATAGCAGCGTCGCTGGCGCCCATCCAGCCATCGCCACCCAGCTTCGGAGTGATAAAGGCATTTTCCTCAGCGGAGGTTACGGTCGCCAGATACCCCTTCAAGCCAAACAACTCGCGGCTCTCTGCGGCTGCCTTGGCGTCCGCCCAGGTCATACCGGGCGCACTGACGTACTCGTAGTAATGCCCATTCGCAGGGTTGTAGAACAAGCCTTGCTCATCCACCCGATAGGGTTGCCAGCTGGTGCCGCTGTCGTCACTCGCTTCGATAGTCAGCTGGTCGCTGCCAAAGTAATCGGCATCACCTGCGTAACGAAGCGAGTTAAGCGCGGCCTGAACATCGCCAATAGCACCCGAGAACACCAGAGTGTGGCCACCGGACTGGGAAACAGAGACCGAACCTGGATTATCCAGAGTCAGGTTGCCATGGTTTGAACTGATACGAACTGTGACGTTGTCCCCTTCAACATCCGTCAGGGCGAACCCGTTGATGAGAATCGAAGAGTCTTCGTTAAGTGTGACGGATGACTTGCCGGTAATGGAGACCGGATCATTGACGGCCGCGACCTGAACATTGACCTGCAAGCTGGCAGCAGACACCCCGTTCTGGCTGTCAACGGCTTTCACCGTGAAAGCCGAGAGTACGCCGTTGGCATTACTGCCCGGCAGCCAAATCAGGCTCTCGCCTGGTGCCAGCAGTGTAGTACCGGCAACGACATCGCTGAGTACCCCGCCAGACTCGCGGCGCAAGGTGCCACTGAGAATGGAATCGATACGGAACGATACCGAGGCATCCTCTTTGTCGGAGGCGTTGGCCAAGGCTTGCAGTTCTGCGTAGGTAATGGTCCTGGCAGTATCCTCCGACGCGCCGGTTACAGTCCCGGTGCTGTTATCAATTACCGGGATATCATTAACTGCGGTAATGGATGTTCCAAGACTAACAGCTGCAGCCGAGACTGCTGCTGTGCCGCCGGTGCTTCCAACAGCGGTAGTATCAAAGGCTTGTCTGGTCGCACCGCTGGTGAAGGTAATGCCGGGATCAGAGCTGTCAACAGCATGAACACTGAGGCTACCGGGCGCGCCATTGTAATCCGCCGCAGGAACGAACCGCAGGCTCGCAGTAGAAGACAGCAGCAGACCTGCATCGGCCGACACAGTACCAACCGCTAGCCAGTTGGTGCCATCAGTGGAATATTGCCACTCGCCCTGCGAGGAATCGCTGGCGTCGCCGGTGATGATGATGCCTGCCAGTGAATCCTTCGGATCAAAGGACGCATCGACATCCGAGAACAGCGAGCCAAACAGAGTACCGACACTGCTACCTGCAGGAGCCGTAGTGTCTTCATTGACAGCGCCGAGTGATGCATTGCCACTGAACGAGGGAGCGTTGTTGCGTTCAGCGATAGTGACCTGACTGGTATCGGAGCCGGTATTGCCAGCCTTGTCCATTACCGAGACGGTAACGGTGCGGGTCAGTGTATTGTAGTCGACCGCAGTATTTTCGTAGGTTATGCGCTGGGCAAGGGAGGTCAGTACAGAGTCACCAACTGGGCCCGGCGGGTTGGCTTGGGTGACCTTGACGTCGTCGATCATCAGCTTGCCACCGACCAACGTTCCGCCAGTAAAATCGTACGACCCTGCTACAAAGACAAATCGGTATACCCCTTCCTGGCCAGCTGCGATTGTGATCTCCTCGCGCGCCCAACTGGTCTCCTGATTCGAAGCGGTACCGGTACGATCCAGAATTGTGATGGTTTCACCGGTATTGACGTCGATAATGTAGCCAAACGCATCATACGCATCACCGCCGCTAAGCGCCTTCCAGTCGAAGGACACCTTATCACCTACCTGAAGCACTACCGCCCCATCACTATAAACGGCCGGCCCTCGAATTACGCCATACCCTTGGTCGATATATTCTTGCCCGGTATCAAGCTCGATCGCTAAATCGTTCGCATCGGAACCAGCATAATTCGATAGTTTGGCACTTTGAGTAAAATTACCCCCGGTAGTGTTATCGCCTATAGACCCATTGCTGGCGGGGTAGGTTGGGTCAACTGGGGTAAGTTGCCCGGCGATTTGGTCAACACCCATGCGCAGACGTTGCATGACCGATGTCCAGCCTGAGATAACCGTCGAACCGTTGGTGCCATCCTGGAAGTCGCCGTTTTCAAATGCGTTGGAGAAGTTGATTCTCAGCGGCTGGCCATTTTCACCGTTCTTGATCGGGTCAACGCTACCAATCACAATCGCGACAGACCCGTTACCCCGGTAGACCGTGGTGCCAACGATGGATACCTCACCGTTCACGGTTGAGGGTGTGCTGTCACTGATGAAGCCCAGCGACTCTGAGGACGTCGCACCACCAATTTCGAAGTCGATATAACCGCCGGTATAATCGGTGCCGCCACCGATGGTCACATCGCCGTCAATCAGCACAGCCCCGTCACCTTCGCTGTACTGGAGGTCATCAAGGTTGGAGATTACCAACGGCGCCAGCGTGCCATCGTACCCAGCCGCAACCAATGCAGTGGTCTCGACCGAACCACTGGTCACCTCCAGCTCCCAATCCCCGCCGAGTGCCTGGGCACCGGTCAGGTCTTCGGACGCAGCAACATCAGCGCTGGTAAGTTGCGCTACGGCATCCAGAAAACCCTGCCCCTCGCTATCAGAGCCGACGTAGCAACCGTAGAGCATCAGGTCACCCGACTCGGTCAGCGTTTCACCCAGCGCGGCGAGCAGTTGCGCATTGGCATCCAGATTCTCACCATTAAGCGTCAGTGTGCCGAGTTTCAGCTCACCCACATCACCGTGAGAGAACAGGTGGATGGCATCAATACCCGACTGCCCCTGCAGCGCGGCGACCATTTGTTCCAGGCCGTTCTCGCTGCTGTCTATCAGAATGACTTCAACACCGTCATCCAGCCCATCGACCAAGTCCTGATAGTTGTCTACCGAGGTATCGACAAAAGCGACTTCGCGGCGATTACCAGGCTCACTTGCCGTGGGCGCCGGCGCAGCAAAATGCATGCTCTGTTCGGCCGAAGCGGTATGCGTTGCGGCCTCCTGAAAAGCCACGTCCGTGGTCATTTCTACAGCGGTAGCAACCGCAGCACCATCAAGCAGAATGCGCGGCTCCAGCGCACTGATCAGGGGCTTGCGGCGAAAGCGAACTGCGTTAGCGGGGGTGTGTTTTTTCATGTCCTCTATCCCTTTAGGGCACCGGCCAGATGGTCTGTTTCAGGGGCTGACTTGTTCTTCGGCGGGCGCGGGCTCGCTGAATACGGCAGTCGCGCTCATACCGGGTATAAGTTGCGTGTTTTGTGGCAATTTGGCTCTCAGCAGGACTGTCTGGCTGACAGCATCAATTGCGGGAATAATCGCCCTAACCTCGGCAGATTCGGGTTCGGCAAGGTTGTCCACCAGCAAGCTGATTGGCTGGCCCACGGTCAGCCAGTTCAGCCACGCTGCAGGCACAACCACTTCCGCCTCGAGGTTCTGGTCACCCACAACCTCAATCAATTCCTGTTGCTGGCGAATATTCTCGTGGGCGTTGACCCGCAGACCGACAACGCGGCCTCGCCAGGGTGCCTTGATTACACAGCGGTCGGTGTTGAGACGGGCAATTTTCAGCTCAGCCAGAGCCTGGGCATATTCTGACTGCGCCAGAGCGACATCCAGCCCACCGATTGAGTTCAAGGCATCAAGCTCACGAGCATTTTCGCTTTTGATTCGCGCTGCCTGAACTTCAGCAGCCACCTTCTCGGCCTGGGCGTCATACAGGGAACAGTCCAGATCAACCAGAACTGCTCCCCTTTCAAAAGCCTCACCGGGAAGGTAAGGAATGCGCTCAACGCGCGCAGCCAGCTCGCCCGAGAGTACGGCGCGATCCAGTGACTTGATCACTGCTCGCGCCTGGTACTCGGCCTGAGCCGAAGCCGCGCTTGCCAGCAGGGCCAGCGACAGCCCCAGATTGAATTGCTGACGCATCAGCTGGTCTTGTCGCTGGCGACGACTTGATCAGACTCAACTGGCACAACGGCCTCCGCAGACTGTGCACTTGGAGCTGAATGCTGCCACTGATCAAAGCGCTGTCCGATCTCCTGGCCCAACGCCTCAACATTCAGAGTCTGATAATCCTGCGGGAGCAGATCCATGCCGATGGTCACAAAGACACGACCGTAGCTGTTCTGCAGGTCGGCATACGCAACATCACGGCGCAGCTCGGCCAGGACAGTGTTAAGCGACTCACGAATCAGATCGAGCTGCGACATGCGCTTGTGCTCCGCAGCATTGCGGGTCTGCTCGCCAATGCGCTCGGCAACACCGAGATACTGAGTGGCCAGGTCGAAGCTTTTGCGCGCCTGCTCATAGCGGATGCGAGAGAGATGCACCTGAGTGAGAACCGCCATGGAGGTGGCCAAACGCTGCTCTTCGGTCAGCGCCTCGCGGGTCTCTGCCATCCGACGCTCAGCGCCAATCTTGAACACGTCCAGCATGTTCCAGCTGATCTGCGCGCCGACACTGGTCCAATCCTGGTTCAGCAGATATTCGTTACTGTCCTGGTAGGAGCCGGCGGTTAACTGAATGCCCGGTAGCAGGCTCAGCATTGCTGCCTTTGTCTCTGCAGCAGAAATGCGTTTCTGGTAGTGAGTTTCGACCAGTTCAGGGCGCTGCTGCAGCGCCTGCTCTTCCATCTCGGCCAGGCCCACGCTCAGCTCCGGCACTTCAAAAGCCGGATTCGACACGTCAACCAGCGAGAACTGCGTGCCCGGCTTCAAACCCATGAGGGCCGACAACTCGGTCTTGGCCCCCATAAGGTCCTGACGCAGGGCCTGCAGCGCGCGGAGAATATCCAGCAACTCACGCTGGTAATACAGCGCATCCAGCGGTGAGCGCAATCCTTGAGTTTCTACCTGGCGAGAGTTCGCCAGTGCATCACTGGCTTGGTCGATCAGGGGGTTGATCTTGCTCAGCAGGCGCTCTGCCGAGACTGCTCGCCAGTAGGCAGCGCGCACGTCCTGGGTAATGTTGTGAACAACCTTTCGCTCACGCTCCCTGGTAATCAGATAACGATCCGCATGCTGCTGGGCACGAACATAGGAGAGACCAAAGTCGAGGACATTCCAGGAGAAGGCAACATCCTGAGTATCACGCTCACGACCCTGTGAAACGGAGTAAGCCGGGTTCGGGCCCAGCGCATCCGGCTCGCCGTCAGTAAAGTTGACGCTGGCAGACGCTGCGTATTCGCTGCGCTTCGAATAACCCGCCGATGCCGTCAGCTCAGGCAACATCTCATGGCGAACAAGATCGATTTGCCCTTGGGCCAGAGCCGCTTCCAGGGACTTCAATTTCTTATCACGATTGTTGAGAACGGCGCGGGCGATCGCCTCATCCAGAGAGATCGCCGCCTCAACAGCCTGCTCCTGCGCCAAGCGTTCGATATCCGAAAGCGCTGTCGTTTCAAGGCTTTGCGGAGTAATCACGTTGGGAGTAACAGAGCAACCACTTGCGAGGGCAACAACAGATAAAGCTAGCAGGGACTTCTTAAGCATGAACTCTTCCTTCGGTAGAAGATCGAACCAATCCAATGGCGACGTGCCAGCATACTAATCATTCTGCAAATTAAAAAACAAGTCTATTTACAGCGAAAAGCTATAAGCAAAGATCGGTTGATTCAGGTCAATGTTCTCCAGAGGGGAACTCATTGCGCACACGCGAAAACGCCAATTAAATAGCGTCAAAAAAAACAACATGCAGCATCCAGCGACAGGATCAAACACGGCAGTCGAATAGCACTACCAACACAGAAGTCGCATTAGCAATCAGAACTTCTGCCAGCCAAATGGGGGCTATATCGCCCCAAAAAACCAGCCAACTGCAGCAATTATTGCAGCCTTGCAGCCAACCAGGGTATTAGCGGAATGTAATGCCCGGTCGCATACCGGCGAGTGCAGAGCGCACTTGGCGCTGTGATAAAGCAGAATCGCTCCTCAACTTACTGAGCGAAGGGTTGTAGATTTCAGAATGGAAGAGAACAACAAGGAAAAAGCAATTCGGACCCGAAAAAGCAGCCACTTAAGCCTTTAATTTATAAAGCTTATGCAGCATGAGACGATACAAAAAGACGCTATAAAGTACTAACTACACTAAATAAATCACCAAAATAAACTCTGGCTGTTGAACGCTGGAAAAAACCAAACCTTATTCATGGTTGCACGCTGTTACGAAAAAGCCCCAGCCTTTGGGCCAGGGGCTTTACTTGCAAACCTGGGCCATCATTGCCTGATGCCCCTAAACTGTTAAACCGCTGCGTTGATCGGCTTGTCAGGATACCAGGCATCCTGCAGCGGGCCGACTTCGCAGACAGCCAGTTCGCTGCGCGCCTTGAGCCAGTTCTCGACAGCCTGACGCTGCTCTTCGCTGACCGAGCCGCGCTCGGCCAGGCAAACCAGACCAAAACCCTCGCCACCAACATAATCCAGGTTGTTTGCGTCCATTGCCTCAGCCAGGAACTGGTCCAGGAAGGCGTCAATCGCCTCAATATCAAGATCGCTCTTGAATTCGAGATTCAGTTCAAAGCCCAACTCCTGAAACTCGTCAACACACAGCTTTTTGCGCAGGCGACGGGACCGATTGGTAGCCATAAGTTTTCCTCTTGAATGATGTCAGCGCGGATTGTAGCAGGGTAGCCCCGCTCCCGCTGGCCTTCCGACCGGCTGCATTGCTAAACCCGTCGCGCAGCGCCCTGTTACCCGGACTGATACCAGTTGGCGTTCCTGAACGCGGATATGCTTTGCACTTTGTTTTGCCATTCAAGCCGAGATCGGCAAGTATCTTTCCCGGATTCGACGCTTTTGATGGAGAGATAATGAATCGTTTTATCTGGCTCTGGGACAACGCCGCAACGCTGGCCGGGATAGCTACGCTGCTGGCCCTGCTGACGGCATTGACCCTCTGGACTCGCCTGCTGCGACATCGAGCAAAGCCATTGGTGGTGACCGCCGCTCACTTTCGTCCCTCCTTGCTTCCAGGCGACTGGACGACGTTCCTGCGAATCAAGAACCGCAGCGATCGACCAATGGTCATCCAGCGTATCGACATCCTGGGACCGCAGATCCACTATCTGCGCTGCGTGGCGGGTGAACTGATCGAAGGCCGAAATGTGCAACCGGTGCTGGCGGCGTTCAGTCACGACAGCGCTACACTGGCTCCGGGCGGCACCTTCTCTACATCGAACCACGATCTTGACCATGACGCGGCCAACGAGCTATTCAGCAGCCAAAACCGGTTAGGCGTCATAACCGATCGCGGTGACTACTGCCTTGCCCTGCCGCGCCTGAGAGTAAACAGACTTCACACGGGCGATCCCGACTTTGAACTCGCAACCGACAGTCGCTGGGTGCATGAATGGAACAGGCTTAGGGTCATGATCGCCGGTCTGGTTTCTAACCGGTCAATCCGGCGACACATACTGGGCATCAGAGACGAGCGCGCCGGCAGCTGATGCACAGCAGCTCTTGTGCCAGAGTTCAAAGCAGCTCAAGAAATGCATCCACAGACATCGGCTTGCCAAACAGGTAGCCCTGAAAGTGCCTGCAGCCATGCAGACGCAGAATATCCTGCTGCGCAGGGTGCTCAACGCCTTCGGCGATGACCTCAAGTTCAAGCCCTTCGGCCATCGACAATATGGCTCTGACAATGGCGATGTTGCCTTTGTCATCAGGGAGCCCTCGGACAAAAGACTGGTCTATCTTCAGTTGGTCGAGCGGCAGGCGCTGCAGATACGCCATGGATGAGTAACCGGTACCGAAGTCATCAATGGCAAACCGCACTCCCATCTCCCTCAGCAGCTGCATTCGAGAGACGGCTTTGTCTACATCGGTCAGCAACAGGGACTCGGTTATCTCAAGCTTGAGCTGCAGTGCACTGGCGCCTGTCTGCTGCAGAATTTCCCTGACCTGACAGACAAAATCGTCCCGGTACAAAAGTCGTGCACTGATATTGACAGCCAACGACAGCGTCGCGGTCTGCGGTTGCTGTGCCCATCGCGCCAGCAGCTCACAACCCTGACGCAGGATTGCCAGATCCAGTGACTCTATCAACCCAGAGCGCTCTGCAATGTCGATAAACACGCCTGGCGCAAGCAGGCCCCGCGAAGGATGCTGCCATCTGACAAGCGCCTCGGCCCCTTCAAAATTGCCGCTGGCATCGGCCTGGGGCTGCAGATAGAGCACAAACTCTTCCTGCGCAAGTCCACGCCGAATGTCCTCCTCAAGCTCGATCCGCATGCTCACGACCGCCTGCATCTGCGGGTCATAGAAGCTCAGCATGTCCTTGCCTGCTGCCTTGGCGCTGTACATCGACAGATCAGCGTACTGCATCAACTCGTCAGCGGTGTGCTGCTCATCGTTGAACAGCACAATGCCGAGGCTCGCACTGCTGCTGAAAACCTGATCCTTGATCAGGTAGGGTTCACGCAGGGTTTGCAGCAGCTTCCTGCCGATGTGTTCAACCTGGGTGGCCGCTTCGGTCGCATTGACTTCCAGGCCCTCAAGCAAAACCACAAATTCGTCTCCGCCAAAGCGCGCTACCGTATCGCGCTCACGCAATGCGTGCCGAAGCCGCTCGGCAACCTGACACAGCATCCCATCTCCAATCTGGTGACCGTAGAGATCATTGACGTTCTTGAAGTCGTCCAGATCCAGAAAAATCAACGCGGCGTAGTGCTGCTCGCGACGGCAAACCACAAGCGCCTGCTCCAGGCGCTGACGCATCAGCCGACGATTGGGCAGATTGGTCAGCGGATCGTAAAAGGCCAGATGCTGAATCTTTTCTTCTGCATCCTTGCGCTCACTGATATCGGTCAGAGACGCAACGTAGTTGGTCAGGCGCCCCTTGGCATCGTGTACGGCGCTGATCGTCAGCCATTCGGGAAATGCCTCGCCACTCTTGCGGCGGTTCCATATTTCGCCCTGCCAGCCACCAGACTCGTAAAGCGCCTTCCACATCTGCTGGTAAAACTCCGCCCCCTGATGGCCTGAGCCGAGGATTCGCGTCGGCTGGCCCAGAACCTCTGCTTCGCTGTAGCCGGTGATGGCCGAGAACGCGCGATTGGCCTTGATGATTCGTGTCTGCGCGTCGGTAACCAGCATCCCCTGCTGGGACTCGAACGCGATTGCAGCGATCCGCTGATCAAGCTCAAGGGCTACCCGGTCGCTGATGTCGCGTGCCAACAGCACCACTGCTCGCCGCCCACCAACCATGACTTCCAGACGCCGTGCTCTGGCTTCAAAGGTTCTGATCCCTGCCAGCGTCTGCATGCTGTACTCGATTGACAGCGGTTGATCCGTATCCAGTGTCCGCGCGATAAACTCGAGAAAACGATCAGCCTGCTCCTTAGGCAATACGTCCTGCAAACGCCTGTTCAGCAACTTTGATTGCTCAGCAGCAAGCAGTTCGTGCTGCGGCGTGCTGACTTTAAGGTAGGTGCCCTGCTCGTCAAGCACCATAAACACATCCGGCACCGCGTCCGTCACTGCCTTCAGATAGGCCTCGCTCTGGCGCAGCGCATTGCGTGCCTGCCGCTGCTGCTCCACATCTTCCAACAGCAGACCAAGCAAAACAGCGGCCGGGATCAGCACAGCCAGTAGCGGTACCAGAGCATGTTCCAGAAACAGGGCATAATTGTCAGCCGGCAGCAGTGCGAGAATGAGCACCTCAAGCAGGTGCATTCCAGCGCTGAATATCAGCAACGAGAGCACGTTGAAGGGAATCCGATGGCGTCGATAGAGATGACGAAACAGCAGTCCCATCAATACGGGCATGGCCACGTTCAGTAACCCCGGCACCAGGCCGACACCGCCGAGCGACAGCCGGAACAAACCTGCCATCACACCGGCAATCCCCGCGACCAGCGGTCCACCGAAAAACGCGGCCATACTGAGCACCACTGTACGGCCATCGAAGATCAGCCCTTCAGCCAGCTCAAGCGGAATCATCATGCCAACAATGCACACAGCGCCAAAGAGTACTCCCGAGCACACCTTGCCAGGCAGCTCGTAGCCATCCAGGTAGCGCATGATCATTGCGTGAAGCCAGCAGAGCGCAATCAGCAGCGTCAGATTCTCGACCAGATCCAGAAACATCAAGTACCTCGAAAGCTGCTGACAATGGCGGCGGCAGGCGCGCGCAGTCTCGGATTAATATTGGGCGACAAGGCAAGCCTCCCGCAAAACCATAGGCGCAACTGGGACGCCCAGCCACCTAATAATGTCACATTGATGTCACTCAAAAACACGAACGCCAAATCGGTGCTGTAACCCCCTTCCCCGGCGGATGCCGTTATTTTTCTAGAATGAGCTCCACGCGGCGGTTGGCTGCTCGACCAGTGGCGGTATCATTCCCCTGCAGTGGCTGCGTATCGGCATACCCCACCGCGACCAGGCGCTGACTGGCAATACCGTTGGCCTCAAGGTAACGCACCACACTGCCGGCACGTGCCCCTGACAACTCCCAGTTCGACGGATAGCGCAGGCTGCGAATCGGCAGGCTGTCCGTGTGCCCGGCAATGGTAATGCGGTGCTCACCCTGACGCAGCACAGGCAACAACTTGCGCAGCACCAGCAGACCATCAAGACTGAGCTCCGCCTCTGCCGGCGCAAAGATGATCTCGCTGCTGATGCGAAAACTCACACTCTGATCGTTGTAGATAACCTCGATGTCATCTCCCAGCGCTGAGGTATCCAGCCCGGAAAGCGGATCAGACGTCGGTGCCGGCGCAACCGGCTCCGTAATCGGCGGAGAAACGATCTGCACAGGAGCTGCTGTCTCGCTGAGCGTGTCGACCTGGACACCGCCCGATGAGTTATCACGTACCGAGCCGGCAAACGTCAGCATGACCACCAGCATCACCAGCAGCAGCGTCAATACATCCAGATAAACAGTAAGCCAACCCTCCTCTTCAGGAGGCTCGAAGGCTTCATGAATAACCGGCTGTCGCCGTGCCCTGTGCGCAGCGACAGCACCTTCTCGCCGCGCCCGCTGCAGTTCAAGTTCAGTCAGATGCAGCTGCTTTTCAAGCTGGACGCTGCGTGCGCGATCATCGCCATCGCCCGGCAGATCAGTCATCACGAGCCTCACCGTGCAGCGCCGGCTTGCCCTTGCTGCCGTCATTGATCTCGTCCCGGTAATGGGCCATGAACGACTTGAGCATTTCGCGCATCACCGCCGGGCTGCATTTTCGGTTCATCATCGAGATGCCCTGCATGATGGTATTCATCAGCGCGACACGATCCTCGGTGCGCCGCTCCAGCTTGACTGCAACCGGCTTGAACAGCAGGTTCGCCAGCAGCACCCCGTAAAAGGTCGTGATCAGGGCGACTGCCATCTGCTGACCAATACTGGTGACATCACCGTCGCCCAGCAGGAACATCAAATTGACCAGGCCGACCAGGGTCCCAACCATGCCAAAGGCAGGCGCGTAGCTGGCCATGACACGAAACAGCTGCGCCTCGGCGTGCTCACGCGCACGCAAACGCGCTATGCGCCACTGCAGAAGATCCATTACATCCTCTTCCGGCGTCATATCCACCACCAGTTGAACCCCGGTCTTGAGAAACGGATTGGCAACCTGCTCAAGAGCACGCTCAACCGCCTTGAGGTCACCAGACATCCAGATACGATAGATTCTGATCAGCTCTTCGATGTCCTGCCGCGCATACAGCCGCTCATTACGCATGACCGTTGCCAGCAGGCCGAAGATACGCAGCACCTCGCGCATGGGGTAGCTGATAAAGGTCGCCGCCAGCGTGCCAAACAGCACAATCCCCAGTCCGGGCAGATTGAGAAACAGCCCCGGCGCCTCCGTTGAAAACGCCAGAACAGTGGCAAGCAACAGCACACCGGCAATCATGCCGATCAGCGTGGAGGGATTCATGCAGGCTCCATCAGGATGTTATTGGGTATCGCCAGCGAGTTCACGTCAGCGGACCGTCACGGATCTCTGGGCGTAGAAAAACCGAAGCGATGTTACGTCAGGGAGAGTGTGCCTCAGCCTCGCGGATGGGGATAGCCCCAAGAGTATGACCCCGACAGTCAGGTGATACTCTCAGGAACAGGAGCGAGTCGCGCGAGTACGCATGCCAGCGTGTCGCCCACGCATTTGCTTAATACCAAACCGGTACAGGAACGAGCAAGGCTGCATCCTGCAACGCCGGTAATGGCGGTTCAGTGCGACCTTCACTCAACGCTCAAGCGCAGATCGCGCCGTTTATTCCCATGATGAGAAGCTCAACCGGCTCCAGTCACGCTACTGCGCCAGTTGATGATTCGGGCAAAAAGAGAGGGCGCAATGCGCCCTCCCGAGCAGTCACTTATGCGGTGACCGGATTTTTCACCTCTCTGTCCACCATGTCCTTGCCCAGGCGGGTCCAGGTCAGCAGGAAGCATAGAGCGCTGGCAGCGTAGAGGCAGGCCATTATGACCATGGAGGTTTGCAGACTTTGCGCATAGACCTGCCCGCATACGTCCTGCAGGTTCTGGTTCAGTTGACCAACCACTGCGGGATGACACTGGTTCCGTGCCAGTTCGCCAGCCGCCACACCAAGATCGGCGATACCGGACTTGAAGAAGATGTCCGAGATTGCGCCAATGAACAGCGGGCCGAAGCCGTAGCCAATCAGGTTGACCAGCAGCAGCATCACCGCCGTGGCCATAGCGCGTACCCGCATGCTTACCACGCCCTGGCCGATGGTGTACTGGGCGGCCAGGTAGCCATACTTGACGAAGCCACCAATGATCAAACCGATTGCCGCGTAGAACAGGTTGTCCGTGGTGAAGGCGAAGATATAAAAGGGAACCGACAGCAGCAGGCCCGCCGCCGGCACCCAAGCGATGGCACCCGGGTGCTTCTTGTAAATTCTGGTCGCCAGCCACCCGGTAGCAAAGGTACCAATGGCGGCTGACAGGGCAACCGGTGTGTTGATCCAGATCGCAGCCTGACCGGCAGTGATCTCGTAGGTCCGGACCAGAAAGATCGACTGGAACGAGGAGATACCATAGCCGCAGAACGCAGCGATGGTAGCGCCAGCGGTCATCAGCCAGAAGGCAGGCTTGCCCATCAGCTCATGGATCGCTTCACCCAGGCTGGCCCGCTCTTTTTTCACCGCGACCGGCGGATCGGTATAGCCTCGCGGCGGCTCCTTGACCGTGAGTTTGAAAACCAGGGCGACCAGCAGGCCAGGCAAGCCGACGACGAAAAAGGCGGTGCGCCAGTCGAACACATCGGTCACCCAGCCACCAACCAGGTTGGCAACCATGGTGCCGAGCGTTACGCCCATGGCGTAGAAACCCAATGCCTGTGAGCGCTCTCGAGGGATGAAGTAGTCCGCGATCAGCGAGTTGGCCGGCGGTGTGCAGCCCGCCTCGCCAATACCCACACCAACGCGGCACATCAGCAGAATCCAGAACGCGCCGATGGTCACCGAGCCAATGGTGACTTCCGTCGCCAGGCCGCAAAGCGCGGTCATCAGCGACCACAGGGCCACACAGACCGTCATGATCCAGACACGGTTTGCGACATCGGCAAAGCGTGCCAGCGGGATGCCAACGGCGGTATAGAGCAGGGCGAAACCAAACCCGGTGAGAAGCCCGAACTGGGTGTCTGTAATCCCCAGGTCCGGCACCAGGTCAGGGCCGACGACGGCCAGCAGGGCGCGGTCAACGAAATTCAGGATGTAGATAAATGTCAGCGCAAAGAGCACATAATTGCGATAAGCCTTGGAGCCGTAGCCGGCCAGTTGGCCTTGGGCTGCGCCCTCTGCGGCAGTGGTGGGTCTCGTGGACATAAGCCTTCCAGGTATATTGTTATTGGTCGATGCGGACTGTAATCCCACACTGGTATTACCTACTGCAAGCACGGTCTGGCCTGAAGAACAGCATAAACCCCTGCCCCGCAACCGGACGAGCCGACCCACTATATCGGCATAGCGGGATACAGTGGCGGACAGAATTGTTGAGTTTTGTCGCCGGACTTATTCACCTCAGGCGATTACCAGGCTCAGGCTCGCATGCGTCATCCGTGCGCATTACGTTACAGGGTAATAGCGAAACGACCAGTCAGGATCGAGCCAAACAGCCGGTTTGAATACCCGCCCATAAACAAATGCCATAGCTTGAGCGGCACGCTGCAGAAACGCACGCCTTTGCAGCCTGCAGTGTTTACTGCCTGTTCTGACCGAGTCTGCTGGTGCACAGACCTAACACTACAGCAAGGGAATACGACGTGCCCTGCGCCGTCATGTGAGTTTTGGCAGCGCCATCTGACTGCATTGTTAACTGCCAATCCGAATCAGTCGGCATAACAGGTCGCTCGACGGTCATCCTCAGGATGGATAGAAGATCGCTGACCATGCCAGCGAAGGGATGATCCCGAGGGATCAGCGGGCTCACGAGGAAGTGGTGGGAGTTGACTAGGTTCCAGGCCCGGATATTGCCAAGATCAGTAGCTGCGAATTGCACCGACCTTGCGCCAGACGAAAAAAAGGCCAGATCAGTCTGATCTGGCCTTTCGATTGTTTGGTCGGGACGGAGTGATTCGAACACTCTACCCCTTGCACCCCATGCGATTTTTTGGTGGATTTCCATGAATCCCAATAGACGTCGACGGACAGCATAAACCCTAGTAAATACAATGCATACAGGCTAGATTAGCATCCATAGACGTCCACCACCATCCACCGCCAGCCACGCGATTCGGTGGGGTAAAAGTGGGGTAAAATTTGCGGCAACCGCCAGATGCAAGGGGTAGTAAGTGGCCAAGATAACCGCCAAACAACTTGAAGCGCTTTCCACCGCTGACGATGGAAAGACCCTCCGAGAAGACGGAGGGCTAGTTGCCAAAGTCCGTGTTGGCGTCAAAGGCGTCACAGTCCAGTTCCGCTACGAGTTCAAACTGGACGGCGCAAAGCGCGACTACAGCTTAGGTAGCTGGCCAAAGAAGTCTCTAGCCCAGATTCGCGCTGAACGTGATGACGTACGTGCAACGGTCAGCAAAGGCGTTGATCCTACCGCGGCTCGCAAGGCAGCCAAGATCGAAGCCCAGGCAGCCATCGCGGCCACAATCGCTGAAGCCGAGCGCCAGGCCAGTGAGAGCAAGACCATTCAGGAACTGTTCGACACTTGGCTGGCTGACGGTGTAGCCCGTCAAGACGGTAATGCCGAACTGCAGCGCAGATTCAAGAAAGACGTCCTCCCCTTCATTGGCAAGACGCAGATCCGCAACCTGACAGACAAGGACCTGCTCAGCGTCCTGCGTAAAGTCAAAGCACGCGGGCTAAACCGCTCTGTTGTGATCCTTAACAACGACCTAGGCCAAATGCTGCGCTGGGCCGAAAAACGCAAACCCTGGCGCCCGCTGATGGCTGACGGTAACCCCGCTGACCTGATTGACGTGAAGAAACTGCTTGATCACGACTACCAGGAAGAACGCGACCGCGTGCTATCTCCTGATGAGATTCGTGAGCTCTGGAAGATCTTCATCAAACTGGAACAGGACTACACCTCCCTGCCCGCAGGCAGCAAGTACAGCGGCATTCGACCAGTCAACGAGCGCGTGCAATGTGCCGTCTGGATCTGCTTGAGCACCCTTTGCCGTATTGGCGAACTACTCAAGGCAGAATGGAAGCACGTCGATCTTGAAAGCGGCCGCTGGTTTATTCCTGCCGAGAACACCAAAGGCCAGCGAGGCAAACGCCAGGACCATCACGTGTTTCTCTCTGACTTTGCGAAAGAGCAATTCCAACGCCTGTACAAGGAAACTGGTTCAACACCGTTCCTTTTCCCCAGTCGTGCAGGAGATGCTCACGTCAACACCAAAACTGTCAGCAAGCTGATTGGCGACCGCCAATGCATGTTCAAAGACCGCAGCAAGCCTCTGGCCGGCAGGCATCACGACGACAGCCTGGTTCTAGCGAAAGGCACCAACGGCGAGTGGACACCGCACGACATGCGTAGGACTGGCGCAACCATGATGCAGGCGCTGGGTGTGCCACTCGACATCATTGATCGCTGCCAGAACCACCTGCTGGGCGGATCCAAGGTCAGAAGGCACTACTTGTTGCATGATTATGCGGAGGAGAAACGGCAGGCTTGGGAGATTCTTGGCAAAGAGCTGCAGTTGATTTTGAGTTTGCCCTAGCTATGAAGGCACTGGCACTCAAACGGACAACGCAGAACTTGGCCCTGAAATGGGCAGGTTACAGGTGAATACTTGGCCTGTAAAGCCGGTCTCCCTTGCTATAGGGGAAGCCCCAGGGGGCTCGTTTACTGACGCTTTCCTAGCGGCAAAAACACACTCTCCTGCTCCAATGCCAAGCCCATGCATTGCAGAACATCACACAGCTCGGTCAACTCGCTGGGCATGCCCAACGCTCGCAGCCGACTGGCCGCATCCTGGTAGTTAGACAAGTTGTCCTGCCAAATCCGTTGATTGCCATACAGCCTCAACCGCTCTTGCCAATCCGGCATTAACCAGAGTTTGCACGTGCCCCCAATGAGCTCATAGAGTCGAGCGAAGTTCTGAAGCCCAATACCGTCGTAATCGGGGAAAAGGATTACCTGTGAGGCGCGCGGCCTCTCGACCAACCAATTCAGCATTAGGCTGCTTAGCTGTCCGGAGTAGTAGCACAAGGTGCCGCTCGCATCGGCGGGCAGCCAGCTGATATCGTCGAACAGGGCTTGGTTCTCGATCAGCCACAAGGGCGAAGCCGTGTGCCAATCATCGCCGCTCTGCACAGCCAAAGCGGCAGCCCCGCAGGTCTGCGTCAGCTGCGATACATCGAGTAGTTGGCCCTTGCCATCACGCCAGTACTGCCCGTCGTTTACGGCTTTAAGCAGCAGGTACTGTACCGAGTGCCGCGCACTACCACTTTTACTGTCACGGTTCCGCGACATGTTGAGGGCGCGCTGCGGGATCACACTGGCCGCATTTTCCGTGTGTCCCGGCCTTAGCTGAGCAAGGTGGGCCTGAACCTGTTCTAGGGCGGCAATCTGATACAGACTGCCGCGACCACTAACTGACAACCGCACCGCCAGGGTTCTCCGAGCGAACTCCTCCAGCGCTCCGCGCTGGGCAGCTGTCAGTTGGCTGGCAGCCAGCCTACCGCCAGCAACAAGCAGCTTTTCCAGTGCATCGGCCAGTGAACGGCTCACGCACCAGCCCCCGCCAGGCGCGGCTCCAACTCCTGCCAATTCTTGCGACTGACGTGATTGTGTCCGCCGTGGCGAGTGATTGGTACGCAGTAACGAACGGTTGCCAGCGGCGCGGGAGAGGCGAAGATAAGCGCAAAACCGAACTCAGCAGCTGTGTCGATCAAGCTCGTCTGGTTTGGCCCATCAAGCGCCAGCGCCTCATCCAAGTAGCAGGCAGCCCGAACCGAATAGCGCTTGTCCTGCATCTGGTGCAGTAGCGCCAGCCCCGTTACCAACTTTGCCATCAGCACCGTGCCGTTGGAGGCAGCGCCATCAATATCAGCAAAGGCCTCAGGTTTCTGGCCCTCTTTACCGACGATGAAGCTCAGACGAAACAGATGCTCAACAGCCAGACCGCCTCGGGCATCACCCTCTCGGATCAGCAGGGCCTTTGCCCGTGTGAGACTCTCATCATCGAGCACACTTCCGTGGTCGAACAGCTCAAAGCTCTGGCCTGAATCCACCTGCTCCGCTGTGCTGATAAGCGCCTCGATCGCCCAGACCAGCTCCCGCTCGTCTTCAGGCTCGATCTTGAATACCGAAAGGTCGGACAACCGACGCCGGCCAATCAGCTGGTTGAATTGGCGCATCTTGGCCTTGAAATCGTTCAGACTGCCTCGCAATTGCCGCAGGCACGCCGTGACGTTGACCACGGCTGTGCGCGCCTTACGCTCGATGGCCTCGAACTCTTGGGGTAGATGCCGGCCAAACTCGATCATCAGGCGGATCTCTTCGTCAGGATCGTCGGCCGTCTGGAACTTGGTCAAACCATCCGCATGCAGCTCGGCGAGCAACCCACGTACATCAGTTTCAAGGCTCAGCAGCCGGCGGCAGTCCTGCTGATACTCTCGCAGGTGCTCGGCCAACTGCTCAATAGCCAGCTCTGCAGCCCCAACCCACGTGTGATGCGGCAGATCAGCCAGATAGCTGAAGATAGGGTCACCATCACTGCGCCGATCGCGGCCAGTACAGATCTCCCCGTGCTGGCCGTCGAGTTCATCCTGCTGCTTACGTATGCCATCCAGCTGTTCTCGAAGACACTGCACCTCGGCCTGGACTCCTCTCAGCTTGGCCTCCAAATCAGCCAAGACGCTCCGGCAGTCCAACAGAGATCGCTCGCGCTCAGCTCCGCGCTCGCGCAAGATGGCGAGCTCGTCAAAGGCTTCCAGCTCGCGCAGGGCCTGCTGGTAGTCATGCTCTCGTTCAAGCTTGAGTGCCTCAGCGGCCCGAATTTGCTCCGCAGCCTGTAGCTGCTCATCGACCTGAGCCAGCTGGCGCTGAAGGTCAGACAACTCCTGATCAATCTCTTCAGCGCTGCGCTGACGGTGCTGGTCGGGCAGGTCAGCCAACTGCAGATCCAGTCCCGGCAGTTCAAGGCGGCCAGCCTGGCTGAGCCATTTCTCAAGGCTTTGATGCAGTTGCTCGCCGTTGAGACGGAAGCCGCTCTCCGGCAGCGTCATAACCTCCCGTGCGAACAGCCGGTTCAGGGCAGCCAGCTGCTCCGCGTTCAACTCCCGCTGCAGATGCTGATAGAGGTTGCCCGCCAGGCTTGCTCTTTCGCGACTGAGCCGCTGCACGTCCTGCGTAACCCTGTTGCGATCGCGAACAATCTCATTGGGGCTTCGACCCTGTACTCCGGCAACGAGCGCAACCTGGGCCTCGTAGGCTGCACGCGCATGCTCGATGCTACGCTCCAGCGTCTCGCGTCGGTCGATCAGCGCGAACCGGCGCTCCAGTTCAGCCTGCCGCTCATCCTCGCGCTTCAGCGCAGCCTCAGTCTGCAGGCTGCGCTCACGGGCAGCAGACCACTCTACCCGGTCATGTTGCAGCTGCTATTCGGCTTGCTCGATGCCGGCGCGGGTCTGTTGCAGGTCAGCTGAGCGAGACTGGTAATAGCTCTGCCAGTCCTGCAGCGCCTGATCGATCAGCGGACGGAGGTGAAACAACTTGCCGCGCAACTGCAAGCGCTCCTCATACAGCGTTTCGAGGCGGCCGATCCGTTCCAGCTGCTTTAGGGCAGCTTGGTACTGCTCTCGGTCGGCATTTACATCGGCGAAAGCTTTGTCCCACTCCTGCTTGAAGTCGATGCCCGCGTCCGAAAGATCTCGGTGAAAGATCTGCAACAGGTAGTCCTTCACCTCCTTGGATTGCAGCTTGTCCAAGCGCAGAGTTCGGGTGAGCACCCGCTGGAATACTTCAGCGTGGCGGGCCTGCTCCAGGCGGAAAATTGTGAAGTCACCGTTTTCTCCCCGCCCCCGCCGACTGTTGCCATACACCATGCTGGTGAACTCGCTACCGCTATAGCGTTGGGCGAGCAAGCCGCGAGTGGCTAAATGACTCAGCAGCTGCGGTTGTGCCACCAGACAGCCGTCATCGCGCCGGTAGTCGTCAAGGTTCAGTTGGCCACGGTAAGCGAAGTATTCGTAGTCGTTGCTGACACCCTTGCCAACACATCCCAGCACCACACTGCCCGACTCAGGAAGCAGCACCTCCAGCAGGATGTAGGCGCTGTTGTTGGGAAAATAGAAGCGCCGACTGCGTTCTACGTCGTGTGGACCAAAGTCCATCCGCCGCCGGTCGATGATCAGCAGGAACTGCAAGGCATTGATGAGACTGGTCTTGCCGGTATTGTTCGGAGCCACCAACGATACAGACGCATCCAAAGGTAACTCTGCGCGCTCGTAGCCTGCACTGTTAAGCAGCACCAGCCGTTGAAATCCATAATCCATCATGCTGGCTCATCCTCTTCACTGGTCTCGATGGCCTCGCTGACATCAACACCCTCTTCAATCTCGCCGTCCTGCTCCCCGGCCAGCTTCACAAAATGATCTAGATACCGCCAGACGGCAGGCAGTAGCCGCCATCCTCCTGCAGCTGACTCAGCAAACCCATACGCACACGCGCGATCGAGCAGCCCTACGAGCGACTCTTCATCTAACCCCTCAGCCAAGAGCAAGTCATGACCGCGCTCAAGCAACTTTGCCAGCACAGCGCGATCAATGATCCAGTCACCGAATCGGTGCAGGTGCATCCCCTCGTCGGCCTTCAACTCGAACAGCAGCATGAACAACAGAGCCAGCTGGCGTGTGGTGCGGCTGACGTTGCTGCTCGCATTGTCGAAGTGGAACCAGGCAAACCCGCGCCTATCCACGCGCAGTGTGAAGCCAAGACGCCCGAACAGCTCCTGGTACTGCTCCTGCTCTTTTTCAAGCTCAGCCCACAGGGCAGGCTCTGCGATGTGGTTCAGGTGCTTGCCCGCATTGAACAGCTCGAACAGCGGCCCGAGGTTCGGCAAACGCCCCAGATGGAGAGTGGCGGCTTGAGTCATCGTGCGGGTATTCCATGAGGATAGTGAGTCACGCGCAGCAGATTAAGGTCAGTACTGCGCTTCAGTTCGTCCTGCTGGAACTCCCACTCCGGCTCCCTGACAAGCTCGTGGTAAAGGCGAAGGACAGTGGCATCATCTAGGTAGGCGTAGTTCGTCCGAAGCCAGTCAAGCAAGCTAGGCACAGGGCCACTGGCAGCCAGGCGCTCGCGCAGCTCGACACCATCGACGAACTGCAGCTCTGCTACCGACTCAGCTGGAGCTTCATCGGGGAAAGTCTGACTCACAGGCTCATATGCCATGGCTTCAGCCATGATGGTGAGCACCTCATCGCCAACCGTTACCCGCCGGGGACGCTCTGCGCGCCAGACCGGGAAGTCAGGTTGGCGGAATGTGCGCGACAAGCCGCGCTTTCGCACCTGTCCAAGAAGCTGGCTGACGGCAGCAGACAGGCTGTTATGCCGCCTGAGCTCTTCACGCAACGGTAAAAGCGTGTCACTGCACTGCTTAAGCACCTCCCGGCCCAGCCGACGCAGTTCTTTGACCTGGAAGCCGGTCTGACGTACCAGCATACGCAAGGTGTAAAGCGCGCCCTGAACAGCGAGTTTCTCCTGGCAGTAATCAATCTGCCGCTCTGCATCCTCCAGCAAGCGGTAAAAGCTGCCGGACGGGCCGCTGTCCATCATTTCCGCCATTGGCTCGATGTAATCATCATAGGCCTGTAGCACCTGCCGGTAACGCCGCTCGGCCGGCACATGGGCCTCAGTGCTCTTGGCTTTCTCGGCAATTTCGAGAATGGCGTGGCGATCCTGATCCAGCTGCTGGGCAATCTGGCGAAACAACTCAGTAAGCTGGACGGCGGACTGACGCAGCAGATCAAGGTCATTACCCTCGATCGCCTCATTCAAGCGCTCCGTAGCATCGCGAATTCCTTGCACTCGGGCCTGGAGCACTGCAGATAGCCCAAGCTCATGCTCTCTGTTCAGGCCACGGACGAATTCAAGCACCAAGGGATTGAACTGCAGCAGTTCATCCCTTGGAAGGACACGAAGAATTTCGGTGTTGATCAGCGCTCGCAGAACATTCTCACGAGCGTCTCGCTGCATGCTTGGATCAACCTTACTGATCAGCGCCAGCACTTGCTCTGATTCAAATGCTGGAATCTCACGAGTGCGCTGTACCAGCCACTCGACCACCGGCCAGTGGCTATAAAGGGCGAATACCAGAGAGCGTGGATTAGCCATGTGCTTAGCTATTCCACTATCGCCTTCAACAGCGCATCCCGAGCATCCTGGTAGAACTGGATATCGATCTTGGTCGCCATGTCGTCAGACAGGTCATACAGCTGACGCCGCGCAGTTACCGGCATTAGAAGTGCGCTGGCGCCCTTCTCAACCGCAAGCTCAGCGATATTTACTGCATTGCTGATGGGCTCGATCGAGCCTCCCAGATTGATCTCGCCGACAACGATCAACCCACCCTTGACTGACTTTTTCAGCAGACTGCTGCACATGGCGATCAACGCTGCCATGCCCAGCTTGGAACCTCGTTTTGCAGCATCGAATGCACGTAGCTGGATGGAGAACTCGTGAGAGCGAGGGTCTCGATCGCCAACCAGCTGAACAGACCGTGAATACAGGTTCTGCTCGGCATAGCGTACCGACTCCTTGAACGCCGCCGGCGCGGGATTGTTGAGAATCTTCACCCCGGAGCCTGGTCCACCGTTAACTTCGATACGGTACAGACCAGCATTGTCGTCAATGTCAGCACCGCCCTCACTGATAGTCCAGATCTGGCCTGGCTCCAGCGGATCATCCCCAATCTCGTTGTCAGCCCGGAGCTCGGGCGTGGCGACGAACTTCTCGACGCCATCGTCGCCGATGAAGTAGCTGAAATGCGTATTACGAAACTCGGCTGCGCCTACCCGTTTCTGCTGCTCTTTTACCCGGCGGCGTACTTCAAGGCCCAAGCGGGTGGCCCACTCCAGATCCTCGTCAGACACTGGTATGTCCTGGTTGGGATACATTAGCTTGAGCAGACCAGACACCGTCTTGTTAACGGCATTGGTATCACGGCCACTGAGCGCACCACCCAGGTGAACGCGGTTTTGCATGGCCGATACGCGGCTCTCAAACCGCAGGCGGCTCATGCACTCAGAGAAGAAGTCACTGACCAGGCCAAAGTGGTCGGTGGTCAGATCCTTATTCATTTTCGGCACATCCCAGCCAGGCAGGTAGCAATGAATCCGATCCATCCAGGCGGTGTCGTCGCGCATTTCAGCCGGCAATGGACCAAACAGGTGGCCTACCCGCTGCTGATGTTCAACATCCACATCAAAGTTGCCAACGAACACCATGGAGCCATCAGCGCGGATGCTTTCCTTGCCGCGGCTGAACTCACCGGACTCCATGTAGCCTTTCATGATGTTGATCCCTTCCTTGGTATCGAAGGAGATCCCGCTGACCTCATCAAAGCACACCACATCGTATTGGCAGACCAGGCCACGCTGGCCACTGGCATTGTTAACGAACATCTTCGCGATGGTCGCTTTACCGCCGGAAATCAGGTGAGCGTAGGGCGATACCTGCTGGAAAAGATGGCTCTTACCCGTGCCTCTTGGCCCCAATTCAACCATGTTGTAGTTGCGCTCAACGAAGGGGACCATGCGCAGCAGGATGGCATCCTTAGCGCGCTGGGTCAGAGCATCGGATTCCAGACCGATGGAGCGCACTAGAAAATCACGCCACTCTTCGCTAGTGAAGTTACTGCGTGCCTCAGCCAGGATATCCAGCACATTGCGCTTCGACATCTGGATCGGCCGCAGCTCGGAGATGCCAAAGGCGTTACCCTTCTCCTCGGCAATCACACTGTCGTATTCAAGAGTGACCTCAGCGTAAAAGCCGCCGGTCAACAGCCGCTCGTTGTCATCGACAATCTTGTCGGGGATACGCACGCGGTTCAGGTTCAGGCTCGGCAGACTGGCTAGGTAGCCGCCCTCTTTTTCCACGAACCGCACGCTGACAATATCAATCAGCTTGGCAGAGCCTTGCTTGTAGGCCCGTGCTTTGAACAGCTCCTCCTCTCCGGCACGCACAGTGCGTGAGGCCAGCTGACGCTGCACGATCTCAAGCCCCTCTTCGATCTCCTGGGGGTCAGTGGAAGCACAGTAGCGGCCCAGCATAAATTCGACCACATAGGTCGGCACCGGAAACTGGCGGGCAAAGGTTCGCACCAGATCCTTGCGGACCAGGTAACCCTCAAAGGCATCGGCGGCTTTGTGGTCCAGCGCATCCATTTCCACTTATTCGTCTCCTACCAGTGTCGGCTTTTTCGCCAGCACATTACCTTGATCATCCAGCAGCACCAGCACCGCTGAGCTGCCCTCAAACTGGTCATCGACCATCAAACTGCATTTGCCATCTTTAAGCGGCTTGCGCTTGGTGATTTCAGAGTCAGGGTCACCGGGGTGGGTTCGCAATACCGCCAACACCCCTTCGGCCTGGGTCTCTGCCCGTATCTTGCAGGTCAGGCCCAGCCAGCGAATATCTGACAGGCTCGCAGTGACCGCAGCGGCAGCAGCTACGGGCTGTGAGTTACGTATATCAATCACCGGCGTCAGGCATTCCTGCAAGCTCAAGCCGCCGTGGTCATAATGCTGACCAGCCTTAAAGCTGCTCACCCCCGGCGCCATGGCAATACTCACGGCACTGTTCCAGTACCAGCCCACTTGCTGATAGCCCGAATCCACCGAATCCTTGATCACCGCGCAGCGGCCCCACCGGGTTTCGGTCAGGTGTTTGGGCAGATCAACCTTCACCATGGGTCGCGGAGTCAGTAGCCAGCCGTGATCAGTCACAATTCGAATTTTGCGCCAACCGGCGGCAATCAATTCCTCAGCTCGTTCCACCACTTCATCCAGCAAGGTATCGATGCGCGCTGCCAGCTTCAGCCCCTTTACGTGGCCTTCTTTGTCGATGTCGCCACTTTGCAGCCAGGCATTCGAGCCAGGATCCCCCGACTCAGCCTCTTCCAGGTATTGCCAGCCTTTCTCGTTCAAAAACTTGCGCAGGTAGTGAGCAGAAAAGTCCTTGTCATCATCGGCAAGGCTCGGTTCAAAATCCCGATCCGTTACCCGGCCAGTCAGACGATCATGTACCGGGGTTACCGCTGCCTTGGCCGTTGCCGTCACCGAGGGCAAGGCTGCCCAATTCGATCCAAGCTGCACATCACCCAGGTCCCGAAGCTTGGCGAGCAAACGTTGGGCCGTATCAAAGCGCAGACCATCAACAAAAAATACCGCCTCGCCAGCCACTGCATACTCAGCCGTGGCTTCACTGACACCATGAACGCCCGGGTAACCCTTGCTGCGCACCAGGTTCTGGAAGTTACGGGTCACGCCGTCCAGCCAGGGGGTGTAGATCAAATCCAGCAGGCTGTGGACTAACCCCTGTTGCCCGGAAGGCAGCGGATAAGCCAGTGCACGCAGGGCATGATCATCTGCACGCCAATAACACTCGCGATACTGGCTAGCCATCTCCTCAGGATCTGTCCCAGAAAATGTCGTGGAGGTTACTTTAGCTATCTCCGCTAGGTGCTCCAGCACTCCGGCCAGAGGAGCCATAGCCAGGGAATGCCATACCCAGTTACGGCGCTCGGCATGGTGGCTCTCAAGCTGAGCGATGGTCAGGCGCGCCTTAGCTGGATCAAGCTGCAAAAGCTCGTTCAGATCGCGTTCAAGCTGCAGCTCTTCACTCGCATTGATCGAAGGATAACTGGCACCGCTAGCCGCTAAATCTGCTTGAACCTTTAACAGCAGCTGGGGCAATTGAGGGTAATGCGTGCAGGACTCCAGAAAACGCTGCCATACGCCTTCCCAGGCGCCCTGGCGCTGGCACAGCAGTTCCGCCGCCGTAAGTTCGCCATCCTGCTCCGGGTGGAAGTGATATTCGGTTTCGCAAATGCCAACCAAGGCTTGCCATTGGGAAGACTCCCAGCGTTCACGACAGGCCTGGCTGTCGTTCATCCAGCTGAGCAAGTCTCGAACCGGGTCACTGCTGACCAGCTTGTTAAAATCCGCGGCCTCCAAGCGTCGATTGCTTAACTCATCGCGCTCACTTTCGAGAATCTCGGGCAATACACGCAACATGACCTGCTGAGTTTTCTCATCCTTGGCCACATCCAGCCCGGCGCCGCCGTTGCTAGAAACCAGGAAGGCATTCACCGTCCAATCCCGCCCGGAGTTGCTGTAGATCCACCAACAGCCACGGTATTGCAACTCAGCCAGCGGCTTGAGCTCCTCCGGGCAAGCGGCGATGGCGCGTAAATCTCGACGCTCATACCCTGGCAAGTACACAATGGGCGTGCGCTCAGTGGGAAGCTCAATGCCAGGCAAAACACCCTCAACCGCACACTTTATCCAGATAGCCGGCCCGGTTTTACGCTCAGGCGCATAGTCACCCAAAACAATCAGCTCAGGCATAGCTGCCTGCAGCAAGGGCAAGGCCAACTCCCACTGACGCAGCTTATCGGTCCACAGAATAACGCTCGGTGCGGCTTGAATGTTGGAGTTGTAGGCCGCGCTGGCACGAACTTCGTTGGCCAACAGGTCAATCAATTTCATAGCAGTCCTTGGCGGTTGGCTTCGTACCAGACAAAGGGTGACTTCTTCTTTAGGTAGTCTGCTGGCAAGCCGTGCTCCAGATAATCCTGGTACCAGCTGGTACGCAGAGCTCGACACTGCGGGTCATCGAGACCAAGCCGCTCGATGGTTTCCTCAACCAAGCGCATTGCTCTGACATCCAATTCCGGATTCGGATAGATATGTCCTGTGGAAAGCTGCAACCGGAACAGGTCAGGCGCCAGATGAAACGGATCCAACACATCGCTGTAATCACGTTTACGACTGTTCATGGTGGTACAGGCCAGTCGGTAATTATTCCACTCATAGACCAGCCCGGCATTGGCTGACTTGGCTATGAAGTGATCGACACTGCCGCCCCCCATTACCCGCTCGAAGTGAACACCAAGATAAGCGCAGACCCCGTCATACGCCTGGTACAGGTCAGTTAAGCAGTCACGCCAATAGGGGGTTATCTTTGCTTTCTGAGGCAATGGCTGATCCAGAGCAAACCCTTTGTTCTCAAGATGCGCCAACCCTTTTACCCGTACCTGCGCGTTAAACGTGGCAGGCTCCGGCTGTTGTGCAACGGGGATCATTGCAGCCACCCCTGCTTCTCACCCACATAACGCCAGCGGATCCAGAACGGATCAGTGTCTCCCAGCAGGGTCCGCAATTTAGCATCGAGCCTTTTTGCCAGCTCAGCATCAATGACCTGTTCCGACAGGATTTCTGCTGCCTGCTCCAGGGTCTCTTCAGCCTCCAGAGACCTGGCGCTGCCTAAGTCGAAAGCTTCGCTGGTGAGCCACCGTGACGCATCCCCCTGGCGCACAAACGGGCGGTCACGCAACACCACCTTCCCCTGCTCCAGATCAAGGTCGAACCACTTATCCGTGCCCGCATCAAAGCCAGGCTCGACCGAGGCCATCACCAAGGGTGAGTGGGTAACGGCAATTAACTGCACCTTGGCATCCGCCGCCAGCTGTTGCATAACCGACAGCAGCGAAGGAATAACTGAACGCTGCCAGCGCGGGTGCAGATGGGACTCCACCTCATCAATCAGGAAGGTAACTCTTGTCTCTGGCTCCAGACCTTTCAGTTCGACGGCTTTCAGATGTTCTTCCCAGCACCAAACAAGAAAGTACGCCAACGCAATAATCCGGCGCATTCCGGAGGACACATGCAGGATCGGCACATCCAAGCCGTACGGCATCTTGATGGTGGGCATATCACGTGCATCAGTCAGACTGATACGCGTCAAAGGCCCTGCCTCGAGCTGCTCCTTAGCACTTGGCGAAAGCTGACGAAGAACAGCCTGCAAACTCTGAAAAGCCCGGCCATTCTCTTTTTGCCAACCGGCCCAGTCCCGAATCAGACCGTTACATAACCAGTTGCCGTCGGAAGCTTGAAGCCCATCCCACACCTCTTTGGGGGTGAAGACATACGCATCCTGCCTGCCTGCGGGGTCTTCCTTGTCACGCCAGTAATTTCTTTCAGGGTCCCAAACGGCAAAGCTGCCGTCTGACATGGCATAGAACACCAGCCCGGACTTGATGGGTCTGCCCTGCGAACGCTGCCAGTTCTGGGCGGAACGATCGAATTTACGGCTACCAGTCTTGCCACCGCTCACCGCCAGCACTTCAAGATCGATAACAGCGTCCTGCTTTTTGTCATTCGGCAGAGCAATGCGTCCGGAAGTCAGCCTGGAATTAACCTCCGCTGGCCACTTTCCGGTCAGCGCCCACCAGGCAATGTCCAGCAGAAAGCTTTTTCCCAGCCCATTGTCACCGGTGATCAGGTTCAGACGCTCACCGAACTCCAGCTCCATAAGGGGGGCTGGGCCGACATTGGTCAATTTGAGTTGCTTAAGCATGTTTAATCTCCGCCAGTGGGCCAGAAGTGGTGTGTTGTAGCATCACCTGGCAGCCCGGTTTGGCAAGGCTTTCAGACCGTTTAACCAACCATTAAACGCATATTTTACACGCATCGCATGAAGCACCATTCTGACCAACGGAGTGATCAGTTTTTTGACTGGCATACTGAAGGCGCGGACTTCAGCTTCCAGCCAGCTTCCAACACATCCAGCAGGCTTTTCTGACGTTTCTCCACTACCTCCGGAGTCCACTCCGTGGTATTCAACACCTGAGTTGTCATCACGTAAGATGAAACGCCTTTACGGCCGCCAAAATACGCGGTTTTCTTTTTGGTGAAATCGAAGTTTCTTGCCGCCGAATTGCGCTGCTGGGTCAAGGGCACCAGGTTGGCCAGCTTGTGCACCCAGTGCTGCCTGGCTTCTTTGTCCGGCCAGATTTTTTCCCATTCACTACCGCCTTCAACGGTTTGTGGCAATACATGCTCAATGGTCAACACTTTAGCGTCGTAGCTAGCGGCCCCATCTGACAAGAAGGAATCCAGTCGCAGGATGAGATAATTTCGACGGCGCGCAGTCAGGTAGTAGATATCTGAATTCAGGACATCCAGCATTTCGCGCTTTTCGCTTTCCGTTAGCTCCACTGTCTTGACCGGGCTTTTAAGGGAGTGCGCGCCCATAAGCTCTTCGACCACAACCGCATAGCGCGCAATACGCTGGTTTACGTTCTTGGCGCTGATGTGCATATAGGCTGCCAGCCGCTCCAACTGCCGGAAGAACCACAAGACATACTCGGGGGAATCCTTATGGATGGACAAAAACTGGATTGCGCAGGGCATCCAGTCAGAGTTGTCGATGCGATTCAGCCATTTCAACAGAGCGTTCACATCAGCTGCGTTCGCTGTTGAGACGTACTCACTCTTCTTGGCGATCAGGTAGGCCATGGCGTACGGCTCAATCACCTTTGAAATCAGTTGCTCAGAGCTGCTCGATTTCTTTACCACATGCTCGTCAAACTCTTCCAACAAGGTGCGCTGTGCCTTGGCTCGCGCGTAGATCATGCGGATATGATTGAACAGCTCGGCAAAGCCCGCTCGCCCGGTTTTGACCTCTAGCTCTTCCCAGGTGTTGGTGTAATCTTCCTGTTTATCAGCAACGATGTTACCGATCACATCTGACTTGATGATATCCGTCGGCAGCAAATCCAATCCCCGGCTATTCAGCACTGAAAACACCCGGAACGCCGACTTTTTGCTGGGGGTAGACACGACGACCAGGAAACACCGCTGGATCAGGAAAGCACCAAACCTAATCAGGCCATCCGTATCATTGGAAAAAGCCGATAAAATCCTATCCCTCAGCAGTCTGGCGTTGCGCTGGATGTTCTGCTGCGGCTCTTCCAGCTGGGCCGATTCCAGGGCCAGCAGCTCGTTGAATTTGAATGCCTGTACATAGTCGGCAAAAAACTGTCTGTCACGCTCGCGCAAACTGAGCCTGGGTTTGGCACTGATACCTTGCGAAAGCCTGCCAGGCTCACGGATATAACCCTCAAAATCAGCGCGTACTTCACCACTCAGCAAACTAGTGATCACCGACAAAAATATAGTCAGTGTGGTCAGTCGCTGTTGCCCATCGATCACCTCCGAAGCGGGCTTACCCTCTGCCTTGATCAACACAATGCTGCCAAGAAAATACGAGTCGTCCTCCGGCTCCGCCAGATAAAAGCTGTGCAGGTCGTCAAACAGCTCCAAGGCTTGGTCGTCAGTCCATGCGTAAGGTCTTTGATAAGCAGGAATAACAAAGTCAAAATCAGAGCTAAAGATTTTTGCCAACGGGTACTCTGCCCCCGTTATTTTGTTGCTCATGCATTGCTCTCCCTTGCTTTGCGCTTATCCGCCAAACTCAAGTGATGGTCATTGATCCGTGCGCCCTCGCCTTCGCCGTATTCCAGGCCAAGCCGATACCAAGGGGCTGATTCGACGTCTTTGCCGCGATCCTTGGTCCATTTAATGTTGGGTTTCCAGCGCAGGATACCGGCATCCTTCTTACCGACGTCACGCGCATAGAGAAACGGGCGGATGTTGAGGCGGACGCCGTCGTTGAGGTCCGGGGTCCAGCCGATGGGTTGTTCGGCCAGGGGCTTCCAGCGGACGAAGATGTCGTAGGGCTTTTCGCCTTCGAGGATGGCTTCGAGTTGTTTTTTCAGGGCTTCAGCGGCGGCGAGGCGTTCCTGGGCGCCGTCTTCGCCGTTGGCGAGGCCGGCCTGCTGAGTGCGAATCCAGTCGCCCAGGTAGGTGTAGATCAGGCGTTCAAGACCGGCCTTGTCGAGCTTGTGGTAGTTGACCAGTACGCTGAAGCCGTCCTTCAGACCGTCCCAGATGTGCCAGATAAAGGGCCGGTGCTGGAACAGCTTGCAGTGCTGCTCGAAGAATTTGTCGCGCAGCCAGAGACTCAGGGACTTGCTGCCGACGGCGTCGAGCAGGCGGTTTTTCAGCGGGGTGGTCCAGGCGTCGCCATAGGCGGCTTGCAGCAGGGCTTCCAGGCGCTGGTCGGCAGCCTTTTCACCGCGCACTGGCGGCAGGCAGACAATGCCGTCGTCATCGACAAAACCGGCCAGCGCCTGGCAACGCTCGACCCATTCGCGCTGTTCTACGGCTAGCTCCATCTCCGGGTCCAGCTCTGCCGGCCAGCGGTAGCCCAGCAGGCGTGCGACGGCGACGTGCAGCACGCTGTCATCGACGCGCAGCTCGCCGTGGGCGGTCCATTTGCTGCCTTCATCCCAGATTACCGAGCCACAGGGGTGGCCGTGGAAGATCCATTGAGTGGGGTCGTTGGTGTAAGGTTGTGGTAACCCGTTGGGGTATTGTTCTTTGGCGACTTTCCTCCAGCGATTAAGATCAAATGGAATATTTCCTATGTAGCCATTATCAACACTCAGCTTCTGATTAATTTTTCTAAGCTCTTCTACGAACGTGCTCGACTCACATAAACACCATATTGCAGGCAAATCCGCACAATGCTTTGGAATAATGACTGGCGATGTATTTGGAAAACGCCCACCTATATACAAAGAGGCAGGCAAGTTATTCATTTGCCCTAGAGAAATACCCTTCTTTCCAAAAGCTTCCCATCCACGGGTTGCCGCACCTTCAAACTCTGCGACCTTAGACCACCTGATGGCATTGGTTTTCCCACTATAGTGCAAACCGCTCTTTGGAACAGATTCAAGGATTTCCCAAACGCTACTTACTGTATTTTGCTCCCAATAAAATGATGTAAACCTTGGGTTATCACCAGTAGATGTGCCTTGGTAACAGCTTGATAAACTTCCGAGAAAAGTAGAACTTAGGTTATTTTCAAGTAGCACCGTTGCGTCCGGATTCCCCAACTGCATCCCCTGCTCCACACTCTTCACGTCATCCGCCAACAACCCCGCCGCTTTCTCCGCCGCCGTGCGCGGCTCGGACGCATCCACCCCACGAATCCAATTGCCCTGCTCGCCACTGTGCAGCAGATCCGCCGACTGGCCTGCGGCATTGCCACGGCTCAGGGTAAGCAGTTGCACGTTGAAATCCCACATTGGGGTCTGGAATGCCTGCGCCCCAAGGCGTGCAATCAAATGCCAGCTATCGTTCTGCAACAGCTTCTCGCGGAATTTGCGGTAACTGGTGAGGAACAGCCAGTTCTGCGGCAGCACAATACTGGCGGTACCGCCCTGCTCACAGAACTCCAGGCAACGATCAAGAAATACCGTGGCCAGATCGTTTTTGCCTTCGGGGTAATAGGTTTCGCAGTAGTCCTTCAGGGTGTCATGCTGCTTGCCGCGTGCCAGGTAAGGCACGTTGGTGATGACCCAGGTGTATTGGCCGGAAAGAAGTTCGGCGGCCTTGGCCAAGCCCTGTGCGACGATGCCGGCTTCCAGGCGATTGGTCAGGGCGGAGATTTCGCCGTCGGCCTGGCTTTGCTGGTTGGCCTGATCCTGAGTGAGCGCTTCACCCAACAGTTGCTGAAGTTCGCTCCACTGGGCGATTTGCGCGGCCTTGCTGCGGCGAGGGTTGATCAGGCTGCCGAGAACCGGCGCATCCTGGAAGGTCTGGTACATCCAGTCCAGGGCAATGGTCAGGTTCTGTTTGCCGGCCTTGCGGCTGAGTTCTTTCCATTCGTCGCGGGCGGCGGCGATGGACAGGCCACTGCAGGCTAAATGCAATTCCGGGAGGGTACGGTAACCACCGGCAGCGGGGTAACGCCAGGCTTCCAGGGCGACAGCAAAAGCAGCCAGCTCTACGCAGCGCTGGTCCAGCTCCAGGCCGTGGAGGTTTTCGCTCAGTACCTTGTCAATGGCTTGGCGAGCGTTGAGCTGCTCGGCCTGCATGCGCATGGGTACCAGCATCAGGAAGGCGGCCACCAGAAAATGGCCGGAGCCGCAGCAAGGGTCGAGGGTTTTAAGCTCGCTGAGGTGCTTGGGCCAGGCGTCGAAGGTGCCGGAGGCGGGTTGCCATTGTTGGGTCGCGTCGTCTTTTACAAAGCGCAGGTAGCTCAGCGGCACGCCGGGTATGGCGGCTTTGTTGCGTAGCTCCTGTTCGCTGTGGGCGGTTTGCCAGTCGTGGGCGGTAAGGCGTTGGCCGGCCCACCAGGCGCCCAGGCTGTTATCCAACAGAAAGCTGACCATATAGGGTTCGGTAAACAGCTGGGTGACGGGCGAGAGTTCGTCGGCGCCGATCTTGACCTCGGACTTGTTGACCTCTTCCTTGCGCTTGCTTTGCCAGAACTGATACACCCAGCCGAGGCTGTCCTGAGCCTGGAAGGTCTCTGCTGCCAGGCCGGTAACCAGCTTTTCCAGTTCGCGTTGGTGCTCGGGGGCGAACTCCAGGGCAAAGACCGGCGAGTCGATACGGAAGATCTGCGGCAGCATTTTCGAAGCCAGCACCCCGGCCAGCTCCCAGCCGCTGTGGCAACGGCGCTCCAGGTCATCGCGCAGGGTGTCCGGGTCTTGTACCAGCTCGCTGCATTCAGCCAGGGTCAGCGGTGTGTGCTCGTCGTACATCAGAAGACTGTTCTGCTCCAGAAAACGGGCGAACAACATGCGGTGCCAATGCTCGTAGGCGACTTCAGTGATCAGCTTGTTGAGGCTTTGCTGGCCGTTGGCCTGTTTGCTGTCGCCCAACTGACGGCCATGGGCGCGCAGCCGGGTACGCAGCTGGCGTTGCTGGTCATTGAGGTAGTCCGCCGCTTTGGCCTCGCCCACGCTTAGGCGGGTCAGCGCCTGGCTGGCGGCCAGTTCGGCAATGTCGCGGGCTTTGACTACTGTGGCTTCCAGCGCGCGGCGCAGGGCTTTGTCGAGGGGCTGGCGGTGTGTGGCTTGGGTCATCAGAAGGTCACCGGTCCGTCGTTGAGTTTGCTGAGAATCTGTTGTTTGACTTCAGCCAGCCAGGCATCGATATCGGCTTCGCTTTCAAAAGTTTTGCGCGGCAAGTTGATGCGCTGCAGCTTGGGTTGCAGCAGTTCTGCGGCTTCCAGGCGGGCGCTGTCGAACTTGCTGGCGAGGGAGTCGGTGCGATCGGTCCACTGCTCCAAACTGACCTCGCTGAGGCTGTCGATAATCGCCTCGGCATCGTTCAGCGTGGGTTGCTCCAGGGTCAGCAGCTTGCGCTTATCCAGAATGGCGCGCTGTTGCTCGTCGCTGAGCTGTTGCCACTGGCTGTCGGCTTGCAGTTGGGCCAGGCACTTGGCGTGCTGATCCAGATAGGCCTGCACATGGAACTGGATAGCGTCGCGGAGTTTGCTAACCAGTTGCTGGATCAGCCCAGTGGCCGGGTTCGGCTCATCGAGCAACGAGCGTTGCTGGCTAATAGCATCGGCTTCCGCCTGAATGGGCGCGTGGAAGGCCAGGCCACGGCTGGCGTCGAGCAGACTGGTCAGCAGCGTCCAGTCAGCACGGCGAGCGTCAATACGCTTGGCGGTGTCGGCCCAGTCCTTGATGGCCTGTTTGATGGCGTCCTGCTCATCCAGTACCTGCTTGAGCTGGGCATTACCGGATTGGCGGGCCAGTTCATCAAAGACCTTGGTATCTGGCACTGCCGGGAATGGCGCAGGACCACCTGCGCGCTTGGCCAGCTCACGCCCCTTCTCGGCCAGGAGAGGCAGTTTGTTGGCCTCCTCCCCCGGCTGGCACTCGATACCACTGCTGCTGAGAACACCCCGGATCTTGATCATGTCCACCGGGCGGATGGTGATGCTTTCCGGACGGAAGCTGGCCTGGGTGATCTGTTTACGTTCCAGGGCGCTGGCGGTGACCGGGTTGTTGCGGCTGTCGCTGGCGATCAGGATGCCGCTGGCGAGGAGCACATAGAGCGCGCCGTCGATGGCATCCTGGGGCCAGCCATAGGGCGCGGCGAGGAAGTGCTCACGGATTTCACTGCCCTTTTTCGAGACGCCGATAAAGCGCTTGATGGTGGCGCAGACCGGATGCTGTTCGGCATCGCCACTGTAACCAAGTAGCTCGAGGGCGTTCTGGCCACCGTCTTTGCTGGCACGCTCGTAGACCTTGCCCCAGGCGGGGTGGTCGGCCTGGTCAAACTCGCGGTAAAGGCGAACCAGTGAGGCCTTGGCGGCGCTTTCGACGCGGTCGCTGATGCTGTTGCCGTCGACTTCATTGCCGCCGGCTTGCAGCACCTGCACGCCTTCGAAAATTTCTCGCAACAGTGCCTGCACCTGCTTCTGGGCATCACGATGGCGGGTTTCCATGGCGCTGCGGGCATCTTTGCCGGCATCGGTGTTGGGTATGCCGCGCTTGTCCAGGGTGGCCTGGGCGGCGTGCTCAGCGGCAATGGCGTTGGTCAACTCGGAACGGTTACGAGCCGGGACATAAATGAAGATGGTCGGCTCGCTGGGGTTGCGGCTGCGAGCCTCAGTCATAAAGCTTTTTTCATCAATCGCCCAGCCATCCTGAACCCAGGCATAGATTTTCTCGTTGGCATCCTTCGGCAGTTCCGCATCAAAGCAGGGCAACACCTGGCGCGGCTCATTGCATTTGCCCTGGGTCAGGCGCACCTGAGCGATCTGACGGCGCAGCTCCTTGTGCAGCAAATCGACGCGGATGTTTTCTACCCGTTGCAGGTTGCCGCGCAGGTCGGCTTCCTCCTGGCGCAGGGTGTCGTACCACTGGGCGCTTTCCTGGGTTTGCAGGCGGTATTCGGTGCCGGTGCTGGTTTGCATGGGCATGACCAGGCCGTCATCAGCCAGCGCTTGCAACAGCTTGGGTACCTGGGTGCGGATGGCGTCTTTGCCCTGGTTAAGATCATCAATCAGCAGGTCGCCGAGCATGTCGGCGGTGGCGCGCACGCCGCAGTCTGCGGTGGGGTCGGTGGGCAGCTTGCCGATCAACAGCACCAGGGAGAGGATGCGGGACTTGAGTTTATCGTCGGCATCACCGGCTGACAGCCGGCCAATGATTTCGGCGATTTCTTTTGAGATGACACCGGTTTGCAGCAGGTTGACCGAGATTTGATTGTAGATAAAGTCCGCAGCGACGACGTGCCCCAGGGGCTGGTCGGCTGTGGCTTGGGCCGCTTCATGGATGACTTTTAGCTGATTACGCAGCTGCGATGCGGTACCAGTGGTATCGACAATGCGCAGAACCTTTTCCCAGAAGCGTCGGCGCACTGGCAGCAGCGGATAGTCAGCGAGCATGACCCTCTCATCATCCCGGTGATGCTCAATCTTGGTACCACGAAGCTGACGGGAGATTTCGCCCAGGTGGGACTGCATGACCTGCTCAAGCTGCGGGCGGGCCGAGGCTTTCTTGCGCAGGATGACCTTGCGAATCACTGATTCGACATCGGTATCCGACAGTTGCACGGGGATCTGGAAGCGCCCAAGCAGGCGCTGCAGGTTGGCCATACCGGAAAGCGCGCTTTGCCCGGTAGCGACGAACAGCATTTTGCTCTTGAACTTAGAGTGTTTGCAGCAGGTTTCGACAACCTCTTGCACCTGGTGGGCTTTTTCCGAGTCGGAGCCAACGTACTGCTGCACCTCGTCCAGCACGATTAGCGTGAGAGGAAATTCACCGCCGGTCGTCAAAGCATCGAAGATGGCATCAACCATCTGCTGGTTACTGACATCCTGCAGATTAGGATATTGCTCGCGCAGTAATTGACGCACCTGCTTGACGTCGTCACCCAGTGTGCTGTCGACGGCGAGTAGCGCGCTGGCAATGCTCCTTGAAACGTAAAGATCTTCCAGTTCGTCGTCCCAGTTGTCTCCCGACGCTTCCACGTGGTTTTTAACTTGGTCGAAGATGCCCTGCTTATGCAGCCAAAGCACAAAGCGAGCCTGGTGATACTGCTCCGGAAGACCAGCAGACTTAAATACAATGTTCAGCAGCGCCATACGCACGTTGTTGTTGGCGCCAGCGCCTAAGGTACCGGAGGCAGCATGCAGACCACCGTGACGCCTGGCCTGGATACTCAGTTCTTTGAAGTGGTCCTTGATTTCTTGGGGCAGCTCGGCAATATCGCGGGCGGCGACGCCATCCGCAAAGCCCTGGTTGGTCCACAAGGCGCGGAGCATTTTGGCCAGATGCGATTTACCTGAACCGAAAAAACCAGAGATCCACACACCGGGCTGCTCGTGGCCGTCCCCCAGGTTACGCAGGTAGGTGGAGAGGATCTTGTCCAGGCCCGCCTGGTATTCGCCATCACAGACAAAGGTCTGCAGCTCATAACGCAGGGTTTTCAAGGCCTGCTGGGACTGGTCGTCTTTGACCTCGGCAACGCCGTTGTTTTCCAACCGGTTCTGTTGCGGGTCTAGGTCGTAAATCTCGCGGTTCAACATCCTGGGCGTACTCCCTGTGCGCATGAGCGCGAATCAATTCGACGTGGCATCACGTGCCAATAATTAGTTATCTGCAGTAATGGCGGTAGCTTGGTAGCCCCAGCCATCACGTGCATCAAGCAGGCGGTAGGTGTTGTTAATGTACTCGCCTGGGAATAGGACCAAGAGTCGCCCTGGCACATACTCGGCTAGCTGTTTGACAAAATCAGAGACCGAGGCGAACCCAAACAAGGTGCCGCAACCAACCAGGGCAACCAGGGTATTGCTGTCGGCCTGATCGGCTATCTGCTCCGCCAGAGCGGCAACCGACTCACGGGCAAACGTCTTGAACTTTGGCGACAGTGACTCAGGGTCCTCAAAGTAATCTTCACGATACTTTTGCTTGGCCATCCACTGAGGAAACAACCGCGTGATATCCAGCTCTAGCCAGGGATGGCCGGCGGTTTCGGTAGCCAACTGAAACTCGGGAATGCGAGCGCGGAGTTTGAGTTCATCTTCCTTGTGGTAGACGGCGAACAGTACGCGCTGCTCATTCGCCAGGCCGCCAATCCAAGGCAAACTGATATGGTTGCTGTAACTCTGTAGAAGCCGATTGAGTCTGTTACTCACTTAGCCAGCTCTCCTCTTCCTTGGTCAGATAGTTGGGGAAGGTGACCTCCACAACCTCGCTGGAGTGTTTGAAGTTGATTAGGCCGCTGTGGCCCGCACTGCGAGCAAGCTCCAATAGCCGCTCCAAACGGCAGCAAAGCACACGCGTCCACTCGGTGCTGAACAACCGATTACCCGTAGCTCCCTGCAGATAACCCAAAAATAGCGCGAATGCGACGTTAGCTGGACGGATATCCGGCTCGATCCGATGTTTTTTACTCCGACCTTCCAGGTAACCTGCATTAGTCCAAGTACCGTTGATGTTCTGAGCAAGCGATTTCAACATGGCTGGACTGTAGCGATCAGGAAATTGCTCCTCGAACACCGCCTCCATTTCCTCACGTGGCAGGGCTTGCCCAGGGGCTAAGCCTAGTACCTTGTCCTGAGATAGCCTGAGCAGAGGATCTCGTGCAAGCGCCATCTGGCAGGTTAAAAGAGCTCGAGCTCGCTCATCACTTTCCCACAGCCGGCGGAATGCGCGAAACAGCACCACATGCGTGTCCATCGCATACAAATCAACCAGGTGGCGCCAGGTCAGCTTGCGGGCTTTTTCGGTGGGCTTGTGCAAAACATTAAAACGCTCAACATCCTCTTGGTACTGCTCAGCCGACGCGTCAGCTGGGCGACCATGAAACAGCTCTGAGACTTCAGAGAACATCATCGTCCGAGCGCTGTGCGCGCCGTTTCGTCCACTCTTAAAGCCAAAACGTACCAAGTCAGACATGTGTGCCACTGTAAATTGCTGGGTCATCAGTTTAGAACGCTGATGCTACCACGGGTACCACCCTAGAGGAGTCGCAAGACCAAAACGATTGACCTGAACGCTACATGCAGCCTGAAGTATTCCGATCCTGGGCCCCGAGAGCGATCGCCTTTAGCCCTAGCAAGGGTGTTTGGTCATCCATGACCAAGGGCTCCATCCCTGCCCACTCCCTGCGGGCACAGTTGAATGATATGTCGCGTTAGCTGACAGACCAATAATGGTCATGCATACAGGTCAAGTTTTCAGGCGGATATTGGAACCTGCGCGTCGCTTCTTGAACGCGCGCTACTTGGTCGCTTACTTAGTCGGTTACTTGGTCGCGGCTAGCAGTGGGGCAGCGATTTTGCGGGTCCCAGGCCATCGACCACCGTTGAGGGCTCATCGGTAAAGTAGCCGACCTTGCATCAATCCGAATAAACATGCCATCTTGTTTGACACGCCTTCACAAGCGACGCTTATGTGTCAGCTTTTCAAGCAGGTAAGGACACCATGAAACGCAGCACCACCCCTGAATCCGTCCGCTGGGATCTCGCCCTTCGCTACCGCCTGATCGAAACGGTTGCCTGGTGGGAGGGTCGACTGACCACACAGCACCTGATGCAGAGCTTTGGTATCAGCCGCCAGCAGGCCTCAAAGGACATCAACACCTACATCACCGAGCATGCTCCGAAGAACCTAGAGTACGACAAGCATCTGAAGGGCTATGTACCGAGCAAGCGATTTCAACCGCGCTTTATCGACGATAGCGCCAGCGCCTACCTGCATCTGCTGAATCAAAGCCACGACCGGGCGCCGCACATCGAGGGGCTGGCATTGGCCTATGCGCATACCGAGGTGCTGGATGTGCCGGACAGGTCTGTGCGCCCTGAGGTACTGCGGCCGTTGCTAAAGGCCTGTCGTGAAGGTCAGCGAATGGAATGTGAGTATGTGTCCTTCACCACGCCCGATGGAGAGACGCGCCTGATCGCACCGCACACGCTGGTATTTACCGGTATGCGCTGGCATGTGCGCGCCTACTGCGAGAAGAACGGCGACTACCGCGACTTTGTGCTCAGCCGGTTCCGTGGTGTGCCTGAGTTGATGGATGACCTATCTGACAATACGCGCGAGGCGGATACAGGCTGGAATACCCGAGTCGCCGTCATCATTGAGCCAGACTCACGCTTGAAGGCTGAGCAGCGGGACATCGTGGAGGCGGACTACGGCATGATCGATGGACAACTGGCAATCCAGACCCGAGGCGCATTGGTGCAATACGTGTTGCAGCGCTACCAGATCGACCCAACCAAGGTGCACGCCAAACCCACTGCCCAGCAGATTGTGGTCGGTAACCTTGAGCAACTGCAGCAGTGGTTTTACAAGTAACCCAAGGATCACCCATGGCAACCCAACCCTCGATGTACACCCTGTTTATTCAACTGGAACCGCTGCAGATCGAGCCGCCCGTATGGCGGCTAATTCGAGTAAACAGCGATTGCACACTGCGCAAGCTTCACCACTTCATCCAGGCAGCATTCGGCTGGCACAGCTGCCACCTGCATGAGTTTCAGGTTGGGCTCAATCGTTACACGCCACTGGACCCGGAGTTTGCCGACCTGCAGGACGATGCCCAGGATGATCGACGTATCAAACTGACAAAAGCGTTCAAGCATGTTGACCGTGTACGCTACACCTATGACTTTGGCGACAGCTGGCAACACGTGATTGCCCTGGAAGCACAGGAGCCAAGCAATGTGTCCGGCACTTGGTGCGAGGTACTGGATGGTGCAGGCGCTTGTCCACCGGAGGACGTGGGTGGCGTGCCGGGGTATCAGGACTTTCTGCAGGTGATTTCCCAACAGGGCAGTGAAGAAGCCAGAGAGGCGCTGGCTTGGGCCGGGGGGCACTTCGATCCGCGACTATTTGATTGCAGAGCCGCAAACGCTGCGGTTCAACGCATTTGCAACAACCTCTGGGGCTAACGCGGGTGGCTGCCGGCTACTCCTCCGGCAGCGTCCTGCACAGCGTCATAAAGAAACGCCCCGGCTGGCCGTCAACCATCTCGACGTAGCCTTCGCGCCGCTCCTTGCACCAGCCTGCATCCCAATCAGCCGCAAACCGTCTGAACTCAGCCCCCTCCTCGAACTGCGCGAGAAAATCCTGCCAGGCTGTGTTGAGGTGCCCGAATGGCAGGTCAGGCACCGCACCAAGCGGGTCTGCAACCCGCTCTCGGGCTTCGATTTCATCCACTGTAAGCAACTCCAGCAGATGATCCCCGTTTACAGCGAACTCGGGGCTGGGCATTTCTGGTTCAAACGGCCGCTCCAGCAGAGGAAGCAGAAGCAGCACCGGCCAAATCAGACTACTGATCAGAATCAGAGGCAACCAGCGCCGCTTGGGCGGCTGCCAGTCCGGGTCAAGGGCCTGCGCTACCACCTCGGTTATTGGTGGGGCCTTAGCGTAGGCTCGCGCGCCATTGATGCTGAAGCCAATACCGACCAGCAGACCAATGCCGAGATACAGGTAGAGATAGGTCAATCGTCCGTCTCCTGCTGCGTGCCCGGCCTCGAAAACACCGTCAGCGCACCTACACCATATCCCTCAGGAGCATCCGGGTTGTCCGATACGCCGTTGTGCTTCTCCGTTGATGCGACAAGCACACCCCGTTCAAAATCGAGCAGCAGATCGCGCTCATGGACACTTGCGTAGCCGGCGTGAACGTACTTCAGCAGCTTGCCACGCGGGACCCTGATGCGACCGGAGTACCAGTGCGCGAACACCCGTTCCGGATAGCCCGGGAAGACCGACTCCAACGACGCGTCCGCTCCATCACTTAGCCAGCCCTGGATCGCGATCAAGTACAGCCTGTCGTCCAATAGCTCCCAAGTGGCAACATAACCACGCATGAGCGCCGTGGAGCTAGGTTCAAACTCAGGATAGGCGCCGCCCAAACGAAAGTAGGTGCCGAGCGGAGCATCACACATGGTGAGCCGTTCACCCTGATAGAAAAGCAGATCACCGATCTGAGCAGTCATCAGGCCTCCGATGGTGGATCAGGTAGTTCAGGCACAGAAAAGGCCGCAGCACCGAGCAACAACGCAACCCCAAACATGAACAACCCCATACCCCAGGACTCCGTCAAACCCAGCCAGAGTCCGTAGCCCATGGTCGCCAGCTGCAGCATCAGGATGCTGGCGTTGAAGATGTACTTGACCAGAATGCTCATGCCATCACTCCTCCCCTGAAGCATCCGCTGCCTGCGCGTCCTCACCATCGTCAACAAACCACTCGATGCGCAGACTCCCGGCGTCGATGTACACAATACCGTTTTTCCAGGGCACATGACCGCACTGGGCGCGATACCGGATCAAACTGTCCACCAGCTCCATCAGATACGTCTTGCAGCCTGAATCGCTGGCTAGTACGTACCAGAGGATATTGGTGGACCAGGACGCATGGCTCAGGCGAGCCTCATCATCGGCAGCAAAGCGAACCTCGCAGCGGCCATCCGCATGCTCGGGGAACTGCCGGAGCAGCATCCCAAGACGCAAGGATTCGAAGTCTGGATCAAACTCGGTTTCACCTGCGCCCATCGCCTGCGTTCCCTCCTGTAACCAGTTGCATGGCTAATCTAACCAATTTGCTGCTTCAGATTGGCAGGGGCGATCTGCTATGAAGAAATCTCGCTTACTGCCCCATTAAGAAACATCACGACCTCAAGCGCCCTGAGCGCAGAGACGGGATAGCCCATTTTCTCGTTAACCGAAGCGTGGAAAGACGGGAAGCGAGCATCCCGCTGCAGGTCTCTGAGCAACTCAAGGTAGCCTTGATACTCACTCACGCTATTCACTCGATACTGATGCGGCGCTTTCTGGTAGATGAACCGATAAATCCGTGAGTCCCAGATGGCAAATGCCTCAGGACTCAGGAAGTGCAGCAGTTTTGATGCACCGACAACCGAGTGATTGACCAGTCCGGCTAACTGGGCGACTGCCGGGTCAGCCAACTTGCCCTCACGTCGAGCTATGTTGAGCAGCACCGCCGCATCATCGATACCAAACCCATCGCTAACGTGTAACTCCAGGACCGTTGGCATCCAGCCATAAACCAGGCGACCGCAAAAACTGAGTGCAACACCTGACCTTTCCGGTACGGTGC
>AZIG01008370.1_pt1 | contig 43287 bp, 42 predicted proteins | sample 359071 | NCBI WGS metagenome assembly AZIG01 (sample SAMN02429714, study PRJNA222667) | marine sediment metagenome | biome: Sediment sample; isolation source: enrichment culture of sample MGS-AQ(UA) from oil contaminated terminal site... | place: Jordan: Aqaba | collected 2011-05-15 | depth 18 m m | reverse complement strand
CCCAGGCTGGTCAGGCGCAGCGCCTTCAGCGGCTGTTGCGCCCAATGCTCGGGCAACTCGGCGCAGCACCCCGCCGGCAAAGCCGGCAGGTGGGCCAGGCGCTCGGCCGGTGTCAGCTTGGGGTAACCGACGTACAGCATGACCACCCCGGAGACGAACCACAGCGCCATGAACAGGCAGGCGACGATGCCCAGCCAGCGGTGCCACAGGTACAGCTGGCGCTTCACGCTCATCAGTAGCGCCACTGCACAGCGACTTCCAGGCTGCGCGGTTCACCCAGGTAGTACTGGGTGTTGGTCTGATGGATGAAGCGGGCATACACCTCGTCGGTGAGGTTGCGCAGCCGCGCGCTGACTTGCACGTGTTTGTCCAGGTCGTGGGTCATGGACAGCCCGTAGACGGTGTATGACGGTACCCGTGCGGTATTGGCGGTGTTGGCGTACACCGATGAGACGTAGCGGGCATCGGCCCCGACCTGCCAGCCGGGCGCCAGGTCGTAGGTCAACCAGAGGTTGGCCACGCGGTCGGGGATGTTCACCGGGTTCTTGCCCTTGCGCGAGTACACCACGCCGCTGATGGTCTCGTTGAACTCATCGTATTCGGCATTTACCCAACTGAAGTTGCCTGCCGCCAGCAGCTTGGGCGTGACCTTGAACGAGGCTGCCAGCTCGATGCCGGTGGAGGTCTGCTGGCCCGCCTGCTCGGTGGTGTTGGGCACGGTCGAGGAGGGCACGGAGATATCCTTGCGCACGATGCGATACGCCGCTGCCGTGGCCGAGCCGCGCCCATCGAGAAAGTCGAACTTGCTGCCTACTTCGACCTGACGGCCGGTGCTCAGGTCGAAGTCACCGACCTGGCTGATCGAGGCGCTGGTCAGGGTACCGCCTGGTGGTTCGGCCGAGGTGCTGTATTGGGTGTACAGGCTGACGTTGGAGGTCAGGTCATAGACCAGGCCCAGGCGACCGGTGATGGCGTCCCAGCGTCGGTCGAGCCTGGCTCGCGCCACATGGTCGACCACGTCGAAGTCGATATGGTCGTAGCGCAGCGCGGTGATCAATGACAGTTGATCGGTCAGGCGGGTACGGTTCTCGACGAAGGCCGAGGTGGTGTCGATGGTGGTGGTTCTGCCCTTGGTCATGGGCGCGTCCATACCGGGGATATCGAGGAAGTGCCCGGGTTCGAAGCCGTTCGGGTCAACCGTGTCGAACGCCCCCTTGGACAGCGGGTAGTTGGTTTGCTGGTTGGTGTTGTAGTCCATGCCGAACGCCCAGTCGCTGGCCAGACCGAATAACTGGCCCTGATGGGTCAGCTCGAGCCTGTCGCCGTTGACCTCCTGGTCGTGCCGCTGGCGATAGCCGCCCGAGCGAGCGATGGCGCTGTTGTCGGCGTTGTAGCGATACACCTCAAGATTGCGGTAATCGCGCTGGCCGTTGTAGTGGTAGAAGGTGTTACGCAGTTGGGTGTTGTCGTCGAAGCGATAGTCAGTGATCGAACGCAGCCACCGGGTGCGCTGCTCGTAGCGACCGTCTTCGACGTTGTAGTTGTTGAAACGGTTGTGCTTGTCGATGTGCAAGGTACCGACCAGTGGCTGCAATACCGGTGTGCCCCAGTAGGGGCTGTCCTCTTGCTCTTCCAGGTATTCGATGGCCAGCGTGTGCGAGAGCTGATCGTTGATGTCGCTAAGCAGCGAGAAGGCCAGGTTGCCGGCCCCATTCTCCTGCCGATCGATATAGCCGTTGGTACTGGTGCGGCTGTAGTCGAGGCGGGCATAGTGGCGCGGGCCGTCGCCCGTGTTCAGCGCCTTGTTGAAGGCGACCGACGTTTCCATGGTGTCGTAGCGTGCATAGCTGACGCGCCCTTCGAAGGTGTCTTCGTCACGGCTTGCCAGCCGGGTGATGAAATTGAGGCTGCCACCGACAGCGCCGCTGCCGTTGAGGAATGAGGATGGCCCGCCGAGCAATTCGACGCGGTCGTAGATCCAGGCGCCCACAGGGCGCGCCGCGCCGCCATACTGCAAATTGATGCCATTGAACAACTGGCTGATCTGGGCACCGTTGAACCCTCGGTACGACACATATCCGCCCCAGCCGGGCGGAGCCGAGGCGTTAACCCCGGGCAGTGCATTGGCGGCGTCCTGGAAGTTACGTGCGCCAATGCGCTCCATGGTCTTGCGATCGGCAACGCTGACGGAAGCGGGGTTCTCCCTGGCGCTGAGGTTCAGCCGCGAGCCGCTTTCAATGGGGCGATCAAGGTCAAGGCGGGTTGCCTCCTTGGGTTGATTGGCTGTGGCCGTGACATTGCTGGCCGGCAGGGTCAGGGTGTCATCCTGCGCCCAGGCACAGGTTGCGCTGCCAACGAGCAGCGCCAAAGTGGTCATGCGGAACATGCAAGGCTTCCTGGCTGAAATCGGTGAGCACACGCCCGCTGCCGATCAGGCGGCACGGGGACGTGGCGATGTCAGAACGCGAGAAGCGAAGCAGGAGAGGCGCGGGGATTGACCAGTGGCCAACGCTGCTTGGGCAGGCGTGGCGGAGGTTGGTTGGGTAAGGGGCTGCCCGGCTCGCCGGCGAGCAGGGTCAGCAGGCCAAAAAACACGGCCAGCAGCGTGGCGCTGAACAGGCTGGCGATCACGCAGTCACCGCCAGCAGGCAGGGCCGGATCGCTTAAGTCCTGCTCACCTTGGTACATGCCGCTGCTGTCGGCCGTGCACCAGGCGGCATCATCCATGCCAGCCAGGCGCAACCCGGCCATTTGCCCATGGCCCATGGCGCACAACAACGAGCCGAACAGGATGCTGAAATACAGCACCCAGGCGACCTGTGATCGTGTGTGGTGGGCCAGCTTCATGGCGGGACTCGGCGTGACAACTGAATGATCGGGTTTGGAGGTTGGCGACGGATTCTACATCTTCTGAAGCATCTGAACAGGGGGACTTTTCAAGCGCGAATATTCAATCGGGTGCAGGCGCACGAGACTTAGTGGACACCTATGAGTTCGGCAGCAAGCGCGCGGAGTTCGTCCTTGTCCTGTTGAAGCACAAGCCCACTACCCGCGTGTGCAAGCAATCGCGCGGCATGCCGGCTGCAGGCGGGCCGAAATGCATGGGGGTTGATGTGTGCCAGGCTGACAAGGGCTTTGATCAAGCGCAGATTGACCTCGTGCAAAGCTGCGCCGTCCCGGCTGATCGGTGCAAAGAAATCGTCAAACAGGTCATCCGCCACCAGTGCACGCACATAGACCTGCGCGCATTCGTTATCCGTACTCTGCGCCACGGGATGCAGTTTCCCCCAACACGTCAAGCACCGAATGCCGCGCCCAATAATGTCGATGGCTGTACCGGGATCATTTACCGCAGGGGACAGCGCTCGCGAGGCAATCTCGGACAACACCGAAAGCCCGAAGCGCGGGTCATGCTCGAACGTTCTCCTGAGGCCGATGCTCAAGGCAGCGAAAATATCGATGTCCAGCGCGCCATTGTCATCGAGCGGCTCACCGTTCACGGCCAAGGCCCGCGCAACCACCATACCCTCATGGACAAAGGTGCCAGGCAGGACTTCGAGATAAATTCGAATCTTGGTGTCCGTCGCAATCCTGTTTAGCGTAAGGACATCGATGTGCTGTACATAGCCTGTCTGGCCGCTTTTCACTTGATGGGCTACCCCAGCAAGCTTGAGGTCAGGCGGGTAGGCTGCACCGCCCAGATAGGGGTGTTCAACACGCTGCTCGATGGCTTTGATCACAGCTTTTTCGACGCGGTCGATCGTCTCGCCCACGCGCCCTAGTTTGGAGAGGTGATCAATCCAGCGCAGCAAGGTGTAAATGATCAGGACCACAACCGCAATCGTCACGGTGAAAAGCACTACACGACCTTGTGTACCGTAGGCTCCGGTACTCAGTGCAATGATACCGACGAGGCTGAAGAGAAAGGACCCGATGAAGGTCGCCAGAGCGTTCTGGGTCGTGGCGTCCTCCATGACCAACGAAGTGGCGCGCGGGGTTACGCCACTGCTGGCGGCACTGTAGGCCGAGACCATTGTACTCAGCGAGAACGTTGTGACGGCCAGCATGCTCGAGGCGATGATGCCCAATATCTTGTCAACTGCATCTGCACCGATACGGGCAGGCAAGCTGACCGGCACCGCATCTTTGAACACCACGGCCACCAACGCCGTAACCACCCCCAACAGGGAGAAAAGCGTTGCCCTGAACCAGAGACGCTTGGCAATTCTCGTAGCCAACCAACGCCAGCGAGCTATCATGAAGACCTCCTTTTGCCGAGAGTGTAGGCCCTTATGGGAAGTTGCAGTTATTCATGAGTTGCTCCTTCAAAACCGCCACAGCTTTAGGCCTTCTGGGGGTGGACTTGTAAAGCAGGACGACCTGGCGCATGTAGCTGTCAGCCTCCGACACGGGGGTTGCATGTACGTCGTCAGTCTTCAATCCCGCCCAGTACGGGACAACAGAAGCCCCCATGCCTTTTGCGACCATGATGTGGATTGCATCTAGCGCATCGAGATTACACAGCACATCGGGCTGCAGGTTATTGTCATTCAGGTATTGCTGTGCAATCTGCCCACCCCAGGCATTTGAGTCATATCTAATCAGGTTTCGCCCAAGAATCGTCGAGCGGACGTCGCTTTTGTCAATGGGGTCTTTGGTCAAAAGCATCAGGGGTTCTTCTCGAAGCACCTGCATACGCAAGGTTTTGGGGACGGTGAAGGGCGGACATACCATGATTCCCGCATCAAGCTCTCCGGAAGCCACGTGTTCGTAAAGACTGCGCGAGTCCCCCGGGGTGATGCGTAGCCTCAATTGCGGAGCAATGGTTGAAAGCTGGTTCATGGCCTCCGGCAAGATGCCTGTCAACGCGGTAGAAATCGCGCCAATCTTGAGATACCCGGACAGGCTGCTGGTGTCCAGATCCTCCTTTAGCTCTGCTGCCCCCTGGATCAGATCTCGAATCTTCGGCAGCAGCGACAGGCACTTCTCGGTCGGTTCGACAGCGTGTGCGCTTCGGATCAGGAGTTCGCACGCCAGTGACTTCTCGAGTGCTTGTATACGTTGGCTGACTGCAGGTGCTGTCAGGTTTTCCCGTCGAGCAGCCGCTGCAATCGAGCCAGTTTCTATTACCGCAATCAGGCTTTCGAGAAATCGAGTGTCCAAAACATTTCCTTTCGCTGAGAGATGGAAAAATGCGCTTTAGCACTTGCGCGAGGCTACGCTAACCTCCCCAAAAGTTCTATTGGAAACCAACGAGGGTAGTTATGAAATCGTTATTTCATGTTTCATACCATGTTACAGATCTCGAAGCGTCGCGTAACTTCTACGGTAACATTCTCGGCTGCAAAGAAGGCCGCGCGAGTGAAACTTATGTGGATTATGATTTCTTCGGTCACCAGATTTCGCTTCACAAAGGTGTGCCTTTTCCAACTACCCGTACCGGCAAAGTCGGCGACCATGAAGTGCTGATGCCGCATATCGGCTTGGTGCTGCATCTGGATGACTGGTTCGCGATGGCAGATCGCCTGGCGTTTCATGGTGTGCAGTTCGACATACCGCCGGTTGTACGATTCCCTGGCCAACCTGGGGAGCAGCGAACGATGTTTTTCCTGGACCCCAGTGGCAATCCGATCGAAATCAAAGGTTTCAAGGACTTTGAAGGTGTATTCGCCACCTGATTGGCAAAAACGTCCGGGACGCGCCTCCCGCTTTGTCTGCGTGAGGTAAGAGGCGTGTATCGGTAAGTGGCCACTCAATAAAAATAACAGGTTCCAACGATGTGTTTGGCATTTTTGCCGGCCAATGTACAGTCCAAATTATAATAACTGGAGGACGTATGGCGAAGACTAGTCTAGTGACTAGAATTATTGCAGGTCTTGTGCTCGGGGTTGTAGTGGGGGCACTTCTCAATTTCTTTCCCGAGTACAAAGCCTGGATAACCAGCAACCTTTTGCAACCCGTCGGCGATATTTTCATCAAAATGATGAAGATGATTGTCGTACCCCTCGTATTCGCGTGCATGGTCGGCGCGATCGCAGGCAATGGTGATAACAAGGCGATAGGGCGGGTAGGGGTGAAAGCCCTGTTCTACTTCTTTGTCGTGACCAGCATCGCAATTGTTTGTGGCCTGTTGGTTGGCAACCTTGCACAGCCGGGCGTAGGGGCCAACTTGACGACCCTTGCAAACACCCAAACGCTCTCGCTTCCCTCTACCTCGGAGAGCACAGGGTTTGGTCAAGTCATCCTCAACATCATCCCGGACAATATCGTCGGTGCAATGGCGCAAGGAAAGCTGCTGCCTGTCCTGTTCTTCTCGGTCATGTTCGGCTTTGGGCTAAGTGCTCTGGACAAAGAGAAGAAAATGCCGCTGATCGCGGTAGTCAATGCCATTTCCGCGACGATGTTCAAAGTGACGCATATCGTGATGCATTACTCACCCATCGGGATTTTTGGCCTGATCGGCGTGACGGTCGCCAACTTCGGGCTTTCCGCATTGCTGCCTCTGGCAAAACTGATTGCCGTCACCTACATCGCGGTCATTCTGTTCGGCGTGGTCGTGCTGGGCGGCATCGCGAAGGTTGCAGGGATCAACATCTTCGACCTGATCAAGGCGATCAAGGATGAGTTGATCCTGGCGTTCAGTACTGCCGCCTCGGCGACTGTCATGCCCCAGCTGATTGAAAAGGTCGAGGCCTACGGTGCGCCGCGTTCGATTGCTACGTTGGTTATCCCTACGGGTTATTCCTTCAATCTGGATGGCGCATCGCTTTTCGTGGGCATCGGCACGCTGTTCATCGCGCAGCTCTATGAAATTCCCCTGAGCCTGGCCGACCAGGCGATGCTGATCATCATCATGGTGCTGACCTCCAAGGGCGCAGCCGGCGTTCCGGGGGCCATGTTCGTGATCTTGACCGCTACGCTGACCAGTGCCGGTCTGCCTGTGGAAGGTATTGCGTTCATCGCCGGAGTCTATCGCTTGATGGACATGCCGATCACGGCGCTGAATGTCTTGGGCAACGCACTGGCGCCTCTGGTTGTGGCGAAGTGGGAGAACCAATACCGGATGCCTGCTGCCCCGATGGTAGCTGCCGAGGAGCGTTCGCAGGCGACGACGGTTGCTGCGGGCGTTTTCGTCGAAACCGTCGACAAACCGGCTTAGCCAGGGGCCTGCGGGGTAGACCAGGCTGAGGCGTCGTGCGGGTGCAGGCTTTCCAGGTGGCGGACGTGCACCTGGGTATCGCGATAAGCGCTAAGGCATACCTGTATGCGCCGCGCAGCGTCCTCGACGAACATCAGGTTCTGCCCGTTGAGCGCCGCAAAAGCCTGTTCGTCGGCCCGTTTCACGGCGGTCTGAACCGGCGTGCGCAAAGCGCCTTCGACTTGGTCGATCAAGGCCAGCAACCCGAGATCCGGGGCATCGGCAGGCACCGCGACGCGCACCCGAGCTTCGCTACGTTGGCTGTGAGGCGTCGCCAGCGACGCGTTGCTGCGCAGCCACTGCGCGACGGCGCTGGCTTCGAGCAGTGGCTGGTCCTTGAAGGTTCGCAGGAAGCCGTCCTCAATCAACTGCCGGGAGAGAGCGGCCGAGCACGGGCAGGTCGAGGAGTAGCCGATCCTGACCTCGATACTCAGGTTCAGCGCCCCGCCGACCTTCGTCGCGAGCACGTGAACCGGGTACGACTTCCAGCCAGAGAGGCCCTCGGTCACCAGTGCAGGGCGGCGAACCAGCAGGTCGAAATCCAGGCGCAACCTGGCATTGCGGCTTTCGCAATCCTGATGGCTGTCGATCATCTCCTGCAACAGCGCAAAGAGGCTTGCCGGCGACACCGCCGCAGCCTGCCCCCATGCGTCCAGCAGGCGATACAGCCTGGACATGTGAATGCCTTTGACGTGCGGTGCCGGCAGGTCGACCTGAACATCCGCCCGGGCGTGCAGTTCACGCTGATAGGTCGGTTCCTGGATCCTTACCGGCAGGTCGATACCCTGCATGCCGACCCATTGCAGCGGGCTGAGGCTGGGGGCCAGGTCGGTGACGGAAACATCGGGTAATGCTGAGCTCATCATGTATATCCAGTGGTGGGAGCCTTGCATGTGGCAGCAAGGCGTATGAATCAGTAGTAATTTTTGGAGCGCACCACCCCAGGCCATTCGCTCTCGACTAGCGCATTGAAGCGGTCAGGCAGGAAAGGTCGGCGTGCGCGGTAGACGAAGCTGGCGATGCCGTATCTTCCATTTTGGGTGTGGGGGTGCCGCGCATTTCCTGTAGCCGAGCAGAAGGTCTTCGCACAAGGTGCAGCAAATGCAGCCATTGCTCATCTCCACCAGCTTTTCGTCGGTGCGCGATAGCTCGGCGCCACCATCACGTATCAGTGCGGCATCGATGTTCACGTCGCTCATATCGTTGACGATCAGCGCGACTCGCCGGCTCCGAGGAAGCCGGAAAGTACAGTGACGGGCAGCCGCGTGGCTTCGTTGGTATGGGGGACAGGGGGGGCATCGGGCGGCCTCAAGATAAAGGGTGGTGGGCATGCGTGCGGCTCTGTTCAGTCCTCGTCTGTATCACGGCAAGTACAGGCGGCGCATTTACCGTGCAGCTCAATGACCGAGCTGCACAGCGTAAACACGTTCTGTTTCATCCAGTGCGCCAAGGCCTGGTTCAGGTGCGGTACGTTGAACTCATCGACATGGCCGCAGCTGTCGCAGATGGCGAACGCTCTGAAACCCGCTTCGCACTGGCTAGGGCAGGTGCAGCTGACATAAGCGTTCAAAGACTCCAGCCGATGAATCAACCCTTGCTCGGCCAGGTGGCCCAGCGCGCGGTAGATCTGCGTCGGCGCCCTGACACCTTCATTGCGCAGGCTGTCCAGAATGTCGTAGGCACTGAGAGGCTTGTCGGCTTGCTGAAGCGCCGTCAGGACACGTTGCTGATTGCTGGTCAGTTGCATGCAGGTCTCCTTCCGTTGGCGGGCAGTCTTCATTTTGTTCTGGACTTTGGATGTTATAAAGTAACAATAATAGAATGGCTAGCGAAATTGCCCGAGGCTTCGCTGGATTGCAGGTCAATGGGAGTCCATATGGGGCGTCGCCGGGTGCTGAAATTACTGCTTGCATGCCTGGCATTGCCGTTGCCTCTTGCAGCGCAAGCCGGGCAGGCGTGATCCACGCTGCGTGTCCTTCAATGGCACAGGCATCATTGTGCGCGGGATCGCTCCCGGTAGCGCCGTGGAGTGAGCTTGAGGTTGCGCTGGAACACCCGGCGCATCTGCTCTTCCGAGCCGAAACCGCACTGGTCGGCAATGCGCTTGAGTGCAGTGTCCTCGTCCACCAGTAACCGCCTTGCCTTCTCCATCCGCGCGCGCTCGATGAATGCCAAGGGTGAGCAGCCCGATTCCTTGTGGAACAACCGGCGCAAGTTCCGACTGCTCATGTTCGCGCGTTCGGCGAGCACCTCCAGGCTCAGCGGGCGATCAAGATTTTGCAGGATCCATAAGCGTAGGCGCCTGATCGCGGAGTGCGGGGTCATCTGGCTGTCCAGATGCTGGCTGAACTGCGACTGGCCACCCGGGCGCTTCAGGAACACCACCAGCTCGCGGGCAATTTGCAGGGCCATTTCCTGGCCGAGGTCTTGTTCGACCAAGGCCAGGCTCAGGTCGATGGCAGCTGAAACGCCAGCACACGTCCATATGCGCCCTTGCTCGATGAAGATGGCATCGGCATTGACATTGACCGCGGGGTAATCATTGGCCAGCTTACTGGCGACGCTCCAGTGCGTGGTGACATGCAGGCCGTCTACGACCCCTGCTTGGGCAAGGAAAAATGCCCCCGAGCAAACACCTACCAGCCGATCGATGCGAGATGCGGCCTGCCTGCACCAGTCGACGATCAGCCGCTGCTCGGCAATCGCCGTGCCAATGTCACGCGCGCCGACAATCAACGCGGTATGAGGGCGTGGACTCGTACGAAGATCGTCGGCTTCCAGGGAGATCAAGGTGTCCGAACCTACCAAGCCTGGTTGTGGCGCCACCAGATGCAGGCTGTAGGTCGGAGGCAACCCTTCGGCCGCCTGACGTTTGTTGGCGTAGTCAAAAACGGTGAGTGCACCTACAGCCTCGATTGATTTGAAACCGGGGTAGATGACTATGTGCACCCTGCGTTGAGAAGTGGCTTCGTCAGACATTCGCAATCGAACTCCTTGGGTACTTGCGGACAGATTTCGTACGGATCCGGCCACTTTCGGCCGCGTGGTCTGGCGCACGGAATTGTGCAGGTTAATGTTCTTAAGCGTTATAACATTACACGGAGAAGCACATGAAAACACGCGCAGCTATCGCCTGGGGGCCCAATCAACCTCTTGAGTTCGAAGAGATCGACTTGCAGGGGCCGAAAGAGGGCGAGGTGCTGGTTCGCATCGTCACCACGAGCCTTTGCCACACCGATGTATTCACCCTGTCCGGTCGGGACCCGGAAGGGAAATTCCCTTGCATCCTGGGGCATGAAGGCGTCGGAATCGTCGAGGACGTGGGGCGGGGTGTCACCACTGTCAAGCCGGGCGATCACGTGATCCCGCTGTATACGCCGGAGGATCCGAACTGCCCGTTCATCAAGTCCGGCAAGACCAACCTTTGCCAGACCATCCGCAAAACCCAGGGGGAAGGGCTGATGCCCGATGGCACCAGCCGTTTCTCCTACAAGGGCCGCACGATCTTTCATTACATGGGCACTTCCACATTCAGCGAATACACGGTCCTGCCGGAAATCGCCGTGGCCAAGATCGACCCTGCGGCACCACTGGCCAAGGCCTCGATCATGGGCTGTGCGATTCCTACCGGGATCGGTGCGGTGCGCAATACCGCCAAGGTGCGGCCCGGTGACACGGTCGCGGTATTCGGCCTGGGCGCCGTCGGCATGGCGGTCATTCAGGGCGCGGTGTTACAGGGGGCGGGGCGGATCATCGGGATCGACGTCAACCCGAATAAGTTTCCGTTGGCCCTTTCCCTGGGGGCGACCGAGTGCGTCAACCCAAGGGATTTTCGCGAGCCGCTGCAGAACGTGATCATCGATATGACCAACGGCGGTGTGGACTTCTCGTTCGAATGCGTCGGTAATGTGGAATTGATGCGTGCAGCCCTTGAGTGCTGCCACAAAGGGTGGGGCGAAAGCATCATCATCGGCGTGGCAGGGGGCGGGGAGGAGATCGCCACGCGGCCTTTCCAGCTGGTAACCGGTCGCGTCTGGAAAGGCAGCGCGTTCGGCGGGGTGCTGGGGCGTTCCGAGCTGCCGGGGATGGTGGACGAGTGGTTGCGCGGGGAAATCAATGTCGACCCCTACATCACTCATAACATGGATCACGAGTCGTTGAATCATGCGTTCGATCTACTCAAGCGCGGCGAAGCGATTCGCTCAGTAATTCATTATCGGGAGCGCGAGACTCTAAGTCATGATTTGCCTGGCGTGATTCTTGACCGTGCCGGGCGCGTGATTGCCAAGCCAGCACCCGAGCGCTCGGCGCCCAACCTTTTGACATGAAACTCTGAAAGGGCGGACGCATTCACACCATCGATGTGAATGCGTCCGCCAAGGCCGTTCAACCCCGCTTCAACCGCGTGGCGGCCTCCAGAGCGAAGTAAGTCAGGATGCCGTTGCACCCCGCACGTTTGAACGCCATCAATGCCTCCAGGATGACCGTGTCCGGATCCAGCCAGCCCTGATTGATCGCTGCCTTGAGCATCGAATATTCACCGCTGACCTGGTAGGCGAATGTTGGCACGGCAAAGGTTGCCTTGACCCTTTGAATGATGTCCAGATAGGGCATGCCGGGCTTGACCATCACCATGTCGGCGCCTTCTTGCAGGTCCAGTGCTACTTCGCGCAGGGCTTCGTCGCTGTTGGCCGGGTCCATCTGGTACGTGCGCTTGTCGCCTTTGAGCGTGGCCGCCGAGCCCAGCGCGTCGCGGAACGGGCCGTAGAAGCCGGACGCATACTTGGCGGCGTAGGACATCAGACGCACATCGCTGAACCCGGCCAGGTCCAGCGCGGACCTGAGCGCGCCGATGCGCCCGTCCATCATGTCCGAAGGTGCCAAGGTGTCGATGCCGGCCTGGGCCTGGACCACGGTTTGGGCTGCCAGTACCTGCAAGGTCTCGTCATTGGCCACGCGGCCTTGGCGCAGCACGCCGTCGTGGCCATGGTCGGTGTAGGGGTCCAGTGCGACGTCGCCGATCAAGCCAAGGTTGGGGAATGTGGCCTTGAGCAACCTGGCGGCGCGGCAGATCAGGTTGTCCGCGTCGAGGGCATGGCTGCCCTCACTGTCCTTGCGCTGCGCCGGGGTAGCGGGAAACAGGGCAATGGCCGGAATGCCCAGCTCGACCGCCCGACCTACGTGATCCGGCAATTCGCTCAGGCTCACCCGTACCTGGCCCGGCATGGCAGTGATCGCCTCGCGTGTACCTGAGCCTTCCTTGAGAAAGACCGGCCAGATCAGGTCATCACAAGACAGGCTGTTTTCAGCTACCAGACGACGCGTCCATTCGTCAGCGCGGTTACGGCGCAGGCGCGTGGCCGGGAAAGAGCCCGTTGAGTTCGGGAAGTGGTCCACGGCTTTCATGCCTCGATGGAGGAATGGTGGCCGGTGATCAACCACTGCTGGTCGATCCGCTCGAAGGTAAACAAAAAGCGCGCTGGCACTACCCGTTGCTCGCCGTCTTCGCGGTAGACAAAGGTGTACTGGCCGCCGACCACCACGGTGCCCAGCTTGCGGCTGACGCGTTTTTTGAACAACTGGATGTCACAGACCAGCCCGTCGTTGGCGAGGAAATTTTCGAAATAGTTGCGACGGCTGTCATCGCAGTCACGCACTTGGTTGGACAGGGTCGGTACCAGGATCGCATCCGGCGCATACAGCGCCAGTACCTGATCCACATCACGGGTAGCCACAGTAGCGGCCCAACGGTAGAGCGCTGCTTTGGCACCTGCCAGGCATGCCAGTTCGGTGTCGGCGTAGGTTTCGGTGGAAGGGGCGGGGCGTGTTTCAGTCATGGCGTTGTACCTGCGCGAGTCGAAAAGATGAACAGTAGGGGCGTAATCTGCTAAGTTAACAGTGTTATAACATAACACTTAAGACAGGTTGCAAATCATGTTCCTTACCCTTGAGCAGGCAGCAGCGGATAGCCGCTTTGCCTTGACCGATGTGCTTCGCCACATACCCTGGAGCCCCCAGGGGCTGATCCCCGCCATCACTCAGCAGCATGACAGCGGCGAGGTGCTGATGCTGGCCTGGATGAATGAAAAGGCGTTGCTGGAAACCCTCGAGACACGGCGGGCCTGCTACTGGTCGCGTAGCCGTGCGCGTTTGTGGCGCAAAGGCGAAACCTCGGGGCATGTTCAGCATGTCCATGACGTGCGGCTGGACTGTGATGGCGACGCGTTGTTGGTGTTGGTAGATCAGCAGGGGGCCGCCTGTCACACAGGGCGTCGCAGCTGTTTCTACAACGCGATCCAGGGTGATCAAGTGGTGGTGACGGGCAACCCCGCCGAGGTGGGCGCATGAGCCGGATCATCATTCGCAATGCCCGCCTGGTCAACGAAGGTGCCCTACAGGAGGCCGATGTATTGGTCGCCCATGGCCGTATCGAAAAAATCGTCCGCAGCATCGCGGGCGTCAATGCGCCGATCGAAATCGACGCCCGTGGCCAATGGTTGCTCCCCGGCATGATCGACGACCAGGTGCATTTTCGTGAGCCTGGCGCTGCGCACAAGGGCACCATGGCCAGTGAGTCGCGCGCAGCAGTGGCGGGCGGTATCACCAGTTTCATGGACATGCCCAACACCAATCCTGCCACGCTGGATCTTGCCGCCCTGCACGACAAGAAAGCTCGCGCCGCCGCCACCTCGGTTGCCAACTACGGTTTTCATTTCGGCGTGAGCAAGGACAATCTCGATACCGTGGCGGCCCTCGATCCACGTGAAGTGGCGGGAGGGAAGGTGTTCATGGGCGCCTCCACCGGCGACATGCTGGTAGACGACCCCAGGGTGCTGGAGCGCCTGTTCGCCAGCGTGCCGACCATCCTCCTGGCGCACTGCGAGCACACCCCGTCAATCCTGGCCAACGAAGCGCGCATACGTGAGCGCTACGGCGATTTCATTCCGCCGGCCATGCACCCGATCATTCGGGATGCCGATGCCTGCCTGCGCTCTTCGAGCCTGGCGGTGCAGCTTGCCAAGCAGTTCGGCACACGGTTGCATGTGCTGCACCTGACCACCGCCCAAGAGCTGAAGTTGTTCCAGGCCGGGCCTTTGCAGGGCAAGCAGATCACCGCCGAAGTGTGCGCGCACCATCTGCTGTTCGATGACCGTGACTATGCCCGCTTGGGCCACCTGATCAAATGCAACCCTGCCATCAAAACCCGGGAAGACCGGGACGCGCTGCGTCAGGCTCTGCTGTGCGACCGCATCGACGTCATCGGTACCGATCACGCACCCCACACCTTGGCGGAAAAACAACGCCCTTATGCCTCGGCGCCATCAGGCTTGCCGTTGGTACAACATGCACTTCCCGCGCTCTTCGAGCTGGTGGAGGAGGGCGTGCTGACAGTTGCCCAACTGGTGCGCAAGACCAGCCACGCCGTCGCGGATCTGTTCGCCATTTCGGAACGCGGTTACCTGCGTGAGGGCTACTGGGCGGACATGACGCTGATCGAACGTCTGCCCGAGCCCCGCGCTGTCAGCCTCGACCCGGTTCTGGCGCACTGTCAGTGGACACCGTTCGTGCACCATCGTTTTCATCACCGAGTTGCTACGACATTGGTCTCCGGGCAACTGGCCTGGCATGAAGGCCGGCTGGTCGAGGGCTGCCAAGGCTTGCCGCTGGCGTTCAATGCACGACGCGGTTGACCTCCATTTCCTTTCATTGACCCGAGCGCACCTGCAATGACCGAACAAGAGCTACTATCCCAACCGGAAGACGCCTACATGGACGCTGCCCAGCAAAGGTTCTTCCGTGAGCTGCTGCTTGCCCAACGCAATGAGCTTCAGCAACGCATCGCTGAAGAATTCGAAGCGATCCGCGACTTCGAGCCCACCAGCGATCCCTCCGATATCGGCACGGCGGAGGAGCATCGTCATTGGCAATTGAGGCTGCTGGAGCGGGAGAAAAAACTGCTGGACAAGATCGACGAGGCCCTGGAGCGCGTTGCCCGTGGCGAGTATGGCTGGTGCAAGGAAACTGGCGAACCGATTGGTCTCAAGCGGTTGCTGCTCAGGCCAACCGCCACCCTGTGCGTGGAGGCCAAAGAACGCCAGGAACGCAATGAGCGGCACATGCGCGACGATTGAGGGTGTCATGCGCCGCCATAGGCTTCATCAGCACTTAGCCACGGTAGATGCCCCCGGGTATGCTCGCGTTCGAGGTAACCGTTGTTTTGCGCATTCGCCCAGGGGCCTGCGTATCACGCTGAACACAAGTTTTTATCCCGATGCCTAATGGGAGGGGACGCCCTGTCTCAGGAGCGACTCAATAGCTCAGCCGTTATCAGCCACGCCGGTTCTGGCGCTGGATGAACAGATTTTTTACATCTGTTGTTATAACGTTACCGAATATGTCGCAAATGAACGATAACGCCTTCGGGAGCCGATTCGCGACGCCTGGTATTGCTGGAGTCTTATGATAGTCGATCTAGAAACCGAGGCCACCGACCTCGATGGGCTTCCCCGTTTTCAGCGCTCAAAAGTTCACACGCGCAGGCTAGTGCTTTTGACGTACGTGGCGCTAGCAATCGCCACGCTGCTATTAACACTGCAAGGATTGGTCGGGGAGTTCAGCCCTGACTCCTACTGGTTCGTCCTCTTGGCGGTCAATGGCTCGGCGCTGTTCCTGCTGGCGGCAACAGCGCAGTCGGCTTGGCGGGTGGCCAGTTGGCGTACGATCGCGCTGGGGCAGGTCCCCACTCCGCTGGTATTCTGGCGGGGTGATGCAAAGGATTCAGTCGAGTCCGCATCGCTCAGCCGTTTTGAACGCTGGTGCTGGCAGGTCAGCGAAACCTGCCGGCGGCAACTTCACAAGCTGGGCGCTGAGACGCCCTGGCTTGTTGGCTTGGCAGTGCTGGCGCTGCTGTTGGTCAAAGGCGCTTGGCGCTTTGACTTGGCTGTACCGCTGCCTGCCGGCCAGGTGACCTGGGTTGCCATCGGTATACTGGCTGTGTTCGCGTTCTGCCTGGTGGTGGTGGAGCGCCACTTGATGGCGGAAAGCGAAGCGACATGGCCTGAGGCCAGGGCGCTTGCGGCTGTGTTGCGCCTGGTCATCGCAGTGCACGTGTTGTCCATTGGCTGCCTGGTGTGCGTAGACGGCGCACGGCTGTGGCCGGCACGATTGGCAGTATTGATCGGTGTGCTACCTGGGTTGGCAGCGCTCGAGCTGCTCGTGCGAGCAGTTTTGGCGATATTCCGCCCCCCACGACCTCGCGAGGAGCCTGCGCTCGTGGCTCGTAGCCTGATCGGCGACCTGCTGCAATGGCCACCCCGGCCGATGACAATGCTGCAGAACGAATTGCACCAGCGTCTAGGCATCGACTTGCGCCAGGTATGGGCCTTCGCCTTCATGCGACGGGCGTTCCTCCCGGTGGCGGCATCGGTGGCGCTGGTCGGTTGGTTGCTGACTGGCATCGTGCAAGTGCCCATGAACAATCGCGGCGTATACGAGCGCTTTGGCAAGCCCGTCGCTGTATATCAACCGGGCTTGCACATCGGGCTGCCTTGGCCTTTTGGCAAGGTGCTGAGTGTAGACAACAGCATTGTCCATGAGTTGGCTACCTCTGGTGCAGATGACGCGGCAGATCCACTGACCGCTGCCGAAAGCGCGGCCCCGGCAACGGCGAATCGGCTCTGGGATGCGACTCACCTAAGCGAGAATTCGCAGGTGATAGCCGGTGCCGACGGTGGGCGACAGGGCTTCCAGATCGTAAACATGGACGTGCGATTCATCTACCGTATCGGCATGAGTGACGCGGCAGCGCTAGCGGCCACCTACCAGAGCACTGATATTGCACAGCTGCTGCGCAGCGTTGCCAACCGCGTGCTGGTCCACGATTTCGCTGGACGATCGCTGGACGGCTTGTTAGGCACCGAGCGTGAATCACTGGGGCGCGACATCGGGCGTGCGGTGCAGGCTGACCTGGACCGCATGAACAGTGGCGTAGAGCTGTTGGCAACGTCGGTGGAGGCGATTCATCCGCCGGCGGGCGCGGCCAATGCCTACCATGCCGTGCAGGCGGCGCAAATCACCGCACAGGCGCTCGTTGCGCGTGACCGCGGGCAGGCCGCACAGAAGCTCAACAAGGCGCGCCTCAACGCCACATCGCTGACCCACAAGGCCACCGCTGGCGCCCATGAAGTGCAGACCAGGGCGAGTACCGCCGCGCTGCGTTTCGAAGCCGAACGCACTGCCTGGCAGCATGCTGGCCAGGCTTTCATCCTCGAACAGTATCTGGAGCGCTTGTCCCAAGGCATGAAGGGGGCGAGCAGCCTGATCATCGATCACCGCCTGGCGGCACACCAGGCACCGACGCTGGACCTGCGCAGCTATGCAGTGCCCGTCGATCCCTTGCAGCCAAAACCCGCATCCGCACGCCCCCAGGAGCGTAAAAATTGAGCGCCCATACTACACACGACCATCACCACAGCCACGATCATGATGATGGCCATGACCATCATCATGATGACAGTCACGCGCATGCCCGTCCGGCCTGGCTACGCATTGGCATGGCTCTGCTGCTGGTCCTGGTGATGGGCGCGACGGCGTGTTTCGTGCAGGTTCGAGTCGGTGAGGCAACCGTGATCACGCGCTTCGGCAACCCGTCGCGAGTGCTGACCGAGCCTGGGTTGGCGTGGCGTTGGCCGGTGCCCTTCGAGGCAGCAGTCCCGGTCGACCTGCGCCTGCGCACAACCTCCAGTGGTCTGCAGGATGTGGGTACGCGCGATGGTTTGCGCATTATCGTGCAGGCCTATATTGCATGGCAGGTGGCGCCAGACCCACAGAGCATCCAGTTGTTCATGCGGGCGGTGCAGAATCAACCTGACGAGGCTGCGCGGCAGATCCGCACCCTGGTGGGCTCGGCGCTCGAAACCACCGCCAGTGGTTTCGAGCTGGCGGACTTGGTCAACGTCGATGCCAGCAGGGTGCGCATCGATGCATTCGAACAGCGCTTGCGTGAGCAGATCGAGCAACAACTGATCAACACCTATGGGGTGCAGGTGGTGCAAGTGGGCATGGAGCGCCTGACCTTGCCCAAGGTCACCCTCGACGCCACCGTTGACCGAATGCGTGCCGAACGCGAGACCATTGCCACCGAGCGCACTGCCGAAGGCAAGCGTAAGGCTGCCGAGATCCAGTCGGCCGCCGAGCGAGATGCCCGAATCCTGGAAGCGGACGCCACCGTCAAGGCTGCCCAGATCCAGGCCCAGTCCCAGGTGCAGGCGGCGGAAATCTATGGCAAGGCGTACGCCGGGGCACCGGAGCTCTACACCTTGCTGCGCTCGCTGGATACCCTTGGATCGGTCATCAACCCGAGTACTCGACTGGTATTGCGAACCGATGCTGCGCCGTTCCGCGCCTTGGTGGAAGTGCCTACGCTACCTGCTGGAGCCAACCATGACCATCAGTGAGCATTTGACGTCCCGGTTGCCGGATGGCCCTTGGCTGCAGACAGGACGCATCGGCTTTCTGGCGTTGTACGTCGTGACGCTGATGGCGGCAGTGGGCTGGCTGTTCGAAAATGTCCGCCAGGTGGGGCCTGAGAGCCGCGCGGTGGTGCTTCGCCTGGGGGCCGAAGACCGCATTCAGAATGCTGGCTTGCTGCTTGCTTGGCCGCAACCTTTCGAGCAAGTCGTGATACTGCCCTCGGCAGGACGGATTACGGAACGTCGGGTTGAAGTGCTGCTGCGCTCAGAGCTTGCGCGAAAATCGGACAAGGACGGTACGCTGGCCAGCGATGCCACCGCTGGCTCTGGCTATTTGTTGACGGGCGACGCTGGAGCCGTACAACTGGATGTCCGGGTGTTTTATACCGTCACCGGCCCATACGCCTTCGCTCGCCAGGGGCAACACGTCGAACCCGCCCTGGACCGCCTGGTAGAGCGAAACGCGGTGCAGATCTGTGCCTCGCGTGACATGGATGCCATCCTGGTCGCGCGTCCTGAGCTGGTCGGCGGCGACGCCCGGTTGGCTGAGCTCCGTGCGCAATTGCGCGGCGACCTTCAGCAAGGCATCAACAATAGCCTTGCACATCTGCGAGCGGCTGGAGCGGACCTTGGGATCAAGGTGGTACGAGTCGACATTCAGTCTTCTTTGCCTTGGTCAGCCGTCGGCGCATTCAACGCAGTGCTCACCGCGAGTCAGCAGGCCGAGCAGGCTGTGGCAAAAGCCCGTAACGATGCTGCTCGCCAACTGCAACAGGCCACCCAAGCTGCAGACCGCACAGTACAAGTGGCACAAGCCGAAGCGCGCGAGCGGCTATCCCAAGCCCAGGCCGAGACCGCCACCATCGTTGGTCTGACGCATCAGCAGGATCCACAGCTATTGCAGCGCCTTTACCGTGAGCGGGTACCGGCGATCCTCGCCCGCGCAGGGTCGGTCACCACCGTCGACAACGATGACGCCGGACACATGATTCTGCAGGGGCCCAAGCCATGAAAGCAGTGCCTTTGCTCAATGTCGGCCGGCCTGCTTCGACCTATTTTCATTTCTGGAGCTGCTTGCGATGAGTACTCATCATTGCCATGGCCACCATCACCACGCCCATTCGCACCTTACGTCTGGCTTGTTATCCCAGGCCGAACGGCGTGCTGCCGCACGACAGCTGGTCCTGGCGATGCTGGCATTGGGGTTGTTGGGGCTGGGGCTCGTCTGGCGCTGGCTGGCGCCGACCCAAGAGGGCGTCAGTCAGTTGCTGCTGGGCGTCGCCTCCTTGCTCGTGGCTATCCCAGTGTTACGCTCGGCGTGGTACAGCCTGTTGCAACCTAGTCTTCACGGCATCACCGACCAGCTCATCGGCTTAGCCATGTTGGGCGCCTGGGCAACGGGTGACCTCGCGACAGCGGCACTGTTACCGATCATCATGATTTTCGGCCATGTCCTGGAGGAGCGTAGCGTGCTCGGCTCGCAAGAAGCGATTGCCGCACTTGGACAGCTGACCCGTAGTCGTGCACGTCTTATCAATGCCGATGGGCAGGTTCTTGAGGTCGATAACGCAAGCCTCAACCCTGGCGACCAAGTCGAAGTCCGTGCGGGTGACCGTGTACCAGCCGATGGACGCATTCTGGAAGGCCAGGCCAGCCTTGATACCGCGCCCATCACGGGGGAGTCGATTCCCCAGGAAGTGACGACCGGGATGGATATCCATGGAGGGTCGATCAATCTGGATGGCTTGCTGCGGGTAGAGATTACGCGTGTTGGCGATGATTCTACCTTGGGCAAGGTCATCGCCCTGATGCAGCGCGCCGAACAAGCCAAGCCGCCCATCACGCGCTTGCTCGAACGACACGCCGGGCGTTATCTGGTACTGGTGCTACTGATTGCCGCCGCGACCTGGTTCGTTACCAAGGATGCCCAGGCCATGTTGGCCGTTCTGGTCGCCGCCTGTCCGTGTGCATTGGTTCTGTCGGCACCGGCGACAGCGGTGGCAGGCATTGCCGTCGCCGCCCGGCACGGTATCCTGATTCGAGGGTCTGCCTTCCTTGAGGAGCTAGCCGACCTGTCTTCGTTGGTGATCGACAAGACCGGCACACTGACCTACGGCAAACTGCGTCTGCGCAGCGTGGTTGGTCTATCGAGTACGTTGTCGCAGGCCGATATCATCAACCTCGCCGCAAGTCTCGGTGCGGCCAGTAGCCATCCGGTCAGCCGCGCTCTGGCGGCATTGGTACCGCATGACCACCATGTGCCGCTACTGGATGTCCATGAACGCCAAGGCTTTGGCGTTGTGGCGCACACCGCGAAGGGAAAAGCTGCGTTGGGGCGACCGGAGCTTTTCGATGAATTGGGCATGATGGTGCCTCCAGTTCCCGAACATGATGGCCCAATCGCGGGCTTGGCGCAGAATGGGCAATTTCTGGGTTGGCTGTTGCTGGCCGACAACGTGCGCGCAGAGTCTGCCGAGGCCATGCAGCAATTGCGTGAGCTAGGCCTGGAGCGTCAGTTGCTGCTGAGCGGTGATCGCACCCGTGTGGCTGAATCCATCGCTGCACAGGTCGGTATCACTCGCGTGGTGTCCGAAGCATTGCCCGAAGAGAAATTGCGCCAGGTCAACCATGAGCTTCAGGTTGGCTTCCGCCCCTTGGTGGTGGGTGATGGCATCAATGACGCGCTGGCGCTCAAGGCGGGTGTCGTGGGGGTGGCGATGGGGGCGGGCGGTGCTGATATCGCGCTGGCCGCAGCGGATATCGTGCTGATCAACGGTGATCTGCGGCGCTTGGGCACCTGCATCCGTCTCAGCCGTCTTTGCCGTCGCACGCTCCAGGTGAACGTGCTGATTGGCTTGGGCTGGACCTTGGCTATCGTGGGGGCAGCAGCTTTCGGTTTATTGGGAGCGGCGGGGGCCATGGTCGCAGCGCTGTTGCACAATTTCAGTACATTGCTGGTGCTCAGCAACTCTGGGCGCTTGTTACGTTATGACGAGCGGGATGTGGAGAAGAGGGAAATGTCAGCATAATGTGCTGGCATCCAACGCTGATGAGGATCTAACTGCATAGTCAGTTTTTTTCCAAGGGGGACGCAAACCCCAATGCCTACTTTCGTTGACGCATATAACGCAGGCATGCGGGTGGGGGGAGGGCTCCCCCCGCCCAGTCACAGCACCTTGTCGAGCGTGATCGGAAACTCCCTCACACGCTTGCCCGTGGCATGGTAGACAGCGTTGGCCACCGCGGCTGCCACCCCGACGACGCCGATTTCGCCCACGCCCTTGGACCCCAGCTCGTTGACGATGTCGTCGTGCTCTTCAACGAAGATGACTTCGATATCCCCGCTGTCTGCGTTGACCGGGATGTGGTACTCCGCCAGGTTGTGGTTGACGATGCGGCCTAACCGATGGTCGGTCAGCGCGGCTTCGTGCAGGGCCATACCCACCCCCCAGACCACGCCTCCCAAAATCTGACTGCGCGCGGTTTTCGGGTTGACTACCCGTCCGGCCGCCACGGCGCTGACTACCCGTACTACCCCCCCGCAGCGCACGCTGTGACGGGTGCCCCAAGTGGGCCTTCGAAACCGTAGCGTATGGAGACATGACCCGCTGCCATATTGGCCAGGAACGATGGCGCCGTGAAGGGCGACAACTTGCGAGGGCCACGTGCGTCAGTGGTGCGCACCGCCTCTGCGATGGCGCCGAAGCCTCCGACGCCTGATGCGATGATGGTGGCGGTGCGCGCGCGTTCAGCCTGACGCTCGGGATGCCAGCCGGCTTGCTGCAATGCTTCATCCGCTGCTACCAGCGCAAACTCGATGAACCGATCCATTTTCTTGCGTTCCTTGGCGTGGATGACACGCTCGGGCTGGTAACCTGCCGCTGGATCCTCATCCAGCGTGGGTACGCGCCCACCCACTGACACGCCGGTGCCTTCGACGATATCGGCTGCAAGGGCGCGAATCCCGGACTGGCCAGCCAGCAATCGACGCCATACCTCCTTTACGCCGCAGCCCAGCGGGCTGACAACGCCGGTGCCGGTCACCACGACGCGCTTTTGACTAACGTTGTGATTCATTTCGACCTCTCTTGGATCATGAGCGCACCTCGAACTGCATCGTTGGTGCGCTGTTTGAAGGCAATGCGTACTCAGGCGCTGTGTGCAGCTTCTGGCTTGGCAATGCGGCTATTGGGGCGGATCTTGAACCAGATGGAATACATCGCCGGCAGGAACACCAAGGTCATGATCGTGCCCACGAACGTGCCTCCGATCAGGGTGTAGGCCAAGGTGCCCCAGAACACCGAGTGGGTGAGGGGGATGAAGGCCAGGATGGCTGCCAATGCCGTGAGCAACACTGGGCGTGCGCGTTGCACTGTGGCCTCGACCACGGCGTCGAAGGGCGCAAGTCCTTCAAGCTGGTTGTGGTCAATCTGCCCGATCAGGATGAGGGTGTTGCGCATCAGAATGCCGGAGAGCGCGATCAAGCCGACTAACGCGTTGATGCCGAACGGTTGGCCGAACAGCAGCAATACGGGTACTACGCCGATCAACCCTAGCGGTGAAGTCAGAAACACCATGACCATCGCCGAGATAGAGCGCACCTGCAGTATGATGATCAACAAAGTCAGGGCAATCATGATCGGCAGGAGAGGGACGATAGCCTGGCTGGCCTTGCCCGACTCCTCGATAGAGCCTGCCATTTCGATTGTGTAGCCCGCTGGCAACTGCGTGATGATGGGCTGGAGGTCTTTCCAGATTGCCGTGGATACTTCAGGCGGCTGCAGCCCTTCAGCGATGTCACCGCGCACTGTCATGGTGGGCGTTCGGTCGCGACGACGGAGGATAGGATCCTCCATACGAATGCTCACATCACCGATCTGCGAAACCGGAACGCGCTGACCGTTCGAGCCTACCAAGGTGAAATTCTCGATCTGGGCAGGATCGAGTCTGATCTGGCCAGCGGCACGCCCTACAACCTGCACAGAGCGGATATCTTCCCTGACCGACGTGATCGGCACACCGGTCAGCAGGAATTGAAGCTGCTGCGACACTGAGGCGGACGTCAGGCCAACCGACTGCAGGCGATCTTGATTCAGGGAGAAGTGAAGCGTGGGAACAAGCGGGCCCCAGTCGGTATTGACGGTCTTCATCATGGGGCTCGCCTGCAGCACGTTTTGGACACGTGCTGCAATCTGGCGCAGTTGCGAGGCATCCGGGCCCATCACCCGATAGGCGACCGGGTAGGGGGAGTAGGGCCCGAATACCAGTTGTGTTACCCGCACTTGAGCGCCGGGTGCCAGACCTTCGGAGGCCGCCTCCCGGAGACGATGCTTGAGGGTCTCACGCGCCTCCTGGTTTTCGGTCAGGACGACAATCTTGGCAAAGGACGGGTCGGGCAACTCAGGGGCCATTGCCAGGAAGAAGCGGGGCGGGCCTTGGCCGATGTAAGTGGTGACAATCTTTGCCTCCTCTTGCTGACGTAGCCAGGACTCCACCTTGATCGCAGTGGTATTTGTCTGTTCGATGGAGGTGCCATAAGGCATCTGCAGCTCCACAAGCACTTCGGGCCGGTCGGAGGTCGGGAAGAACTGCTTCTTTACCAATCCCATGCCAAGCACGGCGGCCACAAATGTCGAAACCACGGTGCCTGCCACGAGCCATTTATGTGCGATCACCCAGCCCAACAAAGCGCGGAATCGGTTTTAATTGGAGGAGGGTAGTCGAGGGGTTCACCTGCAGTATTCGATGTCCGTGTTTACCCGTACCCAGCTTTTTTTGGTGAACGAGCGCAAGTCATGCACGACGGCGCCGTCTATGGACTGACGCGCCTAATCCATTATCACGAGTGCTGGCTTCGTGGGGAGCGCGCTTGAAGGGGGCAGGTAATGACAGGCAAGAAGGCGACTACGGCTATCGGTTCGCCGGCAAATGCCCACGCAAAGCCAAGAGTGCCGGGTAGAACCCCAGATGCTGGGTCAGGCCCGGCTACACCCGTAGTTGCGATAACGACATTGGCATCGCTGTCCTTCAACGCCCCGAGGGCCATCTCCCATGCGACTGGTTCGCTAGTCAGCCCGTACCGTTCGATGGTTTGCGCGCTTACACCTAGCAGACGCTTCTTGGCGGAGGGCGAATACAAGACGTAGCCGCTTTCCAGTACCTCGCCTGTGCCTGGGAATGCCGCTAGCAGAGCGACCATGCAGCCTGCTGTGCAGGATTCGGCAGTGGTAAGTACCAGATGGTGGTCTTTGAGGTAGCCGAGCACGGCCAATACGGGATCCGCTGCCATTGACTGGTGGATCAACGCCGTTGGCACTGCTGATCTTATTCATGAGCGCCTGTCCGCTTTACTGATTCTTATAGTGATGCCCTGACCACCAACGGACAATCAACTGGCTGGGCTCCCGATACCTCACCCCATGGCGCTGAAGATCAAGCCGTCCGGACGGTGCGACAGCATTAGGTCGATGTTCTGGTCAGTGGGCGGATTGCTTAACAGGTTGAGGATAAAGACATTCCAGCCGGCTTGCTGCGCGGACCGCGAATGGTGTGGTCGCAGTGTCCAGCGCGAACACACCGATGGTTCGCGACTGGAGGTTGTCGCCGCGCATCCTGCGCGCCGACAGGCTCGGTACGCCCAGACTGTCGGGCCGCGGATAGAGGCGACTGCTGAGGCTGAAGTGCCCGTTTTCGTCGAATACCTCGATGGAGGAGCGATCGAGGAACACGCGCAGTTCAAGTCGCTCTTGTGTCGGGTCTATCGATACGCTGCGCTGGCCTGTGAATTGCGCACCCGAGCGGCTACGGTTAAGCACCAGGCGATGCAGTGATGCATCGTAGTAGTCCACGCATTCTGACATGGCATATAATTTAACATAATATGCATTATGAGCACCTGCATATGAAGGTACCGGGCCGTGGGTTGGCCAGATTGGAAGCCCGTTCGCAGTGCGATTTTCGCGGACGCGAAAAAATGACCAGTTCAGCCGGCTCTAGGTGTTGTTACCAGCAACACGCATCAGCTCCGAAGTAAGTCGCTGCAGACAGCTCTGCCGGTGGTTTTTCACGGTGAAAAAATCCACGGTGAAACTTCAGAGCCCAGATCGCACTACGATTTTCGCGGGCACCGAAATTACGGTCGCCGTTGGCTTTGCGGCCGACGTTGCGTCATTTGACCCAGTACCTGGTCCAGTTGCGGCGCGAGGTTGAACACGTCCAAGTCTACGCCTAGAACTGAATCGGCTTCGTACGGATGCCGCGTGCCAGCGAACAGATTCGACGCAGTACTTATTCATCTGTCCAACTCAAAGCCTGGTGCCAGGCTCTGTGAAATCGCACGAAACTGGCTGGCCAGGTCGTTAGGAATTGCGTTTTACAGATCAGACAAGCAGTGTCCATTATCACGCGGCTTCAGGCGCAGTCGCCGGTGCCCATCAGGATCATATTCAGATCTGGGGAACTCGGGTCAGCCTTAACCAGAAGCGACTTGAGAAACAGCTCTCAAGCGAGCGCCGGATTCCTCACAGCTGGCCAGTAACGCGTTCTATCTGGGGAACTTTTCACTCTCACCTCAAGCACTTGAGCTGCCTGCAGAAATGTCTGGGCTTCCTCTATAACCCAAGTATTGGGCAGTGGGACGTCATCCTTCATATGGCGTCTTAAGTGGACCTTCGCTTGGAGCTGTGGCTGGTAGCAACAGCCTGCGGCCGCATAGCATAGCGGGATAAGCTCTGGTACCCTGCCCTTATAATATGAATTTAAGGAATAACTCTACTAAATATTCATTTAGTAGAGTTGCACTCAGTAAGTGCCTGGTAATGAGTTCGATCAAGACTAATTTGTGTATCGTCAAACCCTGCCCTGACGACTGCGAAAGTTTTCCGCAACATTGAACAACCCCATACCGACGAGCATCGCGATCACGAACAGCCAGGCTTGCCAGTACCCCCCGGCGAGCAACACCAGCGCCGGCCCCGGACAAACGCCGGCAAGCCCCCAGCCTATGCCAAAGACGAGGCTCCCGCCGACAAGTCGACGGTCGATGTCACGCCTGGCAGGCAGCTGTATCTTACCTCCCAGCACAGCCGTGGTTTGACGCCGCGCCCAGGTCATAGGCAACAGTGCGGCACCTATCGCACCCACCATGACCAGTGCAAGCGACGGGTCCCACTGCCCGGCAATGTCGAGAAAACCTAACACTTTGGCGGGGTTTGCCATGCCGGATAGCAGTATCCCCATGCCGAATAGCAACCCTGCAATGAAGCCACTGATCCGCTTCATTTCAAGCTCCTGAAAAAAGATGCCTGACCACAAAGACCGTGGCAAAGCCGGCAGCCATGAAGCACAGAGTCGCCACTGCCGAACGGGGCGACAGGCGTGACAGGCCACAAACGCCATGGCCACTGGTGCAGCCACCGCCATAGCGAGTACCGAGACCTACCAGAACTCCCGCGACTATAAGCAGCCAAGGCGCCATACTGAAGTGAACCGGAGGCATTGCCGAGAACAGTTGCCATGAAAGTGGCGCGGCAATGAGTCCCAACAAGAAGCACACTTTTTCACCCCGCCCTTCCCCACCACTTTGCAGCAGAGAGCCGAGCAAACCGCTGATGCCCGCGATGCGCCCGTTCGCAACGGCGAACAGCCCAGCGGCCAAACCGATCAGTGCCCCGCCTGCCAATGCCGACCACGGCGTGAAGGCAGCCATATCAACAAACATCTCAGCGCTCCATTGTCGAATTAGAGACAAAAACAGATTCCATCTTAACGCTAGAGAGCGACCTCATGACACTTCCCTGCACACGGTGCCCGCGTTCAAGCCTGCTGCGGAAACGATAGAAGCGAGACAATAAAGTCAGCTGACCGGCGCAGGCTTGATCGTCAGGATGCTGCACGGTGCATGGCTGACAAGGCGCTCGGTGGTATCGCCGATCACCTTGGCCCAATGCCTGGCCTGCACAACGCCGACCACCACCACATCGATCTTCAGCGTGGCGATGTAGGACTTGATCACGCGCAGGGGCGCGCCTTCGCTGAAATGCCGGTGCGTATGGGCAACGCCATGTGCATCGGCCAACGCATCGAAAGGCAACTGCAATGACTCGCGTAACTGGTTCGCCCAGGGGCCTGAAAGGTCAGGGTTGGCCAACATGGCGATGGGCAGGTCGTAAGCCGAGAGCAAGTGCAACTGGCCCTTGCATTGAGTCGCCAGTTGCTGACCTGCCGCGACCAAGGCATGGTTGAGGGCGTCGTTGTGTGACGACGGGTTGGCGACATCCACTGCGACCAGAATGTTCTGGGGGATGGCTGGGGCATCCCCCGGCACGAACAACAACGGCGTTTCGCTCCCATGCAGCAACACTTGGTCTAGCGAGGTCCGGGCGATCTGGTCGAGCAGGGAGTGGCCCGGGCAGTCCTTGATTACCAGATCAGATGCGTAGCGGGCAATGCAGGCTGGCAGTTGATCGCGCGGATTGGAGGTTTCTACGGCCTCGAAACCTGGCCGAGCCCCAACGAATCGCTGCTCATCCAGCAGCGCTTTGAGTTCGGTGCTGAAGTGCACGAATGAGACCGAAGGTAGCGGGTCCTCCTGCAATTCATGACGCAGGCGCATTTCGCCCGATTCGTGGATGCCCAGTACTTGCAAACTTGCCCCCGACGCCGCAGACAATGCCATGGCCCGGGACAGCGCAGCATTGGCTCGGGCCTCGGTCATGATTAGCAGAATCCGGCGATACGGCTTCATGGGGCACCTCCCCGGCGCGGCTGTTGGGTTGCATGCGATTGTCATTATCGAAGCAGGTGCAGGTTCGTTTTTGATAAATATCAAGGCTCCCAGACGCCACCTTGCACCTGGTAGTGCTGAGCGTTGCTCTATTGCCATGGACGGTGTCAAGGGCGCCGAACTGTTTCGCCAGGCACTGACTCAGCGCTTGTCCAGATAGCGATACAACGCTTCCTCCTGGTCGAAGTGCAATTGCGCAAGTGTGTCCAGACGGATGAGCTGGTGCTGGATATCGTCAGCGCTTGGGCTGGCCGCTGCCTGGACAAAATCTTTGCTCATTCGCGACAGCAACTGGATCTGTCGGAAAATTTCGCGGTGGCAGTGGCTCATTGCCGAAAGGGGGTCATCACCAGCCATGTAGCGGCTCAACAATGGATACAAGCGTTGTTCATCATCCCGCTCGTGACGCTCCAGTAGCTCATGCAGGGCGGCGACGAGGTGATTCAGGTCGGTCCGGGCCTGCACGGTGGGTCGACTGGAAAAATCCCCGGCCATCTGGCTCAGTTCGGTCAGAAGCCCCTGCAGTTGCCGATGTTCGTCGCGCATGCGCTCCAGGTTCGCTACCCCAAGCCCGCTTCGCCCGTCCCCGGCCAAGGGGCCAAGGGCGCGTAACGCATTGACGATGACCAGCAAGTCGATGCCTTCCTGCAGTAGCGCTCCCATCACCGCTGGCAAGTAACCTGCAGCAGCGGCCAGCATGGCCAGCAACGACAGGGTCATGCCCACCCATACGCCCTGGCGGGCGATGTGCACCGCATGCCGGGCGATGTCCAGCGCCTCGATCAAACGGTCCAGGCGGTCAACCAGCAAAACTACGCCGGCTGCCTGCGCCGAGGCGGTGACGCCGGCAGCACCCATGGCAACCCCGACATCGGCAGCAGCCAGCGCCGGCGCATCATTGATGCCATCACCAACCATCAAGGTCTGACCTTCGCGGCAGCCTTGCTGCACCAGCCGGATCTTGTCCGCAGGCGAAAGGCCTGAATGCAGCTCGTCGATGCCTGCCGTCAGCGCGATCATTTCGGCCGTTTGTGGGCGATCGCCCGTAAGCATCACGATCTTCTCGATGCCACGCGCACGGAGCCGGCGCAGGGTCTGGGGCGTTTCCCGGCGCACATCATCGGCCAGCCGCAACAGCGCTTTCAATTCACCGTCCACCGCCACGAAACTACCGCTGCTGGCCAGATAGTCTAATTGCTGCAAGCGCGTCCGTGCCCACGCCCCCTCGTCCTTGCCATCCTGTACATAAGCCAGCGCGCCCACGCGCACGGCTTTGCCCTGAACTCGCCCGGCAAGCCCCTGGCCCGGGCTTTCCTGGACGTTTTCCGGCGTTGATAGCGGCAAGCCTCGCGAACGGGCAGCCTCAACGATGGCCTGTGAAATTGGATGGGTGGATGCCTGGGCCAACGATGCGGCCCGCTGCAGAATCTGCAGCGGTACCCCCTCCCCCTTGACCTCGATCGATTGCAGTCGGGCATGGCCACTGGTCAGGGTGCCGGTCTTGTCGAGAAATACCTGGCGAACCCCGGCGAGCGCTTCCAGCACTGCACCATCGCGCACCAGAATGTTGCGCCGTGCCGCACGCGAGATACCCGACAAGATGGCAATCGGCACCGCCAGAATCAGCGGGCATGGCGTGGCGACAACCAGAACAGCCAGTACCCGCTGAACGTCGCCGCTGATCCACCAGGCGAGCCCAGCGACCAGCATCGTCAGCGGAATGAGCGCCAGCGCGTAGCGGTCGGCCAGGCGCACGAAAGGTGCCCGTGACTGGCGTGCCGCCTCGGCCAGGCGCACGATGCCCGCATAAGTGCTTTGTGCCGCCGTATGCGTGGCCAGCAGCCATATCGGCGCGCCGGCGTTGCACACCCCGCTGGCTACGTGTTCGCCAGCATGGCGCGTTACAGGTAACGATTCGCCGGTCAGCGCGGCCTCGTCCAGGATGGCCTGGTCACTTTTCAACTGTCCGTCGACCGGCACGATGTCTCCCAGACGCACCAGCAGGGTCTGCCCAGGCTGAACCTGATCCACCGCAACCTCGCGCAGCCCATCGTGTTCCTGGACCCAGGCACGCTGGGGCGCACGCTGGATCAGCGCGCGCAATTCGCGCTCGGCGTGGCGCAAGCTGAAGGCTTCCAACGCACGGCCGGTGGCCAGCATGAACGCAACCAGCGCGGCGACCAGCATCTGCTCGAGGATCAAGGCTGCGCCGATCGACAGCAGGGCTATCAGATCGATGCCCGCCTCCCCCCTGGCCAGGCGTCTGGCCATTTCCACCACCAGTACCAGCGCCATGAAGGCTCCGCCAGTCGCCCAGGCCAGCGCCGCCCAAGCGGGCTGTTGCGCCAGGTAGGCCAAGCCGCCAGTCAGCAAAGCCAGCACACACACCAACAACAGGCAGGAGTCCAACCATCGCTGTGCCATGGCGGCTACTTGCGTCTGGGCTGCTGCAGCAATTGTTGAACCTGATCCTGAGCCTGGGTCGCCCTGCGCAGTGCCTCGTTGGCAGTCTGCTCTACCAGATCGATGCGGTAGCACACCTGATCGGCACGCAACCGCGCAGTGGCAGCATTGTCCTCTGCTGACGCCAGGCGCGCATCGTATTCCTCGGTGTGCCAAGGGCTGCAGCCTGACCCCGTCGCCAGTAACAGGCTCGTCAACCCCAAAAGCAGATAGCGTTGCATGTCCATACCCTCGTGCGTGCCAAGTCACCCTGAGTATCGGTAACGCCGCCTGCTGCAGCCTGACATTTGTCAATCGCGCGCTGAGTTCCCGCCGTTGCTGCGGCAGGCCAATGAGCTACCATCCATGCGTTGGTCGACAACTTGAAATGAACCGCCAATCAGGGCAGGAGTACCTGCGATGCTCACTGTCACGCTGATCAACATGCTGGTCGTGATCCTGGTGGTGATCATTCACTACGAATGCCTCCTGCGCCTGAATGACTGGCTACCACGGCTCAAGCTCTGGAGCCGGTTTCGCATCGTGGTGGGCGTGTTCGGCGCACTACTGGCCCATGCGCTTGAGGTCTGGTGCTTTGCCCTGGTGTATTACCTGATGGCCCGTGCCGACGGCTGGGGCACGCTCAGCGGCAACTTCGACGGGAGTTTCCTGGACTGCGTGTACTTTTCCTTCACCACCTATACCACCATTGGTTTCGGCGACATCACCCCAAGCGGGCACCTCAAGTACCTTACTGGCCTGCAGGCATTGACTGGCCTGGTGCTGATCACCTGGACCGCTTCGTTCCTCTTCCTGGAAATGCAGAAGTACTGGAAAGCCAAATAATGGAGTACCGGGTGCGGCGGTGACCACAAGCCGGCTGCCTGTTTACCATCGGCCAATTGGGCTGTGCGAACCGGCAACATCCGCTCTTCCCTCAAATTGACAGCAAAATCCAGTTGCCAGCCGAGCAATTGACAACTGTCAAGTCGGTGCAAGGCCATGCAACGAAACTGTATCTCCACTGTTCATTCCAGACGTGTGAGGATACCGCCATGGCTCCAGTCAACCCCTCCCCTCAACCTGCCACCACCTCGTTTCCGCTGCCATCCGGCGAGCATTGGATCGATGCTCTGGACAATGGTACCCATGTACTGATCAGGCCGTTGCAAGCCAAGGACAGGCAGCGCGAAAGAGCCTTCATCGAACGGTTGTCACCTGAATCACGGCACTTTCGCTTCCTGTGCCAGATCAAGGAGCCCGGTGAAACCATGCTCGACCAATTGATGGCGGTCGATCAGGACCGACAAGCGGCCTTCGTCGCCCTCGCGCATGTCGACGGCGAACTGCAAGAAGTGGGCATTTCCCGTTACGCTGCCTGTGACACCAAGGATGAATGCGAATGTGCGGTCACGGTCCTCGACAGCTGGCAACACCATGGCCTCGGCCGCTTGCTGCTCAAGCACCTGACTGATCATGCACGGGCAAAAGGCTTTCGGCAGATGTATTCGATCGATTCCGCCGCCAATCAGGCAATGCGTGACATGGCCAAGGCAGCAGGATTTACCACGACCACCGACCCTGATGATCCGAGCCAGGTAATCCACCGGCTTATACTGAGCTGAACCAAAGCCGCCGCGGCATGACTTGTCCTGACGCGGCGGCAAGCATCTGATTCAAGGCATGGTTGCCTGAGGCTCCTCGGGCAACAGGTCGAACTGTTTGAGGCAGCGCTGCTCATCATCGGGTGTGAGTACCTTCAAGCCGCTCACCTCCTGCATGGGCGTTTCGAACAAAGCCATGCGCAGCACCCCGTTGCGCTTCATGAAGGTCTGTGCCAGACACGTGCACACCGGTTTGCCGACAAGTGCGGAGAGTTTTTCATCTTCGGGTACGTCCACTTGAGCCTGCAGGTTGGCTTCGCAGTTCGCCACGATCTGCGTCACTGAGCGTCCTGCCAACCACAAGGCGCCTGTGCCCAGCAGCCCCAGGCACAACAGCACCACCAGCAGGATGTTCGACTCCCGGGCCACTGAGCGAAGGAACGCCAGCCTGGCCTGCCAGCCTGTCTCCTGGCCGTTGAAAATGGCCCTGCCGACAGTGCGCTTCACGCCCCGTTGCACCGCCCAGCCTAGTGCCACACTCAGGGCCAGCAAGGCCAGTATCACGGCCGGATCGTGCATGGGCAGGCGCGAGGTCGGGCTTAGCCCGCGGTAGGCCGATGCGGCGAGTAGCAAGACCAGAATCGCCACGATCCAACCCAGGCTGCCCTTTGGTCGATGCATCCAGGCTCTGAGTTTTGCCCTTGCCTGTGTGTTCATGAATACCTCCTGCGCCTACCCAGGCTCTGTATGAAAAGCCTTGATACTCGTTGATGCTGCGTTGAAAACAGCCCCTAGCGCACTGGGTCGATGGCAACCGTTTCCTGATACTCAGGCACGCACACCTGCCAGCCGAGTTCGAGGCTGATCCGCCGCCGCAAGGTATCGGCAGCGTGTGGCTCGCCATGAATGACATAGGTCTGACGGGGCGGCCGGGTGAACCCGCGCAACCATTCCATGATTTCGTCGGCATCGGCGTGCGCAGAAAGATTCTCCATCGCATGCACCTGTGCACGGATGGGCACATCCTCGCCGTGCAACCGCACACTGTGGGCACCCGCTACAATATCGGCTCCCCGCGTACCCCCGGCTTGAAAGCCCGAGAACAGAATACTGTTGCGAGGGTTGGGGGCCAGCGCCTTGAGGTGGTGTAGCACCCGTCCGCCGGTCGCCATGCCACTGGCGGCGATGATCACTGCGGGCTCGCGCAGCTGGTCCAGGTGCCTGGACTCATCGACCGTCCGGATGATGTGCGTGCCTCTGCACATGGCGGCGCACTCGGCTGCGGTCAGCCGATGTTCACTGCGGTACTGCTGATACAAGACGGTGGCGTCAGTGGCCATCGGGCTGTTCAGGTAGACCGGGATATCAGGGATCAGCCGGTCGCGCTTGAGCGTGTACAGGTAGTACATGAGCAGTTGGGCACGGCCGACGGCGAATGACGGCACGAGGGTAATGCCGTGGCGCAGGAGCGTTTCGTTGATGATCTTGGCCAAATACTGCTCGGTTGATTCGGCGGGATGCTGGCGATCCCCATAGGTAGATTCGATCAACAGCACGTCGGCCGTCCTGACCAGCTCAGGCGCACGCATGATCGGATCCTGAGGGCGCCCGAGATCACCCGAAAACAGCACGGTCTGCCCCTCGGCGCTGATCTGGACCGTGGCCGCCCCCAGAATATGCCCGGCGGTACGCAACAGTAACTCCATGCCCTCGGCGATCATGGTCACCTGATGCAACTCTACGGGGTGAAACAGTGCCAGGACCCTTTTGGCATCCTGTTCTGTATAGAGCGGTTGCGCCGGTGCATGCTTGGAGTAACCGTGGCGATTGGCATGGTCGGCCTGCTCTTCCTGCAGCCGCGCACTGTCGAGCAAGAGGATTTCCGCCAGGGCGCAAGTCGCCGGCGTGGCGTAGATCGGCCCGCGGTAGCCTTCCCGAACCAGCACCGGTAGATAACCACTGTGGTCAAGGTGGGCGTGGGTCAGCACCACTGCATCGAGCGCCCGCAGCGCCGGGGGCAGTGGCTGCCAGTTGCGAAGGCGCAGTTGCTTGAACCCCTGGAAGAGTCCGCAGTCGACCAATATCCGCGTGCTGTCACGGGTCAACAGGAATTTGCTGCCGGTCACGGTGCCGGTACCGCCAAGAAAAGTCAGTTGCATGGCCAAGGCTCCCAACTTTCGGCTATTTGGGGATGAACTGTGAGCACGCTGCACGGTGGGCGGCTGACGATACGCTCGGTGGTGTCACCCAACAGTTTGTCCAGGCCTTTGGGCTGTACCACGCCCATCACCACCGCGTCGATGTCCAGTGCTGCGACCTGTTCACGGATCACCTGTACCGGGCCTCCTTCCATGAAATGTCGGCGGTCCGGCGCGACGCCTTCGGCATCGGCCAGCGCCTCGAAAGGCTCCTGCAGTGCCTCACGCATCTCGTCGATCCACGCCTGGGTGACATTAATGTCCGAGGCGAATACCCCTGCCAGGTTGTAGGCCGATAGCAGATGCAGGTGCGCGTCACACTGCAAGGCCAGCGCCTGGGCAGCACGAATCAGTCCACGGTTGAAGCACGCCTGCACAGCAGGCGTCTCGCTGAACGCAGTATCCACTGCGACCAGCACACGCCGCGGCAATGAGGTGGCCGCCGCCGGCACGAAATGGCTGACGCCTTTGAAACCTCGCATCAGCGCACAATCCAGTGGGGTGCCGAACACGCGCACCAGGGCCGATGCGGCTTCGCTGTCCTTGATGACCATATCGGGCTGCAGTTCACTGATGTAATCGATCGCCTGGTAGCGGATATCCTCCGCATTCAGGCTGTCGACTGTCAGCGCTATACCGCTGCCGCGATGCCGCTCGACCAACCCCTTCAATTGCAAGCGATAGTGCTCGTACTGGCGGTTGATGTCGGCCTCGTTCAGCCGCTCTTCGCGCAGAAGGTGCTTATCGCTCGGCTCGAACAAGCCCAGTACATGCACGCTGGCGCCGCTGACATGCGCCAAGGCAAGGGCTCTGCGCAAAGCGGCGGAATGCAGATCTACCTCGGTCAGCAGCACCAGCAATTGTCGATATTGCCCCATGGTGAACCTCCGCGCTTGTTTCAGTGGATGTGCTGCTGACGATGTTCCGCGCGCAGGATCGATGTTGCTTGATGCAGATCAGAAAACTGCTATCCAGCCTGAACTTGATGATTGTCAGAACCGAACCGGCCCGGCACGTTAAAACGGCTGCACCAGGCAATGATCAGGTAACGGGAGGCGCCATGAACGGGCAGCAAACAGCACAGCCAAAGACCTGCGAACACTGGGTCGAAAACCTCGAGGACGGTTCGGCGGTGCTGATCCGCCCTCTACGCGAGGAGGACCTCGAACGGGACAAGCGCTTTCTGAGCACAATCACTTATGAATCACGGCGTTTTCGTTTCATTGCCGGACTCAGCGGCGGCTTGCCCAGCCTGGACACGCAATGCATGCCCGTTGACTATCACCAGCGCATGGCCTATGTCGCCTTGGTTCATGTGGACGGTAAATTGCAACAGATTGGTGTCAGCCGTTATGCAGGCATACCTGGCAGTCAACGTTGCGAATGCGCAGTGGCGGTCAGCGAAGAGTGGCAGCGCAAAGGGTTGGGCAAGCGCCTGATGCAGCACCTGATTGCAGCCGCACGACGCAATGGCTTTCAGTGCATGGTTTCCAGGGATCTGGCCAGCAACTATGCCATGCACCGGTTGGTCAAGGCACTGGGCTTCACCTCACGCTACCCTGGCGGGGATGTGAGCGAGATCCAACACAAACTTGACCTGCGGCCTTGAAAAGACAAGGCCCTTTCGGGCCTTGTGCTTCAGCCTTGGGAACGCTCTGGAGAAATCACCAGCACACTGCTGGACAACCGATGCAAAACCCGCTCGGCAGTACTGCCGATGAACCAGCCGATGGCATGGTGGTGATAACTGCCCATGACCAGCACGTCGATATCATTGTTATCCATGAATATCGCCAGGGCCTTTGCCGGGTCGCCTATGCGCATGTGGCGGTGCTCGGCAGCGATCCCGTTGCGTTCGGCAAGCTCCTGGAAGGCTGCACTCTGAGCGTCATGCAAGGTCTGGGCGTGGTTCGAATCGAACAGGAACGAATGTTCCCGGCTGCCGCCTGCGTCCAGGTACATGGAACCCAAGTCGTAGGCATACAGCAACTCGATCTGGGCATTGCACTGCAATGTCAGTTTCAGCGCTTCGCTGATGATCTGGTCGTTGAAACCTTCGAACTGATCCTCAGGCCTGGACAGGTCCACCGCCGCAAGAATCCTGCGTGGCAACGCATGGCTGGCCTTGTGTACCAAGTGCAAGGGGGTTCGCGTTTCACGCAGCAACTGGATATCCAGCGAGGTGAACATTGCGCGCATCCACCAGGGCTCATGCTCGAACGCCTTGATCAGCATGGCGAACGGCTGCTCACGCAAGTGCACCAGGATCTCGTTCAAGGGTTGCTGTACCCACACCACTTCGGTTGTGACGATGACACCACTGCGCCGCATCGATGTCGCCTGGGTTTCCAGCCATTCACGGTGCTGCTGCACGTAACCCTCGCGCATGACTGCCAGCGCCTGGTCATTCACCAGGCCCGCCGTGGCAAGCCCTTCCACGTAGTCGAAAGCGACAATGTGCAGCGCCATCCCCTTGGCCTTGGCCAGCGCGGCAGCCCGGTCATAGACCGGGGTTCGTCGCATCAGGGGGGAGGCAATCAGCAGCAGTCTTTGCGGAGTTTCCATGGCACACCTCTGAGGTTGCGATATGTAGCTCAAGCATCTGCCACGCAGGTCTTGCGAATTTGATGTTTATCAACTGGAGCGCCTTCTGACAAACGGCATTGCCCATGGCGCAAGAACCTGACGCAGATCAATGTCTCGACCCTTCGCTGGCGCACCCTGTACCCAGATCAACAACAACTTCAGGCGCCGCAGGCGTGCCATGGCGATAACGCCCTGAGCTTCACCTGCGCTGCCGGCAGGGACGCCTTCATTCTGCATTGTCTATCGATACATGCTCTGGAGGCCCTGATGAACATTTACGTCGAGAAGAACACTGAGCAGGGACGCTGTTGGGTGCGCATGGATCACTGGCGGGTGAGTTTCAGTACGGCTGCCGAAGCCGAGCGGTTTGTCGACCGACTTACAATCCGCCTCAATGCCCCCCACTCGCGTGACATGCTGGCCGATTGGTCGCCCCATACCGGGGATGCCGCCGGGCACGGTGCGCTTAATGGCACTGGGGCCCAAAGCGGCCTCCGAAGTGCAAAGGAGGCCTGAAGATGCCTGGCCAGCTGAAGGTCGTACTACTCGACTCGTCCAACGAATCGTGCAAGGCAAACCCTATTCACCTGAAACCGCTGGCGAACCACTGCAGGGATTGCCGGGTCAGCGGCCTGTGCCTTCCCACCGGCCTGCCGGTTGACGACGACAGCTGCCTGGGCGCGTTGATAGGCCCACGCCTTCGCGTTCGCAAGGGCGCCGCGCTTTTCAATGCCAACGATCCGCTGACCATGCTCTATGCCGTTCGCTGCGGCAGTTTCAAGACCAGCCTGAACACCGCCGAGGGGCAAGGCGTGGTGATCAACTTCTGGATGCCGGGCGATGTACTGGGCCTCGATGCCATTGCCACAGAGCACCATGTCTGCGACGCCATTGCCCTGGAAGACAGCGAAGTCTGCCCAGTCCCCTATCGCCGCTTGCAAACCCTGGCGCGTGACTTTCCGGTCCTGCAGCAAAGCCTCAATCGCTTGATGAGCCGGGAGATCGTGCGTGAGCACGGGCGTGTGCTGATGCTGTGCAACCTCACCGCAGAACAGCGGCTGGCCAGCTTTCTGGTGGGGCTCTCCAGGCGCTTCGTCAGCCGCGGTTATTCTGCCCATGGCTTCATGTTGCGGATGTCCCGAGAAGACATGGCTTCGTACCTGGGATTACGCCTGGAAACCGTGTGCCGATCCATCGCGCACCTGCGGGCGCTGGGTCTCGTCGACCTGCATGGCAGGTTGGTGGAAATTCTCGACATGCCTGCACTCATGGCATTGGAACAAGGCGGCGGTGAATGTGAGGTCAAGGGCCCCTGAAGGCACCCGGTTCGACGCCGTAGATGTTGGCCACGGCGCTGTCACGCAAGCACTCCCCTCAGGCCAAACCGCCAAAACGCTTGTAGAAACTCTCGCTCACATCCGGCAATGGGCCATCTGCTGTCTCCAGCGCTGCATTCAGCCATTCTTCGGCCTTGGCAAACACCAGTCGATAGAGGTTGCGGCACAACTGTCGCGCAGCCCTTCCCTCCCAGTCCCCTGGCAGCAACTCGTCGGGTAGTTGCGGGTCGCGCAGCAGCAGGCGACGGTACTCGTGAATCAGCAGCGTGCGTGCCAGGAAGCAATCTTGAGCATCGAGCAACGGCTGCTCTTTCAAACCTTGCCACAGTGGCCTGAACAGCTGGATAAACTCGCTGTATTGCTGCCCCAGTTCGTCGATACGCCAGCTTTCCCGCACCTGGGCGCGCATGGCCTTGGACGCGAGTACCTCCTGGGTGTGGGTTTCGAAGACGATGCTGTCGTCGCTGGCCTCAAGATCACGCAAAGTGGCCGCCAAGTCGGCACGGTCTGCCCGTGGGCAACCCAGCAGGTTCGGCGCCATGACACCAAAGCCCTGCCACTCCAGCTCTTCACGCACGGCCTTGCGTTTACCCGCCTCGAGTTGCGACAGCAACACCAGCGTCCAGGCCCCGTCCCAGGCTGGCTGGCTCGGGCTATAGACGCGCTTGAAGGCTTTTTCGAAGCGCCGACGGCCAGTGCCTGTCAGGCTGTAATAACTGCGTCGCCCCACCTTTTCTGCAGTGAGCCAACCTTCTTTGGTCAGGCGAAAGATCGACGTGCGTATCAGCCGTTCATTGATGCCGATCGGTTCCAGCAGGTTGATCAGGCTACCGAGCCAGACTGTACCGCCGTGCGGCTCGATGGCATCGCCGTACAACGTGATGATCAGGGAGCTGGCGCGGATCGGCGTCTGCTCCTGAAAGCGGGTGATCAAGTGGTTCAGTGGGGCTAGATTGCTCATGGGCGAACTGTGCGCGGATAAAGCTCCGACTATACCTGTGCGGTGGGCCGCCTGGCCATTGCGTGTCGCTGCCAGGCTCATGCGCTCGCCTGGCCCTTGGGCCTGACCCCGGTGTCTTCCATGCGCGGGCGTCCCGGCTCTGCCTCGGCCAGAGGCGGGCATTCGACCATGCTGTTCATGCAGCGCTGCGCCAGGTGCTGGTACTCCGCCGTCCCGCGCTGTTTCCAGGCCAGTTCCTGCTCGCTCAGTGGGCGTTTGACCTGGGCTGGCGACCCCATCACCAGGCTCTGCGCCGCGCATTCGAAGCCAGCTTTGACGAAGGCGGTGGCCGCGACGATGCAGCGTGGTGCGACATGGGCGCCATCCATCACCACGGCGTTCATGCCGATCAATGAATCTTCGCCCACGCGACAGCCGTGCAGCACCGCGCCATGGCCGACGTGCCCGTTACGCTCCACTACGGTATCGCCCCCCGGGAATCCATGCATCACGCAGGTGTCCTGCAAGTTGGCGCCCTCCTCCAGCACGATGCGGCCGAAATCGCCCCTGAGCGATGCCAGTGGGCCAATGTAGCAGCGGGGGCCGACGATGACGTCGCCGATCAGGACTGCGCTGGGGTGTACGTAGGCTGTCGGGTGAACCACGGGCGTCAGGCCGTCCAGTCGATAGCAAGGCATCGCATCACTCCTGAAATGATTTTAAATGTCAGTCGATCTTGTATCAGAAGCTGTTTGATCGTCAATCGTGTATCGCTTGTGTTGATCTAATGCTGTCAGACAAAAATCAGCTGAAAATACCCGAAATACATAGGATGAACGATTCATCTGCAAATATTGCGGTGGAGCGGTGATCGCTGGAGAACACATGATTAGATACGTAAATCTATTTTGGATGTTGCATCTATGTATCACATAGAGCATATACTGGCCTCACCTGGTCGTGATCCCGCATTACGCCCCTGCAAACAATTCCAAGAAATGCCGGCCCCGCGATGTGCCGTGCGTGCAGCCAGAGGAACCCGAGATGCCGCGATATATCGATGTGCAGGCGCCCGAACACGGCGTTCAGCTCATTACCCTGCAACGGCCCGAGGCCTTGAACGCCCTGAGCACCGAGTTACTGGCACAACTGGCTGCTGCGTTGCAGGTTGCCGGGGACGACGAGCGTGTCCGAACTGTAGTGATTACGGGCAGTGCCAGGGCTTTCGCCGCAGGCGCCGACATTGGCGAGATGGCCGATCGCGACCTGGTCGGCATCCTTAATGACCCCCGCGTAGCGCATTGGCAAAGCATCGCTGCATTCGCCAAGCCGCTGATTGCCGCAGTCAACGGCTATGCCCTGGGTGGTGGCTGCGAACTGGCAATGTGCGCCGACATCCTCATCGCCAGTACCGACGCCCGTTTCGGCCAGCCGGAAATCAACCTGGGCATCATCCCCGGTGCTGGCGGCACTCAGCGCCTGTTGCGTGCCGTCGGTAAGCCGTTGGCCATGCAGATGGTGCTGACGGGGGAGCCCATCACTGCCCACCGCGCCCAGCAGGCCGGCCTGGTCAGCGAAATTACCCAGCCCGAACTCACCGTAGAACGCGCCATGCAGGTTGCCCGCAGCATCGCCGCCAAAGCGCCGCTGGCCGTGCGCCTGGCCAAGGAGGCGCTACTGAAGGCCGGTGATACCGACCTGGCCAGCGGCCTGCGCTTCGAGCGCCATGCCTTCACCTTGCTGGCTGGCACCGCCGACCGCGATGAAGGCATCCGCGCCTTCCAGGAAAAACGCCAGGCCCGTTTCCAAGGGCGCTGAACTTCATTCTCTCGACTGACGGAGCGAGCCTGTCATGACTTTCCAGCACATCCTGTTTTCCATCGAGGACGGCGTTGCCTTCCTTTCATTGAACCGCCCCGAGCAGCTGAACAGCTTCAATACGGCCATGCACCTGGAGGTGCGCGAAGCGCTCAAGCAAGTGCGCCAGAGCGGTGAAGCGCGGGTGCTGCTGCTGACGGCTGAAGGCCGCGGCTTCTGCGCCGGCCAGGACCTGTCCGACCGCAACGTTGCCCCAGGCGCCGAAATGCCAGACCTGGGCCAATCGATCGACAAGTTCTACAACCCGCTGGTGCGCACCCTGCGCGATCTGCCTTTGCCGGTGATCTGCGCAGTCAACGGCGTGGCGGCCGGTGCCGGTGCCAACATTCCGTTGGCCTGCGACCTGGTGCTGGCCGCCCGCTCGGCCAGTTTCATCCAGGCCTTCTGCAAGATTGGCCTGGTGCCGGATTCCGGCGGTACCTGGCTGCTGCCGCGCTTGGTCGGCATGGCCCGGGCCAAGGCGCTGGCCATGCTGGGCGAGCGCCTTGGCGCCGAACAGGCCGAGCAATGGGGGCTGATCCATCGTGTGGTGGATGATGCCGCGCTGCGTGACGAAGCCCTCACCCTCGCCCGCCAGCTCGCCGCCCAGCCTACCTACGGCCTGGCACTGATCAAGCGCAGCCTCAATGCCAGTTTCGACAACGGTTTTGAGGAGCAGTTGGAACTGGAGCGCGACCTGCAGCGCCTGGCCGGGCGCAGCGAGGACTACCGCGAAGGGGTGAGCGCCTTCATGAACAAACGCACGCCAGCCTTCAAGGGGCGCTGAACATGGTCGCACTCGCAAGCAATGTGCAGGTGGCGGTGATTGGTGCCGGCGCCATGGGCGCCGGTATCGCCCAGGTCGCGGCCCAGGCCGGCCACCCCGTCAAACTCTACGACAACCGCCCGGGTGCTGCCGCCCAAGCGGTGACGGGTATCGATCGCCAACTGGCCCGGCTGGTGGACAAAGGAAAGTTACTGGCCGCTGAACGCGAAGCGATCAATGCCCGCCTGTGCCCGGTCGATACACTCGAAGCCTTGGCAGATGCCGGCCTGGTGATTGAAGCCATCGTCGAAAACCTGCAGGTGAAGCAGGCGCTGTTCAGTCAGCTCGAAACCCTGTGCGCGGCCGACTGTATCCTTGCCAGCAATACTTCGTCACTGTCCATCACCAGCCTCGCCGCTGGCCTTGAACGCCCGCAGCACGTGGTCGGTATGCACTTCTTCAACCCGGCACCGCTGATGGCGCTTGTCGAGGTGGTGTCGGGCCTGGCAACCGACCCTGCAGTCGCCGCATGCATCTACGCCACTGCCCAGGCCTGGGGCAAGCAGCCGGTCCATGCGCGCTCTACACCGGGCTTCATCGTCAACCGGGTAGCGCGGCCGTTCTATGCCGAAAGCCTGCGCCTGATGCAGGAAGGTGCCGCCGATTGCGCCAGCCTGGATGCGCTGATGCGAGATGCGGGTGGCTTCCGCATGGGGGCGTTCGAGCTGACCGATCTGATTGGCCACGACGTCAATTACGCGGTCACCTGTTCCGTATTCGATGCTTTCTATGGCGATTTCCGCTTCCAGCCTTCGCTGGTGCAGAAGGAACTGGTGGACGCCGGTCGCCTGGGTCGTAAGACCGGCCAAGGCTTCTATCGCTATGCCGAAGGCGTAGAGCGCCCGCAGCCGGCCGAACTGCACAGCTCCGCCGGCGCAGAGGCCTGCGTTGTCGAGGGCAACCTGGGGGTGATGCAGCCGCTGGTCGAGCGCCTGCGCCAAAGCGGTATTGCCGTGACCCAACGCGCCGGTAGTGGCCTGATTCAGGTGGGCGATGCCACCCTGGCCCTGTCCGATGGCCGCCTGGCGAGCCAGCGCGCCCGCG
>AZIG01007423.1_pt1 | contig 43964 bp, 43 predicted proteins | sample 359071 | NCBI WGS metagenome assembly AZIG01 (sample SAMN02429714, study PRJNA222667) | marine sediment metagenome | biome: Sediment sample; isolation source: enrichment culture of sample MGS-AQ(UA) from oil contaminated terminal site... | place: Jordan: Aqaba | collected 2011-05-15 | depth 18 m m | reverse complement strand
TGCGGGCTGGCCTGACCCGCGCCCTGCGCCCGACCCGGTTCAGACGCCGAGTGCTGCCGGCATCACCGCGGCAGACATGGTGCCCCAGCGGCGGCCTTTGACGAACAGTGGTACATACAGTACGAAGATCACTGTGCTGGTGCCGGGTAGTACGAAGGTGCCCATGTTCAGGTAGGTGCAGCTGCTCATCACGCGCAGGTCGCTCTCGCTGGCGACCGCAAAGCGTTTGTAATTGCTGCGGGCTGCATCGATGCGCGGGTCCCCGGTTGGCGGCTGTGAGGACGCGCTGCGACTGGTCGGCAGGTAGCCCTTTTCGTTCACCGCCGCCATGTACACGATGCCATCCTTGCCGCCCTGATCCCACTCATCCAGCAGGGGACGAATGCGCTCGATAAACGCGTCTGCCCAGCGCACATCATGCTTCGGCGGGTTGGTGTTGGGAATGGCTGTGTAATTTTGCTCGAACAGGTCCACGCCCCGATCCGCGATTTCGTCCAGCCGGGATTCGATTTCGCGACGACGGGCCATCAGCAGTTCGGTCACTGCCTCCATATGGCCTTCGCCAAGGCGGAACCCGGCGAGGGCGCGCAGCGCCAGGTTGGTGTTGTCGCGCAGCGAGTCAGCCTGACGGAAGCTGGACTCCATGTGCTGACTGATAGTCAGGCTCAGATCACGAATTTCGCTGCCATGCTTGAGGGTCTCGGCATTGCTGGCAGTCAGCTGTTCCAGCGCGCTGCTGACCATGAGCAGGTCGTCATTGGCGCGCTGGAAGTCGTCAACCATCGCGTCGAACTGATCTGCTGCGGTGCTGACTGCCATGCCGGTTGATTCGGTTTGCTCGAGCATGTTCTGGGTCTGGTGATCGGCGCCAGCCATCGCGGAGGTCATCTGCTCCATCAGCTGACTGATTTGGTCGGCAGCGTTACCGACCTTGGCAGACAGGTTGCGCACCTCATCGGCGACCACGGCAAACCCGCGCCCCTGCTCTCCGGCGCGCGCTGCCTCGATGGCCGCGTTGAGGGCCAGCATGTTGGTTTGAGCAGAGAAGTCCTGAACCGTGGTGAGAATCTCGCGAATGCGGGTCGAGCTGTTGTTCAGTGCGTTGACGTTGTCCTTGAAGCCGGTCATGGCGCTGCTGATCTGTTGCATCTGGCTACGCGCGTCGTTCATCTGCAGGCGCGACTGGCGGGCAATGTCGAGATTGCGGGAATTGACTTCGGTAACGCCGGTGGCGCGGCTGGAAATGTCGTGAAGGGCGCTGGTGGTCTGTTCGCTGGCCTGAAAGATCAGTTCGGACAGCTGCTGTTGCACCTTGGCGTCCCGCGCCGCCTGCTCTGACAGCAGGCGGCTGTTGGCCGATGCCAGCGCTGTGCCCAGGCTGTTGAGCTGCAGCTCCATGATGATGCCGCGCAGACGCTCGTTGAGGCTGACGAACGCCTGACTTGCCTCGTCCTGCTCAAGATCGGCTGCGTTGACGCGCAGGTCAATCTGCTTGCCGTTGATGCGTTTGAACAGGGCGCCCAGCCCGCGTCCCTGGCGTGCTCCGGTGCGGCTCATCCAGGTGAAGGCTAGCGTCGGCGGGATCATGGCCAGCGCCGCCCAGAACAGCACGCCGGAGGCGCTTGAGATGACCGCTGCGAACAGGAAGGCTTCACAGGCCAGCAGGCCGCTGAGCGTCAGGCGTTCCTTACTGGATGGGCTGGCTGGATTGTCGGCAAGGGCGTTGCTTTGTTGTTGGGAAATCATGCGGCCTCCGGGGCTGCCTGGCTTTCTTATTATCGTTATAGCATCGCGTTGCGCCTCTGGATCGGGCGTTTGCGGCATGCTTCGGGGTTCCTCACGCCAGCATATCGGCATTACTTCTCATTTTCGATAGGGCAAAAACGCCATAGTTGGAGGCATATTTGCGTTGCCGTCTAGGTGGCCAGTGAGGGTAGCCAGAGCGAGAGTTGCGGAAACAGCACAAGCAGTACGGTTGCCAGCAGCAGGATCAGGATGAACGGCGGGGTGCCACGTATGACATCGAAGTAGGGGCGCCGGAAGATCGCCATCGCGGTGAAGATATCGCAGCCGAAGGGCGGTGTGGCCGAGCCGATGGCGGCCTGGAGTGTCACGATCACGCCCACATGAACGGGGTCAAGACCGGCGGCCTCCACGGCGGGTTTGAACAGCGGGGTCAGAATCAGGATGACGACGATCGGGTCGACGAACATGCATCCTATAAAGAAGGAAACAGCGATCAGACCCAACACCAGGGTAGGGCTGTGACCGATGCTGCTGATAACGGGTTCCAGAATCGCCTGGGGAATGCCGGCGAAGGAAATGGCGTAGGTAAAGGCGTTGCCGGCTGCGACGAGAATGAACACCACTGCAGTAATCAGCCCGGTTGAAAGCGCGACGTCCCAGAGCTCGCTGAGCTTGACCGCACGCAACACCACGACCTCCAGCACCAGGGCATACAGCACCGCAATGGCCGCGGCCTCTGTCGGACTGAAGATGCCGCCGTAGATGCCGCCGACCACTACCAGCGGAAAGCCCAGCGGCAGTAACGCCTTTTTCAATGTGGTCAGTCGGGTGGCCCAGTTGCTGCGTGGCTCCGGCGTGATACCCATGCGAATCGAGGCGATCCAGCAGTAGATGGAAAACAGCAGCAGAATCAGCAGGCCCGGAATGATGCCGGCGATAAACAGATCGCCGATCGAAGAGCCGGAAATAACACCGTAGATGATCATGCCGATACTCGGTGGGATCAGCAGGGCAATGTCGCTGGCATTGATGATCAGCGCCAGCGCAAAGGAGTCCGGGTAGCCTTTCTCAAGCAGCTTGGGCCGCATCGGCCCGCCCATGGCGACAACGGTAGCCTGGGTCGAACCGGAGACCGCGCCAAACAGCGTGCAACTGGCTGCCGTGGTGATCGGCAGGCCGCCGCGAAGGTGGCCGACAAAGCTTTGCACCAGATCCAGCAAGCGGTTGGCGGTATGCCCGCGTGTCATCAGGTCCGCTGCAAAGATGAACAGCGGAACGGCAGCGAGGGCCCAGGACTGCACACCGCTGATCATCTGCCCCATCAGCAGTTCGACGTTACCCAGCCCGATGACCAGAAACAGCAGCATCAGCGCCGCTACCAGCAGTGGCACCATCATCGGGAAGCCCAGGGCCAGCAGTACGATCATGGTTATGAGGGTCAGGGTCAGCATCGGTGGTCCGTGTCAGGGCAATCAGGGAGTGCTGTCGTCGGGGGCAGCGAGATACTCGTCCTTCTCGCTGAAGGACCGGTAGGTGTCGCTTGAGGTGAGGTTGCGCACGGCGGTCAGCCAGAACTGGATACCGGCCAGAAACAGGCCGATCGGTGCCGCCAGGTAGGGTATCCATAGCGGGATTTGCAACGCCGAAGACGTGCGTCCGCGCTCGGCCATGGTGGCAACGTACTCGCCGGCATACCAGGCCAGATAGAACATCAGCGCGCCGGTTCCCAGGCTGATGATGATCAGCAGGACCTTGCGCGGCCGGCCGCTGAGCTGATCAAAAAAGGCTGACATGCTGATATGACGGGCCCGGCGGACAGCGTAACCGAGGCCGGCAAAGGTCATGATGACGAGGCTCATCTGGGTCAGTTCGACCTGGCCGGTGACGCCGTTGCCGAACAGCTGTCGGCCCAATACGTGAATGATCAGCAGGGCAGCCAGGAACAGCACGCTGGCACCGAGGACGCTCTTTTCCAGCCATTCGGTGAGGCGGTCCACGCCTTCAAGCAGGCGCAGCACCGGTGAAGCGGGGCGACGGTTTGCCGAGCTGTCGGCAGGTCGGGACATCGGTTTGTTCCTTTTCGCGGCGCTAACGGTCGTATCGTGACCGAAAAGGCTAACTCGGGGAGTTAGGCGCCGACTTCTGTCTGTAGATGGACGTAGTAGTCACATTCAGCTCAGATGGTGAATTTGTACTCCTTTTTTGACCTTAACCCATATCAATCGTCTTTGCACGACGTGAACATGCGCGAATGCTGTGTTAGGGTTTGGCAGGAAACCAGAACAATTGAAAAGGAGTGTTCCATGAATTTGCGTAATGGTTGCCTTCTTGCGGCTGCGGTAATGCTGGCTGCCTGCGGATCCGAAGAAGAACCTGTTGCCAGTGGTAATGGCTCAGAGACTCCTGAGCAGAGCGCTGTGGCCCAGGCCGATGCCGTGGAAACCGAAACCTGGGGTTTCGCCCTTGAAGAGATTGAAGGCAGCGTGCAGTACGAATACGGTGCCAGGTTTGCCGAGCTGATCAAGGAAAAGACCGACGGCGCTGTGGAGGTCAAACTCTACCCCTATGGCCAGCTGGGTGGTCTCACGGATATCTACGATCAGGTGCAGTCCGGCGCGATCCAGTTTGCCTTTGGTTCCGGCTTTCTCGGCGGCACGGTTCCCGAGTCGCAGCTGTTCAGCCTGAACTTCGTGCTGACCGACGACGAAAAGACCAATACGGAAATTCTCAACGCCCCCGAGTTCCGCAAGAACGACGATCTGGTTGCCTCCTACCGCGACCGTGGTCTGCAGCCGCTGGCTATCGTGCCCGAGGGCTGGCAGGTCTGGAGTGCCAACAAGGCGATCCGCTCACCGGCTGACTTCGACGGCATGGCGATTCGCACCATGGACAATCGTCTGCTGCGCGAAACCTACAGCGCCTACGGCGCCGATCCCACCACCATGGAATACGGCGAGCTGTTCAGCGGCATGCAGCTGGGCCAGCTGGACGGCAATATCCAGCCCGTATTCGCCCATCAGGAGATGGACTTCTACAAGGTTCAGGACTATCTGATCTTCGCCAATCAGGCGCAGTTCATCGCTACCTTTATGGCCAACAGCGACTGGTATGACGGCCTGACCGACGAGCGCAAGGCAATCATTGATGATGCCGTAGTCGAGCTGGTGCCGTGGATTCACGACGTGCAGACTCGCCTCAATACCGAGCGCCTGGACATCATCACTGAAAACAGCGACATCGAGCTGGTGTACCTGACGCCGGAGGAACGCGAGGTGTTCCGTGAGCGCAGTCTGCCTGTGCGTGATGTGTTTGCCGAGATGGTGGGTGAGCGCGGCACCCGTCTGATGAACACCCTGATCGAGCAGGTTGAGGCGGCCTCTGCGGCCGAACCGGCAGACGAGTCTGCCCAGACTGAGTCCGAATCGGCGCAGGAGCCGTTGAAAGACGCTGCCTGATTCGCTCCGTAAGGCTGACGGCCCGTCCGGCGCAAGCCGGGCGGGCCGTCTTGCGTTTGTCCTGCGCTCTTTCATCATCGCAGATGAGCCAGTAGCATAGCGGCCTGTTTCCGCCAGTCCTTACGGGATATCGCCATGACTACGCTTGATCGTGCCGCCGTTGAGCAGGCCCTTGCTCAATATCAGGATCCTTACCTTCGTACCGACCTGCTCAGTGCCGGCTGTTTGCGCAGGCTGGATATCGACGGCGGGCGCGTCGAGGCCGAACTGGTGCTGGGCTATGCCGCTGGCAGCCTGGTCGGTGGCATCGCCCAGATGATGCAGATGGCGGTCGAGAATGTAGATGGTGTGACTGCGGCAAAGGTCAGCGTGCGTTGCGAGATTCAGGCCGGTAACGTGCAGGGGCAGGTGCCGGCACTGGAGAAGGTGAAGAACATTATTGCCGTTGCCTCGGGCAAGGGCGGGGTTGGCAAATCCACGACCGCAGCCAACCTGGCGCTGGCGCTGGCCCGTGAAGGGGCCAAAGTCGGGGTGCTGGATGCCGACATCTATGGCCCGAGCATGGGGCTGATGCTGGGTCTGCCGGAAGGCACGCGTCCGCAGGTCAGTGACGGCAAGTGGTTTGTCCCGCCACGCGCGCATGGCCTGCAGGTCATGTCGATGGCGTTTCTGGTTGATGACAATACGCCGGTGGTCTGGCGCGGGCCGATGGTCTCGGGCGCGCTGATGCAGCTGCTGACCCAGACGGCCTGGGATGAGCTGGACTATCTGGTGGTCGACATGCCGCCGGGCACTGGTGACATTCAGCTGACTCTGGCGCAGAAGGTGCCGGTGACCGGTGCGGTGATCGTCACCACGCCGCAGGACCTGGCGCTGCTGGATGCGCGCAAGGGCATTGGCATGTTCGAGAAGGTCAATATCCCGGTGCTGGGGGTGGTCGAGAACATGGCCATTCACATCTGCTCCAACTGCGGTCACGCCGAGCATCTGTTTGGTGAGGGCGGTGGTGAACGTCTGGCGGCGGACTATGGCGTCGAACTATTGGGCTCGATGCCACTGTCGATGATGATTCGCGAGCAGGCCGACGGCGGCAAACCGACCGTAATTGCCGAGCCGGAATGCCAGATCAGCATGGTTTATCAAGATATGGCGCGCCATGCGGCAGCGCGTATCGTTGAATTGGCGAATGCCGCACAAATGCCGGAAATCAGTATCAGCGACGACTGATCTCCGGACTTTTGTCGACGGGTATAACCCGGTAACATGTAGAGTCTTTTTTTCGCACCGCCTATTTCAGGACACGCCATGAGCATCAAATCCGACCGTTGGATCCGTACCCAGTCCCAGGAACACGGGATGATCGAGCCCTTTGTCGAACGCCAGATTCGTGGTGCGGAAGGGGATCGGGTGATTTCCTATGGTGTGTCGAGTTACGGCTACGACGTGCGCTGCGCTGACGAGTTCAAGGTGTTTACCAACATCCACTCGGCGGTAGTTGATCCGAAGAACTTTGACGAGAAGAGCTTCGTCGACATCCAGAGCGACGTGTGCATTATTCCGCCAAACTCCTTCGCGCTGGCGCGTACCGTTGAGTACTTCCGTATTCCGCGCAATGTACTGACGATCTGCCTTGGCAAGAGTACCTATGCGCGCTGCGGCATTATCGTCAACGTGACCCCGCTTGAACCGGAATGGGAAGGCCACGTGACCCTCGAGTTCTCCAACACCACCAACCTGCCGGCGAAGATTTACGCCAACGAAGGCGTGGCGCAGATGCTGTTCTTTGAATCGGACGAGCCCTGCGAAGTGTCCTACCGCGACCGCGGCGGCAAGTATCAGGGCCAGCGCGGCGTGACCCTGCCGCGGGCGTGATGCCTGAGTAATGAAAAACCGGCTGCGTGCCGGTTTTTTTATGCCCGAGTTTCAGTCGTAAGCTGACAGGCAAAAAGAAGCCGGTCTGCAAGCCTGCCGTGGTACAGGTTGCGAGACCGGCGCAAGATGCCGCTTTAGCTGACGGGAACCCTCGGAGCAGGGCGCCCGTTTTCAGACTCGGTACTTACAGGCTCTTGGAGACCGACAGGGTGACGTTGGCGTCGCAAGAGTCTTGATCGGAGTAGGCGCAGTCGTCACCCAGATCGGTGTCGCTGTACATGACAGCCCAGTCGAGGCCCAGCATGGTTTTGCCCAGGGTAACGGCCCAGTCACCGTATTTCTCGTCACCGCTGACGCCGTCCAGCGGGTCTTTGGTGTCAGTCAGACCGTAGTGCAGGCCCAGACCGATATCGTAGGGCAGGGCAAAGTCGTAGCCGATGTAGGTGTACAGCGAGCTGGAGGGGTCGTAAGCGTACTTGGCGCCAACGGTGAAGCCGTACAGGCTCAGGCTGGCCAGGGCTTCTTCAACATCGATGGAGCTGTTTTTCGGGTAGGTGTAGGTAGTCCAGGAGAGGTCGTAGCTGATGTCGTCGGTGATGCTTCCGCCGTAACCCGCGTAGTAGTCGATTTCTACGCTGGAGCCGCCGAAGTCTTCGGAGTCGATGTTGGACGCCCAGGCGCCGACATACAGGCCGCTTTCGTGTGCGAAGTCCAGGCTGCCCTGGATAGCGCCAGCGCCGTCAGTTTGAGACTGACCACGCCAGATGTAATCGGTAGCCAGCGTCACAGTCATGCTGGAGTCAATTTTGCCAATGGCGGTATCGAACTCTTCAGCGTGAGCCATGTTGGCAAAAGACAGTGTGCTGGCGGTAGCAACGGCAACTGCAAGTTTCTTCATCATCACGTATTACCCCGTAGGTTTTGATTTAAGTGCGTTGGCACAGGTCCTATAGCATTTTGCTTGCCAACAATTTTTTTTATATTTAAATCAGATATATACGTATGTTTTGAAGGAAAATTGCACAGCCGTAACCCGAACGTCACAGAGCCCGTGCCCGTAATTGGTGCGGGAAAATGGTCGCCGTGTTGCATTGTGTGGCAGCAGGTGCAAGCGCTAGCGTGGGAGCGTCACCTGCGTGCGGTTGACCATGGCCAGCAGGGCTTTACTGCGTTGATAGCGCAGCAGTTTGTCGCGCAGTGAGATGGGAGCGTCGTCGCCGGGCTCATAGCCATTGGCGCGGTAGAACGGCACCAGGTTGGGAGCGCAGAACAGCCAGATGTCACCGCGATGCTGCTGGCGTACATGTTCTAACAGGCTGCTCGCCAAGCCCTGACTGCGCTGTGCAGGGGCAACCAGCAATCCGGTCAGCCACCAGCACTGATCGACCGTCTGCAGGCAGAGACAGGCTTGAAGCTCGTGAGTGCGTGCCACCCAGACTTGATGGTGACCGCGGGCTTTCATGCCGCTGTGGTATTGGCGGTAGAACTTGTTGGCCAGCGGCCGCTGTTCGTCGCTCAGGCGCATGAATGCGGTAGCTGCTGATGGCGCGGATGCGGCAGATGGGTCTGGCATGTCTACTCGTTGCGTCCTCGACTGCGGCCCAGCAGGGCGCACCCCCCGGCCAGGGCAAGAAACACGGGTGTCAGCAGCCTTGCGGCGCTGGCGTATTGATCGTCAAAGCCACCAAAGGCGAACACGGCTGATGATAGCGCGATGATGCTGAAGGCGATGGCCCAGTTGAACATGGGGGATCTCCTTGGTACTGCGGTACAGAGAGTGTTAAACGGTCTGGCGTCCAGCGCGCCTGCCTGAGTGGTTTCCATTATATGAAAACGAATTGTCGCTTTGGGATCTGTGCTCACGGTGAAGTCCCTTTTCGGTCGGCAGCTGAGATTAGAGGCTCAGCTTGCCGGCTGTGGAAAATCCGCCCGGGGCGGGTTCTGTATTGCTGACCGGGCGGGTAGTGCCGATCTGCAGGCCGCGGGTATCGACTTGCTGAACACCCGGCGTATGCCGCGCCGTGGCGACCGCAACGCGATAGTCGCTGGTGGTCAGTACGGTTCCGCGCAGGCTCACAACGCCATTGCGGCAGCTGACGGCAATGCGGATGCCTTGCGTGTTACCCTGCCATGCCAGTCGCGCGCGCAAAGCCTTTGCGATGCTGGCGTCGTCGACTGATTGAACTATCACGGCGGGATTTTGCTCCATGAAGTAGCTGCTGCTTGGCGTTGATGCGCCGCAGGCCATGCTTGAAAGCAGGCCGGTGGACAGGGCAAGCAAGGCGGTAGGTAGGGCGCTGTGCATGTCATCTATCTCCGGTTAAGGGTGTTGTCGAGCTTCGCTTGTGGCGAGAAGCCGAACACGCAAAGGTGATAGAGCAAGCACTGTGCCGCTCCCGGGTTTTTATTTAATGCTATGTAAATCAGTAATTTATAAATTAAAGGTGGTGTCGTGTTCAGTGCGAATTGCATGATCTTTCCCGAAGGGTCGTGCAGATTGCACGGTGATAGTGGCGCGACGGCATGACAGGAGTCGTGAATCAATGGAAGCGAATCAAGGCAACGGACGTATTCTGCTGGTCGACGACGAACCGGCGATCCTGCGGACCTTTCGTTACTGTCTCGAGGATGAGGGCTATCAGGTAGCGACGGCCAGTAGCGGGGCACAGGCCGAAGCGGTTTTGCAGGGGCAGGTGTTTGATCTGTGCTTTCTTGATCTCAGGCTTGGCGAGGAAAGTGGTCTGGATGTAATGGCGCGTATGCGGGCGCAGGCGCCGTGGATGCGGGTCGTGATCGTGACCGCGCATTCGGCGGTCGATACCGCGGTTGATGCCATGCAGGCAGGCGCGGCGGATTATCTGGTCAAGCCCTGCAGCCCTGATCAATTGCGCATGGCTGCGGCCAAGCAGCTTGAAGTGCGTCAGATGGAAGCGCGTCTGGAGAGTCTGGAGCAGGCCGTAGAACAGACGCGAGTCGCGCCCGAGTCGCGCAGCCCCGCGATGATGGCGGTGCTGGAGACGGCCCGGCAGGTCGCCGGCACTGACGCCAATATTCTGATCCTGGGCGAGTCGGGTACCGGCAAGGGTGAGCTGGCCCGATTGATTCATGGCTGGAGCGGGCGCAGCCACCGTGACTGCGTGACCATCAACTGCCCGTCGCTGACTGCCGAGCTGATGGAAAGTGAACTGTTTGGTCACAGCAAGGGCGCCTTTACCGGCGCGAGCGAGAGTACTCTGGGCCGGGTCAGTCAGGCCGACGGCGGCACTTTATTTCTCGACGAGATAGGCGATTTCCCGTTGACCCTGCAGCCCAAGCTGCTGCGCTTCATTCAGGACAAGGTCTACGAGCGGGTTGGTGACCCGGTGACCCGGCAGGCGGATGTGCGGATTCTGGCGGCGACCAATCTGGATCTGGCCGAGATGGTCAAGCAGGGGCTGTTTCGCGAAGACCTGCTCTACCGGCTGAACGTGATTACCCTGACGCTGCCGCCGCTGCGGGAGCGCCCTGATGACGTTCTTGATCTGGCCGAGCGCTTTCTGGCGCGCTTCGTCAAGGAATACGCCCGTCCGGCCAGGGGCTTCAGCGAGGATGCCAGGCAGGCGCTGCTGAATTACCACTGGCCCGGCAATATCCGCGAACTGCGTAATGTGATCGAGCGCGTCAGTATCATCTGTGCCGAGGAGCAGGTTGCTGCCAGTCATCTCGGGTTGGGCGAACCGGATCACGGCAACACCGCGCCGCGCGTCGGCTCCAATCTCAGCCTGAGCGAGCTGGAACGCGCGCACATTGCCGCCGTTCTGGCCTCCAGCGCCACGCTGGATCAGGCGGCCCGCACGCTCGGCATCGATGCCTCCACCCTGTATCGCAAACGCAAGCAGCTTGGCCTATGAAGCTGCGAACTCAACTGTTTCTGAGCAGCAGCGCACTGCTGACCGTGGCGCTGGTGGGCTTGCTGGTAGGCCTGTTCGGAGTACTCAGTCTGACCCAGTCGCAGACCTACAGCGTCGGCAGCAACATCGGCATTCTCAAGGCTTCTCTCGGCATGCGTCAGGAGATCGGTCGACAGGTGACCCTGCTGCTGTCAGAACAACTGGATCGCGAGGCGCTGAGTACATCGGACGAGCGCTTCAAGGAGTGGCTGGCCAAGGCCGGTGAGCAGGCCCGAACCGATGAGGACCGTCAGGCTGTGGCTGAAATCGGTCGGGCCTATGCGGTCTACGACGATGTGCTCTACCGGCCGCGCACCCTGCGCCGGGATCTGCTCTCGGATGACACCTTCAGCCTCAGCGTGGCCGCCATGCGTGATCGCATTAACGAGGTGCAGTACCGCTATCTGGCTTATGTTGAGGCGGCCGAAAGCACAGCGCATCAGCGCGCCTGGCTGATTGCCGGGCTACTGGGGCTGATCGGCCTGGCCGTGCTGCTGCTGGGGCTGTTGACCGCACACAGCATCGCCCAGCGTTTTGGTCGGCCGATCGAGGCGCTGGCCAAAGCGGCGGACAAGATTGGCCAGGGTGACTTCAACGTCACTCTGCCGCTGTCCCCGGTCAATGAGATCAGCGCCCTGAGTCGTCGATTTGGCGTTATGGCCGAAGCCCTGCGCGAGTTCAAGAACAGCGATCTGGAGGCCTTGCAGTCCGAGCAACGGCGCCTGCAGGCGGTGCTCGACAGTATCGACGATGGCCTGCTGATCCTTGATCAGCAGGGCGATGTTGATCACTTCAACCCGGTGGCGCGGCGTCAGCTCGACTGGGATTCGCGCGAGCTGGGTCAGACGCTGGGCCAGGCCATGGGGCACCCCGAGCTGGACGAGCAGGTCCGGGAGGTGCTGGCCGGCAATACCTTTGGTAGCGAGCAGGAGGATCTGGCGGTCGAGGTCGCAGGGGAAACCCGGCTGCTGGATTACAGCCTGACACCGGTAGTGCGAACCGACAGCTGGGTCCAGGGGGCGGTCATGGTACTGCGCGACGTGACCGAGCAGCGGGCATTCGAGCGGGTGCGGCGTGAGTTTGTGCTGAGGGCGTCCCATGAGCTGCGCACGCCGGTGACCGGCATGCACATGGCATTCTCCCTCCTGCAGGAACGTTTGCAGTTCGCCGAGGGCAGTCGTGAGCGGGATCTGCTGGTAACGGTAGACGAGGAAATGCGCAGGCTGGTCGATCTGATTAACGACCTGCTCAATTTCTCACGCTACCAGAATGGACTGCAGAAGCTGGAACTGGCGCCCTGTGATCCGGTCGAGCTGGCTTCTGCAGCGGTGGCCCGTTTTCAGGCGCAGGCAGATGAACGGGGTATTTCCCTGCAGTTGGACGTTAGCGAGGATGCGCCGCGGGCGCGGCTGGACCGGCTGCAGATTGAGCGGGTGCTGGACAACCTGATCGGCAATGCCCTGCGTCACTCTCAGCAGGGCGGTCAGGTTGCCGTGCGCCTGCGCCGGCAGGGTGAGCGGGTATGGTTCAGCGTTGAGGACAATGGCGAAGGCATTGCCTACAGCCAGCAGGTGCGGGTATTCGAACCCTTTGTGCAGGTCGGCAGCAAGAAGGGTGGCGCCGGGCTGGGTCTGGCGCTGTGCAAGGAGGTGGTGCAATTGCATGGCGGCAACATCGGCGTGCAGTCGCGCCCGGGTGCGGGCGCGCAGTTCTACTTCACGCTGCCGCTTTAGGCCCGCCTAGCGCTTGCCCATCGAACGGCGGGTGCCACGCGGCGGCATGTGTACGCGCTTGGTGTGCGGATCGAAGCCGGCCTTGCCCTGCTTGGGAGCGTTGGCCTTGTCTGCCTGCTTGCTGGCCGCAGCGAACAGGGCGCCAAGACCGCCTGTCTTGCTGGCAGGAGAGACGTCGGTTGTCGCATCGGTCGAGGTTGGGTCTTGGTGATCGGTCATGGTGCGCTCGGCGGGTGAACCTGAAAGGCGGCGAGTATAACGGGCTTGTTGCTGCCGTCATACGCGCTTTTATCGGGTTTCTTCAGGTTCATCGTGGCATGCCTGATTACATGGCGCCCCACAGCACAGCCTCAGTCCCGGCCGCTGACCGCGATATCGGGCAGGACTGACGGCAACGGGAGAAGACGTTTATTGCTCAACACGGTAGGCTACGGCTTGGCGGTCAGACGGCCGCCCGACCCATTCGCCAGCCGCTACCAGCCGTCATGCAACCGATTGTCCATGCCAACACCGAAACCCTGAGCCTGCGCCAGCTCGATGAGCTCAATGCCCTGCCGAAGGGCACCTCCTTCCGTCTTTTTCGCCGCTGCGAGCAGCAGCTTGAGGAAGGGCGGGATTTTTTCTACCTGCCGGCGGATGAACACAAGGCGCTGATCAACGATCTCAAGGCGTCAGGTCAGATCTACGCCACCACAGTCAATCTGGTACTGCTGACGCGCACGGGTTACGCGCGCATGCAGCAGATTACCCGCGGCGCATCCTGATCACGGCAGCCGAGGGGCTAGCGTTCTTGCGCTTTAACCCACTTGGACACGGCGGGTGGTGAGTAGCGGCGAACCCTGTCGAGCAGGCTGTCGACCTGGTTGTCGACAATCAGCATGTCGCGGTAGGGCTGGCGCATAAAGCCCTCGGTCAGGGCGTGGTCCAGGAAGGCAATCAGTTGATCGTAGTAGCCGGCGGCGTTGAACAGCGCACACGGCTTCTGATGGTGCCCCAGTTGGCCCCAGGTCCAGACTTCGAACAGTTCCTCAAAGGTGCCGACGCCACCGGGCAGGGCGATAAACCCGTCGGACAGATCCGCCATCATTGCCTTGCGTTCGTGCATTGAGCCGACTTCATGCAGGGTGGTCAGCCCTTCGTGGGCCAATTCGCGTTCAACCAGATGACGCGGAATCACGCCAATCACGTCGCCGCCGGCGGCCAGCGCCGCGTCGGCCACTGCGCCCATCAGGCCAACCTGCGCACCGCCGTAGACCAGACCGATGCCGGCCTTGGCCAGTGCCGTGCCGAGCTGCTGCGCAGCGGCGAGGTATTCGGGTTTGTTACCGGGGCTGGAACCGCAGAAAACACACAGACGCATGGGTACTCCTGATGAAACGGGAAGGGGCGCGACGGCCAGAGCGCCGACGAAGGGAGGACTTTACCCTTGAAGGGCTAATTTTTCCAGATTAGCGCAGGCCGGCTAAGCGCCGAGCAGAGCTCTGGCGACCAATCCGGCAGCGATGCTGAAGCCGAAACTCAGCAGGGTGCCCAACAGTACGTACTCGGACACCGGCCGCTTGGCCGAGCGGGTATCGTTGAAGCGCATGATGCTTTTGGCAGCCAGCAGAAAGCCGATGGCCGGCCACTGGCCCATCACCACAAAGGCGAAGATCAGCAGGCGCTCAAGAAAGCCGATCAGCCGTCCGGCCTGTTTCAGCGATTGCTCGTCCTGCAGGTCGCTGTGATTGAGCCAGGGCGTCAGGATCTGCGCAATCAGAGTTGAGGTCGGGTGCAGCAAAAACAGCGTTGCCAGTGCCAGGATCAATGCGTCTGGCTGCAACAGGCGCGCCAGCGCATCCGCGAGCTGCGGCCAGTTGCCGGTGGCGGCGCTCCACAAACCGACGAGGATAAGCACTGGCAGCAGTTGGCTGAACAGCGCAGTGCTGAAGAACGACTGCGGTCTGATCAGCCGCTGGTGTTCCACTAGCAGTTGGCTGCACAGCACCAGAATAAAGCCCAGCAGGGCGGTGCTCAGACTCTGGGACAGCAGCAACGCGCCAATGGCGAGCGCCAGCGGCAACGCCTTGAGGATCAGCCAGGCTCGTTGCTGCATGCGGCTGGCCTCTGGCGGCAGCGGCCTTGCGTTGGCCCATAAGCTGCTGAGCATGTGCAAGAGCAGCATCAGCAGCAGCAAGACAGAGTCAGTCATCAGTGAGCTCCTGAATCCACTCGCGGCTGCGAGCCAGATAGCGATCCATGAGCGCGGCCTCGGCCCGTTGCAACGCCTTGTGAACCGTTACCTGAGCCTTGTCCATGTGTTCGGCCAGAGCCTTCTGGCTGACCGCAAGGGTGGTATGCAACCACCAGGTCTGCGCCTCAACTCGCGTCCACTGCTCGATCACCCGCGCCGCGAACGCGGTCGGCAGTTCAAGGCGATCCAGCAGGCTGGCATCGTGGGTGAACAGGCCAAGGCTGTCCTTCTTCATAGTGTCGAGCCCCTGCCCGGACAGCACGAAAGCCTCGCCGTAGCGGTTAACCGCGGCTGCCTGGCCAATCCCGACAGCAATCCGGGCGTCGTACCGCTCGTGCTCCGGGCTGGCGGCAATCAGTGCGGCGCGCAGCAGCACCGCGCAACGCACTGCATCTGCTGCAACGTCCAGGGTCAGTTGAAAACCATCGCCGCGGTACAGTTCGTATTGGAATGGGCAGACGGCTTGCAGCTGCTGCAACGCATCACGTAGCTGGTTGATGTAATCCTGCGTATCCTCAACACCTTGAGAATCGATCAGGTCGCCGGTCAATACGGCTGCAATAGTCATATAAGCGTGTCCCTGTGCAATCTGCTTTGACGTTAGCCGTAATACGCTAATTTTTCAATATTAGCTTTAAAAGGCTATATTTTTATCGAGTAAAGACCATCGGATGAGGCAGGCACCATGATTCCTCGGCTCTGTGTTACTACCCTGAGCGTGACCGATTTGCAGGCTCATCTCTTTACTGCCCACAAGGCCAACTGGTTTGACATCACCGATGGGCTACCGTGCTTTGCCGAGCGCGCGCCCGGCGCGGAGTAACCCGGATGCTTGAATTGCTCGAAGCATTGGCGCGCGGGCTGTTGCTGCTTGGCCGTCTGATCCTCGAAGCGGGCGCCGTTCTGGACCTCAGCCTGCGCATTCCGGGTCGCGGGTTGCTGCGCTGCCTGTGGCCACCGCACTGGCTGCGCCGGCATACCTACAGTGCCTGGCTCGAGACATCGGCTGGCGTGCTGTTCTGGTTGCTGTTGGCGTTTGCGCTGTATTCCCTGGATCAGTATCTTGCCGTCTGACCTGCCACGGAATACGTCATGTATTTGCCTGCACATTTTGCCGAAACCCGCACCACTGAACTGCATGCCCTGATTGGCGAAAACCCGCTGGGTACGCTGGTAACCGTCGGCCCGGACGGGCTTGACGCCAACCACATTCCGTTTGAGCTGCTGACCGGGCAGGGTGAGCAGGGCGTGCTGCAGGCGCACCTGGCGCGGGCCAACCCGCTGGTCGAGCAGATTGTGGACGGCATGAGCGTGATGGTCATCTTTCAGGGCCCGCAAGCCTATATCTCGCCAAACTGGTACCCCAGCAAGCACGAAACCCACCAACAGGTGCCGACCTGGAATTATCAGGTTGTGCATGCCCACGGGCGCATCCACCTGCGTGACGACGAGCGCTTTGTGCGCGGCATCGTGGCGCGCCTGACCCGTGAACACGAGACGCGCGCGCAAGAGCCGCGCCCGTGGCGCATGACTGACTCAAGCCCGGATTACATCGTCCGAATGCTGGCGGCGATTGTCGGCATCGAAATCGAGATCGAACGCCTGATCAGCAAGTTCAAATTGAGCCAGAACAAGACCCCGCAAGACGTTGCGGGCGCCGTTGATGCCCTGGCACACAGCGGCCATGCCGAGCTGGCGGCGGCCATGAACAAGCCGCTCGTCTGACCGGCGCGAGTCACAGCCGGACGCGCGATGGCCTGCATGGATGCATCGCTCCGGCAGCGCCTCGGTGACCACGATAGTCCCTTTTTTGGATCGCGTTGCGCTGCATCGGCCCTGAACTGGTGCGCTGTGTTCGCACGGGGTGTCCGCAAGCCCCGGCGGGTCGTGGCAGAGTGATGGCACCGTTCTTGCTGAGAGGTCTGTCCAGTCAGTCAGGTTTTTCTCAGGGTGCTCCACCATGCTGTCCATGCTTCGAAACCTCTCCATGCGCGGCAAATTGCTGCTGCTCCTGCTGCCGGCGTTGGCCGGCACGCTGTATTTCTCCGGCGCCACGGTGATTGACCGTTATATCCATCTGCAGCAGACCGAATCATCGCGGGCACTGTTTGACCTGGTGCTGAGCGCCGATCCGGCGCTGGAGAACCTGCAAAAGGAGCGGGGGCTGACCGCATTGTTCATTGCCACCGGTGGCGCCGATGGCCGGGTCGTCGAGCGCCTTGAAGGCCAGCGGGCAGCTACCGATGCCAGCCTCGATGCCCTGCGCAACGCCATGGCCGCCATGCACGGTCGCGAGCGGGTTGCCATCGCGGCGCAGCTGGGCCTGATCAATGAGGCGCTGGATGCACTGGCGCCGCTGCGGGCCAGGGTCCTCAATGAAGATGTCGATGCCGAGTTGGCCTATCGGACCTATAGCGCCGCGGTTGAACGGATGATTGCCCTGATTCCCGAGATTCTGCTGCAGGCTAATGAGCCGCGCCTGACGCGTCTGATGGGAGCCTTCCTGGCGCTCACCGAGGCGACCGAGTCGGGAGCACGGGAGATGGCCGCGGGCGCTGCGGTGCTCAGCGAGGGCGGCATTTCGCTGGCGCTGGCGAGGGAGGTCAGTGCAGCAGACGCGCGCAGTCAGGCACTGCTGGATGCAGCCGCCAATCTGGTTGGTGCCTCCCTGCAGGGGCAGTTGCTGGCGTTGGCCGAACGCCCGGAGAACCTCGCTTTCAGCGCATTGCGTGATCGTCTGATCGGTTCCGAATACGGCTTTCTCGGGATGGCCAATATCGAGTGGTTTGACAGCGCCAGTCACGCCATCGACGGTGTTTACCAGCTCAAGCAGCAGGTCGCTGACGACATGGCTGCGGGCACCGAGCGCGTGCTGGCCGGCGCGCGTGCCGATCTGCGTCGGGCAGCCATCATCGGTGCGCTGGTGATCGGCATGGTGCTGTTGCTGGCGCTGCTGATCATCATTGGGGTGTCCAGCCAGGTAAACCAGCTGCTGGGTGATTTCCGTCAGGTCATGGAACGCAAGGATCTGTCGGTGCGCACCCGGGTCTGCTCGAAGGACGAGATGGGGCTGATCGGCACGGCCCTGAACAGCCTGATCGAGACCTTCTCCGGTGCGCTGAGTCAGATCGATGAAACCAGCGTGCGGCTGGCATCGGCCTCCGAGCAGACCCGAGCCACCGCCAGCCAGAACTCCGATCAGGTAGGGCAGCAGCAGGCTTTGGTGGATCAGGTCGCAGCAGCGGCAGAGGAAATGTCCAGCACCTCGGAAGAAATCTCGCGCAATACCCAGCAGGTTGCCGAAGCCGCCCAGCATGCCTCAAAGCGCAACGAGGCAGGGCGGCGGGTGGTGCAGGAAAGCGTTGGTCGCATTCGCCATCTGGCCGGTGCCATCGAGCAGGTCAACGGCCAAATGGAGCGCCTGCAGGCCAGCAGCGAATCCATCACCCGGGTCATCGACGTGATCAGAACAGTAGCGGACCAGACCAACCTGCTGGCGCTCAACGCCGCAATTGAGGCGGCCAGGGCAGGGGAGCACGGTCGTGGCTTTGCTGTGGTCGCCGACGAAGTGCGCAATCTGGCGCGCCAGACCCACGATTCCACCGTTGAAATCGAAACCATGATCAGCAGCCTGCGCGACATTACCGACAGTGTGCGCGGCGCGGTAATCGACAGCCATAAACTGGCCAATCTCAGCGCCGATGAAGCCGAAACCCTGGAAGACACCCTTGCCGGCATCCTGCAGGACGTCGACCGTATTTCCGGCATGTCATCGCAAATCGCCTCTGCCGCTGAACAGCAGGTCGCGGTCACGCGGGACATCTCGCGCAGCATGAGTTCCGTGCGGGAAACTTCACTGCAAACCCTCAACGGCTCGCGGGAAATTTCTCAGGTCACCGATAGCCAGGCGCAGCTGGCAGGTGAGCTGCAGGCATTGGCGCAGGGGTTCAGAGTGTAGTGCCGGCTTGCTGGCCGGCTGAGTTAAAAAGTATTTCTGTATCGGCATGGCGTTAGGCTACTATCGGTGCTCAGCGAAGGCCATGCGGCAGGTAATGGCGCTTCAAGTTCATTTCAGTTTGCCAGGGAAGGTAAGCACTCCATGTTGATACCCCCACTTTTTCCGAACTGAACCGACACACAGGCGGGCGGCTTGCGCTGCGTTGTGCCGGTTGGTGCCTGCTTTGTGGCCGTGTGCGCCCGAAGTAGTACCAAGCTGCAGAGTGAGAGCCCCTGCCAGCAGAGACGAAAAGAAAAATGAAATTTCTGAGCAGTGCGGGATTTTTCAAACAGCAACGTGGCGGTTGCCGCGTATTCGTTCGAGCTGATCTTGGCCAGGAGCTGAGCAACGCCCTATACGGCATGCTGAGTGATCGCCTTCGCCTTGTCAGAGAAGGACGCGAGCGCGATGTGCTGGAGCTGGGCGAGCGTGCTGTTCTGGCCAAAACGGCAGTGTTTCGCCATCGCAATAGTCGAATCAGGGCGACCTTCGGCCTCAAGCGGCATGGCGCTTATGATCGCGGCGTGATGGAAATTCACAACCAGCTGGGGCTGCTCAATTGCCCGAATGTGCCGCAAATTGTCGGCTACGGATACCGGCGTAACTGGCTCGGGCTGGTTGTTTCCACCACGCTGGCGACCGAGTTCATTGGCCAGTCCTGCAATTTGCTGGAGTTCATTCAGACGCACCCGGAACAGCAAAATACCGCGCTGCTGTTGGCTTTCAACGCCATCCGTGAGCATCTGAGTCACTCGCACCTGCATCTTGATCTCTGGGCCGGGAATATTCTGGTTACCCCTGACCTGTCCAAAAGCTGGCTAGTGGACGTGGAGTACTTCAAGTTTGCACCCAATGGCTCACTGGAAGATAAGCTCGGGTTCTGTCTTGGCTATTTGCACAATCACACCATCCACCGGTTCATCAGTCTGGATGACTACGTTCAACTGGTCCGGCAGTGGTTGAAAGACAGCGAGCAGGCGCTGTGCCACGAGTCGACCCTGGCAACCTGCATCCAGAACGCAAATAAGCCCCTGAGCAGAAAGCAGCGGTTGATGACCTTTTAAACCCGCGCTGTCCATCGCCCGGCTTGGCGCAGGGTGAAAAGCCGCTTTACCTGACGCCGGTATAGGATTACCGTTTTGACATGGCAATGAGCCAGTCAAGGAGCCCACGGATGGCGCGCAGACGATCCTCTGCATTCGACGATTTCATTTTTCTGCTGTCCCGCCTGCCGTGGTGGGTCAGCATCCTGCTAGCCCTGGTCAGCTGGCTTGTCCTGCATCCCATTGCCACCGCACCGCCCAGCGCCTCCATCGTGCTGCGCCCAGGTGACATGGGCGGCGTGCTGGCAGGGCACCTGTGGCGCACCTTCGCCTTGTTCGGCCAATATCTGATTCCAGCCTGCTGCGTCTTCGGCGCCATTGGCTCCATCGCCGGGCGCTACAAACGCAAACAACTACTCAATAGCGTCACAAACGCCACCCAACCGGCCAGAACCATCGACGGCCTCAGCTGGCAGCAGTTTGAACAACTGATCGGCGAAGCCTTCCGCAAGCAGGGCTATAGCATCACCGAAACCGGCGCTAACGGCCCGGATGGCGGCGTAGATCTGATCCTGCGCAAGCACAACGAAAAATACCTGGTGCAATGCAAACACTGGCGCTCATTAAAAGTGGGCGTACCAGTGGTGCGCGAATTCTTCGGCGCCATGGCCGCAGAAGGCGCAGTCGGCGGTTATGTGGTTACCTCCGGCCAATTCACCAAAGAAGCCAAAGCCTTCGCCAATGGCCGTAATATCCAACTGATTGACGGCGCAAGCCTCAAGCGCCTGATGCATAAACAGCCATCTGAACTATCGGCAGCGCAGCCAACCATCAACTCGACACCCGCTGGCGCGCCTCAAATACCTGAAACCACCGCTGAACCGCATTGCCCTCTGTGCAACAGCAGCATGATCAAACGCACCGCCCGCAAAGGCACCAACGCCGGCAAGATGTTTTGGGGATGTAGCGCCTATCCGAAATGCAGGGGAATTGTGAATGTGTAACGCCGCCAGATTACCCAATGGTATGCAGACCGACATGCCATGCAGGTTTATTGAATGCGCAAAATGCGGACGTCATGCGAATACGAGCAATGTGGGGCTGGGTTTTGTAATGGGTTGTTTTTAATGAGGTATTTAAAGCGGCGGCTCGGGCTTGGAGCGGTGATATGAAGAAGTCACTGATATGCAATGATGAAGCTGTCGGTCCACTCAGCTGTTAGGTTTCAATACAAATCATGCAAACACTAGGCGATGGTGAAAATAAAGAATTTAAGACCTCCACTGCATATTGGAGCAGCGCTTATTTTTTCTCAGTAGCTATATTGTATCTTTGGGGATACTGGTCGCCATTCAATATCAACGTACTTGAATATGTAAGTTTATCAGATGTAGTAAAGACGGCAGCATATCCAATCGCTTCAGTATTTATTTTCATGGCCATCGGGGCACTTATGGGTGAGGCTATGTTCCCTGAAGGCTTTATGCCACAGGGTGGCGGTGCAAACACGAAAACTGGAGTTCTTATACGCCGTATTGCACCGTTCCTAGTCATTATGTACATGGTCTTTATTGTCATGCTTTTTCTCTTCGGCCCAATTGAGAAATGGCGCGTACTTCCTATTCTCCTCGCAATACCCACATCATTTGCGCTAAATGAGGCAGGAGTCCTGCATACGCTTATCAAATCGGAACGTGCTCGGAGTGCTGTGCTTTTCCTACTTGCGGCACTGCCCCCCTTTGCATACGGCCACGGTGCGCTTAGAGCAAACGACATTATCACTGGAATGTCTTACTCCTATGTCATCTCTGAGGTTCAGGGTTACGCGTATAAACCAGACACCCAAAGAGACGTCCGCCTTCGATATGTTGGCAAGGCCGGCGAGCAGTACTTCCTCTACTCGCCAGAAGCACGTTCGGTGCTGGTGCTACCAATTGCTGAAGTCAAAGTTATTGAGCTAAAAATTGGTGATGGGAAGGAATCCACTGCCATCGCGCCAATAAATGCGCCAGCCAATATGCCCTCCTCTAATCCATAAAACTTTCGGAGTTGAAACCTAACAAGCGGTTCAAACCGTTCGCTTCGCTCACTGGGACGGGCTAAAGCCCGCCCCTTAACCAAACGTTCGACCGACGCAGGAGGATCAATGCAGGGAAAGGATTCAAGGCTCGCAGAGATTTGGCGCAAAGCCAATCCACCTGTGATCTTCAAAAGAAAGTCGGGAGAGCCTCTTCTTGTGCGATTGTGCTTTAGCTCAAATAACTTCTATATCGTACGTGGCGACAAAAAGCACAAGCCGAAGTGGAATGAGAAGTACAAATGCTGGGAGACTCCAGTCGCTTGGTATGACGACCTCGCAAAACGTTTGCTCAGCCGTTTTGGTGGTGTATATCTGATTCAACTTTATCGTGAACAACAAAAGTGTGCCCCTGCTTGTTGGAATGCCTCTGGCCTACACTGTGAGTGTTCATGCATGGGGGCAAACCATGGGTCAGGCCATCCTGGTGGGAGTTGGCATGAGGTCAGCGAAACATTTGCTTTTGACTGGGGTGAAAAAAAGTATGCCAGCCGTTTGCTGCTACCAAAATCGGCGTGAGCGCTGCCCTAACAATCGGCAGCACGGTGACCGCTTTTCCGCCGCTCTGCGGCTGCAAATCGGCACATGTGCCGAGCGTTAGCCCGCTACCACCAGGACCAACCAAATTGAAACGCGTTATCCCGTCAGTCATTCTGGCGATTCTCCTTGTTACGCTGCTGTCAGAGTTATTCAAGGTGATTGATTTTTACCGCGCGCCCGCAGCCTTTGCGTTGCTGGCCCATGTCTCTGCTGTCCATGATGTTGTGCTGCACCAATATGGCTTTGCCTTTCTGCTTATCAAGCTACTGGTATCGCTTGTCGTGTTTGCGTGCTGGTTCAGGGTGTTGCTGTGGCCCGAGCGGTTTGGCTGGCTGCGCTACGGCACGTTTATCTACGCTGGCTTTCAGCTCCTGGTGGGTGTGTTGGTGGTGACGGGTATAAACGGGGCGTTGCACTATGCTGCCGGCTTGCCGGTGGCACTATGGGATTTTTCGCTGTTGGCGGCAGCGGGTGCGTGGGGTGTGATCCTGTACCTGGGGTGTGTTGTGGTTGGAGTGCCGCTGCTACTGGTTATTCTGGCGCAGGGTCATCATCGACGGTTTGTCGGGCAGCAGAGGGGAGAGTGATATGAAGACTGTCGGGTTGCTGGGTGGTATGAGCTGGGAAAGCACGGCCGGCTATTACAAGGCGATCAACGAGGGTGTCAAACAGCAGCTGGGTGGTCTGCATTCCGCCCGGATCGTGTTGTTCAGTGTCGATTTCGAGCCAATCGAGCGGTTGCAGCGTGAGGGCGACTGGGTGGGTGCGGCGCGGGTTCTGTCTGAAGCAGCCCGGAAAGTCGAAGGGGCAGGAGCGGATTTTCTGTTGATCTGTACCAACACCATGCACAAGGTGGCACCGCAGATTCAGAGTGCTATCGGCATTCCGTTGCTGCACATCGCCGATGCGACCGCAGACGTGCTGGTCAGTAACCAGGTGAAAAAGGTCGGCCTGCTCGGCACGGCGTTCACCATGGAGCAGGACTTTTACAAGGGCAGGCTTCAGGAGCAGTTCGGCATCGAGGTAATCGTGCCCGCAGCGGACGAGCGCCGCATCGTGCATTCGGTTATTTATGAGGAGCTGTGCCTGGGCACAATCACTCCGGAGTCAAAAGCCGAGTTTCTGCGCATTATCGATGGGTTGTTTGCGAGCGGGGCAGAGGGAGTGATTCTCGGCTGCACCGAAATCAGCATGCTGGTCACGCAGGCTGATACCGCGGTGCCGCTTTATGACACTACCCGGATTCACGCAGACAGGGCGGTTGCCGAGCTGATCTAGAGCCCGGTAAATCAGTCGCTGCTGCTGGCCAAGCCACCTCTGGTCGTGCGTTAAGCTCGTCATCGTTAACGTCAGAGCCAGCAGAGGCTTTGTTGTTATCTCGATGAACGCCACCGGACAGAAAATCGTGCTTTACCTGTATCGGTGATGCGGTTACCTTTCGGATGTGGCAATAAGCCAGTTCGCAAAGGCCCAAGGATGGCGCAGATATCATTTCCAGGCAGTTCTGCTGTCGGATCATCTTCTTATCATCGGTCGCATCTGCTGCCCGGTGGTTTTGGCGGCCGTGCCTCGGGCGCCGGTACATGCTTTATCCCCATGTATTTTCTTGCTTGCCTGGCACCAGTGCGCTTTGTTGTCGCTCGTGTGCGCCAGGAGCGGCCACTCGAATGGGTGTGGTCCTCATGCCGATTCACTTGTACGCGTGAAGGGAGGGCTGGCGAAAGAAACAGACAGAGCAGCTGTTAGGTTACGTCATTGGGTGTGGCGTAAAGGGAAGTGAAAAATACAACAAGAAAGAGGCCGTATGAATTCTATTAGATTGATGTTTTCCCTGTTTGTAATTGCATTTCTGTCGGGCTGTATGACGACCAAATCCTACGTCGACCCCACCTATGGGAAGACCGCTTATAGCGACATCAAGTCGGTTGCAACGCCATACAATTCAAACGTCAGTGTCGAGTTTCGGCGCAACGGTACTCACTTTGCTCGTGCCGATTCAGAATTGCGCGGCCATGTAGAGCGAACCCTGCGTGCCTCCGGCGTGGTTGTACCGGGCGCAGCAGGCGCCAACTACAGCATCCGTGTGATTGTGAACAATGTGGGTGACGTCAGTGGCGCAGCTGCCAAGGGCTTTGCTACCGGTCTGACGCTGGGTGCTGCGGGCTCGCTGGTTACCGATTACTACGAAGCAACCATCGAGCTTGTGGATGCGGATGGCAATACCCACTCCGGTTCATACAAGCATGCGCTGCATACGACCATTGGCAATAAGCGTGCGCCCTTCAACATGCAACCGACAACGCCGGCAGATGCGTTCGGTCGTGTTGTTGAGCAGACTGTTCTGAATTTCATTAAAGAGATGCAGGAACAAGGGCTGCTCAGCTTCTGCGAGCCGGTACTTCCAGCTCGCGCCTGATACCGCCTTGCTGACTGCGGTCGGGCCGGACTCCGCTTCCCGGCCGCAGATTAGGGCGTTGGTATGAGATTGAGGGCATTGTATGCCGCGTCGCCCCCGGCGATGTTTATGCTTTTTTGTGTCTGGTGGCTCACTGATTGGCGCTTGGAAGGCGAGCCTGCGCAGCATTGACCGTCAACTCGGTTAGCGACTCCTTCTCACCGTCTCCGACGGACTCTCACCAAACAACGCTTTGTAATCCCGCGCAAACTGCCCCGGATGCCAGAAGCCGCTGTCTGCCGCGACGACGGCGATAGGGCTGGTTTGTTGCGGGTCGCTGAGGGCGCGGCGAACGCGGTTGAGGCGCGCGCTGCGCAGGAACTGCAGCGGGCTGATGCCAAGAATGCTTTCGAAGCTGTATTGCAAGGTGCGACGGCTGACGTGTACGCGCTCGCACAGCTCGGGAATGCTCAGCGGGGCTTCCGGGTGTTCGGCCAGATAGGCTTTCACTTGCTCGACTACCTTGCGCCGATGCGCGTAGCTGGGCGCTGCGGCCGGTTGGGCGGCGTTGGCGACCAGTTCCAGCAGGGCCTGGCTGGCGAGTTGCTGCTGGTGTTCGCTGTCGAGTCCGAGGGCGCCGCGGTAGAGCACCTGCTCCAGCAGGCCGCGAACCTGGTCGAGCTGCTCCTGCGGTACGGTCAGACGCGGGCTGTGTTCGAGTGAGTGCAGATCCAGCGTGCGCTCTTCGCGCTCGGCGGCGCGCAGTAGCATTTCTTCCTTGATGACGATGCCGTAGATGTCGAAGGCATCGGGGGTCATCAATTCAAAGTCGCGGCTGCCGGGGCGGCACATCAGTTGGTCACTGCCGACCTCAAGACCGTTAATGCGGCAGTCTGCCGCGCGGGCGGGGATGCCCAGCCAGAGCGCATCCTTCCAGACGTTGCACTGCTGCCGCAGGGAGCGGTTGGTATGCTCCTTGAACAGTTGGCAGCCGTCCAGCGCCACTTCATCTATTCGCCCATAGAAGCGCCCGCCGCCCAACTGGTCATATTCCTGCTGCCAGTTGGTCAGGTTGTGGGCGTGTTCGTCGGCGTCCTGTGCCTCACGTGTGCTCCTTGCTGGTGCATTGTGCTCCGTTGTGGGCTGCATTGGCGAGCGCTCGCGTGTTCAGTTGGCGGCATCCTAACGCAGGATGCTCGGGTGGAATATGCCTCAAAGGGCTTCAATGGGCCGCCTGGGACACTTTTGCCAAATCTTGATAGCCCGCTGGAACAGGCATCGCATCTGTTTCAGGCATCTTCCGCTGCTTCGCGTGACTTGCGCGACATTCGCAGCAATTTGCATGCCTGAGGTAACACGATGACGCATTCCTACCGCTATACGCTGGGCAGCCGAACCTTCGGCTTCCGCGATCTGGCCGAGCTGATGGCCAAGGCGACACCACAACGCTCCGGTGATCGACTGGCCGGTGTTATTGCGCTGTCTGCCGAGGAGCGCGCGGTCGCGCAGATGGCTCTGGCCGAGGTACCACTGAAGACCTTTCTGAATGAGGCGCTGGTGCCCTATGAAGCGGACGAAATCACCCGCTTGATTATCGACGAGCATGAGCCGGCGGCGTTTGCGCCCATATCGCACCTGACCGTCGGGGACTTTCGCAACTGGCTGCTGAGCGACCACGCGACCCCGGAGGTATTGCAGTCGATCCGCGCGGGCGTGACGCCGGAGATGGCCGCGGCGGTGAGCAAGATCATGCGCAATCAGGATCTGATTCTGGTCGCGAGGAAGTGTCATGTGAACACCGCGTTTCGCAACACCATCGGGTTGCCCGGTCGGCTGTCAACCCGCTTGCAGCCAAATCACCCGACCGATGATGTCAACGGCATCGCTGCCAGCATCCTCGATGGGTTGCTCTACGGTAACGGTGATGCGGTGATTGGTATCAACCCTGCTACCGACAACGTGGCGCAGGCCATCAAGCTGATGAAGCTGGTGGGCGAGGTGATCGAGAAGTATGAGATCCCGACCCAATCCTGCGTACTGACCCATGTGACCAATACCATCGAGTGCATCGAGGCCGGGGCGCCGGTTGATCTGGTGTTCCAGTCGATTGGTGGCACCGAGGGAACGAACACTAGCTTTGGTTTCAACCTGGCTACCCTGGCCGAAGCACAGCAGGCGGCGTTGAGCCTGAAGCGCGGCACGGTGGGCAACAACGTGATGTATTTCGAGACGGGGCAGGGCAGTGCGCTGTCTGCCAACGCGCATCATGGTCTGGACCAGCAGACCTGCGAGGCCCGCGCTTATGCCGTGGCACGCAAGTTCAAGCCGCTGCTGGTCAACACTGTGGTCGGTTTTATTGGCCCGGAGTACCTGTTCGACGGCAAGGAAATCATCCGCGCCGGGCTGGAAGATCACTTCTGCGCCAAGCTGCTCGGCCTGCCGATGGGGTGTGATGTCTGTTACACCAACCACGCCGAGGCGGATCAAAACGACATGGACAACCTGCTGACCCTGCTGGGTGTGGCGGGCTGCTCCTTTGTGATGGGCATCCCCGGCTCGGACGACATCATGCTCAACTACCAGACCACTTCATTCCATGACGCGCTGTATGCGCGCCGTGCGCTGGGGCTGCGGCCATCGCCGGAGTTTGAGCAGTGGCTGATCCGCATGCAGATCATGCGCGATGCCGACCGTCACATTCTGCACGACGCGCTGCCTGAGCCCTTTGCCCGCTCACTGAAGGCGTTGCCGGGAGGCAGAGCATGAGTTCGTCAAATGACAAAACCCGCAACCAGCCCGGTGCGGTGGTCGAGAACCCCTGGCGTCGCCTGCGCGAATTTACCGATGCGCGTATTGGCCTCGGCCGGGCCGGGATCAGCCTGCCGACCAGCGAGCTGCTGGCGTTCCAGCTGTCCCACGCGCAGGCCCGCGACGCGGTGCATCTGCCGCTGGATATCGACGCCCTTTGCAGTGAGCTGGCTGCTGACCCGCAGTTGGCTGCGCTGGGTGAGCCGATTCGCCTGCACAGTCAGGCGACTGATCGCATGACCTATCTGCAGCGTCCGGATCTGGGCCGTCTGCTGGACGATGCCTCGCGTGAGCAACTGGTTGCGCTGTGCTGTGAGCAGCCGAGCGATCTGGCCATCGTGATTGTGGACGGCCTCTCATCCCGCGCAATTGCACAGAACGCGGTGCCGTTTCTGCAGCGTTTTATGGGGCTGTTGGCCAGCGAGTTGCCGGAGTGCTCACTGGCGCCGCTGACCATCGTTGAGCAGGGCCGCGTTGCCGTTGGTGATGACGTGGGCGCGCTGCTGAACGCCCGCGCGGTGTTGCTGCTGATTGGTGAGCGTCCGGGCTTGAGTTCGCCGGACAGCCTTGGGCTGTACCTGACCTGGGCACCCAAGCCGGGGCTGACCGATGCCGCGCGCAACTGCATTTCCAACGTGCGGCCGGCAGGGTTGCCGCATGTCGAGGGAGCCAAACGGGCGCTGTATCTGCTGCGCGAGGCGCAGCGGCTGAAGCTCTCGGGGGTCAACCTCAAGGATCGCACCGAAGACGCGGTGATTGAGCACCGCGGCAGCGGTCGCAATTTTCTGGTTTCCGAGTGACGTCGGGGGAGGCGTCATTCACAACTGCAACACCACTGAGGATCTCTCATGTCTAACGACCATCAGGCGTACCTTGCCAAACGGCAACTCAAGCGCGGGACTGCGGGCTGGATTCTGCTCGCCGGGCTCGGCGTCTCTTATGTTATTTCCGGCGATTTTGCCGGCTGGAACTTCGGCATCGCGCAGGCGGGCTGGGCGGGCTTTGCGATTGCCGCGGTACTTATGGGGTTGATGTATCTGACCCTGGTGCTGTCGCTGGCGGAAATGTCGGCGGCCATTCCTGCTGCGGGTGGCGGTTACAGCTTTGCCCGGCAGGCGATGGGGCCGACCGGGGGCTTTCTGACCGGTCTTGCGGTGTTGATCGAATATGCGCTGGCCCCGGCGGCCATCGTCATCTTTATCGGGTCGGCGGTGGAAGCGCTGCTCGGTTTCAACGGTCCTTGGGTCTACGCGATCTTCTATCTGGTATTCGTCGGCATTCACCTGGCGGGCGTGGGTGAAGCGTTGAAAGTGATGATGGTAATCAGCGGTCTGGCGGTCTTCGCCATCGTGGCCACCGGTGTGGCGCTGGTCATGCACTTCGATATCAACAACCTGTTCGACATCGCCATGACCGACGCCAACGGTGCCAGCGAGATGCTGCCGCTGGGCTGGTACGGTGTGTGGGCGGCGCTGCCGTTTGCCATGTGGCTGTTCCTGGCGGTTGAAGGCGTGCCGCTGGCCGCCGAAGAAGCCAAGGACCCGGGCAAGGACGTGCCCAAGGGCATCATCGGTGCCATGGTCTTCCTGCTGTTTACTGCCTTGATGGTGGTGGTGCTGGTGCCCGGCGCCGCAGGGGCGCAAGCCATGGGCGAAAGCGCGGTACCGCTGGTGGATGCGCTGAACGCAACCGGTAACACCAGTCTGGCGACACTGGTCAACGTGCTGGGTCTGGCGGGTCTGATCGCCTCGTTCTTCTCGATCATCTACGGCTACAGCCGCCTGGTATTTGCGCTGTCCCGCGCCGGTTATTTGCCCAAGTCACTGTCGCTGACGACCGAACGCAAGGTGCCGGCCCGCGCGCTGATCGTACCGGGCATCTTCGGCTTTATCGCCTCGCTGAGCGGTGAGGGTGACCTGATGCTGGCGATGGCGGTAGTCGGTGCGACCGTGTCTTACGCACTGATGGCGCTCAGTCACATCCTGCTGCGCATCAAACAGCCTGAGCTGCCGCGCCCGTACAAGACCCCGGGCGGCGTGGTGACTTCGGGTATCGCGCTGGTGCTGTCATTGATCGCACTGACCGGCGTCTACGCCTTCGATCCGCGTGCGTTCTTCTTCACCATGGGCCTGTTTGTGATCGGTGCGGTGTACTACTTCGGCTACAGCCGCAAGCATCTGGTTGCCAAGTCGGCCGACGAAGAGTTTGCCATGCTGGCCGAGGCAGAGTCGGATCTGGCTGCTGCCTGATTCAAGTCTGCATAGCAACGCAAAGGCCGCCTCGGGCGGCTTTTGTGTTTTGTGTTGTGCTGCCTGGTTGGAATCGCCTATTGGCCAAAGGCCATTTCTGGTCTGTTCCTGCCGTGATTGCTCTGTATATACTGGCCGCAAAAAAGCCGACAGAAGGAATTGGGGCATGGCCGTCGTAGGGATAGATCTGGGCACCACAAACAGCCTGATCAGTGTTTGGCGTGACGACAAGAGCATCATCATTCCCAACGCGCTGGGTGAATTGCTGACACCCTCGGTAGTCAGCGTAGATGATGATGGCATGGTCACGGTTGGTCGTGCTGCGAAGGACCGGCTGGTTACCCATCCTGAAAAAACGGCTGCACAGTTCAAGCGTCTCATGGGTACCAGTGAGAGGATCAGGCTGGGCAATCGCCAGTTCAGCGCCGAGGAACTCTCTGCGCTGGTACTCAAGCAGCTCAAGGCGGATGCCGAGGTATACCTCGGTGAGCCCGTTGACGAGGCAATCATCAGCGTTCCCGCTTATTTCAACAATCATCAGCGTACTGCCACCCTCAACGCCGCTCGCCTTGCCGGACTCAAGGCAGAGCGACTGATCAATGAGCCAACCGCCGCAGCACTGGCGTACGGTATTCAGGAAAACGAAGAGGAATGCCGTTTTATCGTCATTGACCTGGGCGGCGGTACGCTCGACGTTTCCATTCTGGAAAAATTCGAAGACCTGCTTGAGGTGCATGCCACCAGTGGTGACAGTTTTCTGGGGGGCGAGGATTTTACTGCGGCCATGCTTGGTGCCGTCTGTGAGCAAATCGGCTGCGAGCGCCAAAGTCTGAGCAGGGAAGACCGTGCGCATCTGTATCGCGTTTGTGACGAAGCCAAAAAGGCCCTGGCCGAGCAGCACGAGGTGCTGATGACGCTCAGTCTGGCTGGCAAGGAACACAGTCTCACCTTTACGCGTGATGCCTTTGTTCAGGCGTGCATTGTGCTGCTGGAGCGGATCCGGGGGCCAATCGAGCGCGCGGTGCTCGATGCTGGCATGAGCCGCGACGATTTTGACGAGGTCATCCTGGTTGGCGGCGCCACCCGCATGCCTGTCGTGCGCAGCCATGTTGGTCGGCTGTTCGGCCGTATACCTGCCACCACCATCGACCCGGACCTTGTTGTTGCCATGGGGGCTGCGGTGCAGGCTGCCCTGAAGGAGCGTGACGCCGGTCTGCGCGACACGGTGTTGACGGATGTGTGTCCGTTTTCACTGGGCATCGAGATCGCCAAGGATATTGGCGGCGAGCGTGCGCATGGCTTTTTCAGCGTGATCATTCCGCGTAACACGGTCATCCCGACCAGCCGGGTGGATCGCTACTACACCGTTGCCGACAATCAGAGGGTGGTGAACCTGTCGGTGTTTCAGGGCGAACAGCGGATGGTGCGCAACAACATCAAGATTGGCGAATTGGCGGTTCAGCTTCCTGGCGGCCGGGCCGGCGAGGAGTCGGTTGATGTGCGCTTTACCTACGACATCAATGGTGTACTCGAAGTGGAGGCGGTGGTCGTCAGTACCGGCGTTCGGAGTACGCTGGTGATTCAGAACACCACCAGCGAACTGGACGAGAAGACGCTGGAGCGGCTGCTCAAGGAGATGGAAAAACTCAAGTTTCACCCTCGTGAGGACAGCGCCAACATTGCCTTGATGGGTGAAGCAGAGAGGATGTGGGCAGAGACGCTTGGTGAAGAGCGCCGCTATCTTGAGGAGTTGATTGAGTATTTCGAGGCGGCCATGGACTCACAGGATTTACAGCGCTGCGCTGCTGCCCGTGACGCCGTTGGCCAGAAACTGGCGGAGCTGCGTAACAGCCGGGGGCGCTGGTGAGCTGCTGGGCGACGCTGGGCGTCGAACCCTACAGCGATCTGCGCACCATCAAGCGGGCCTACGCCCGGTTGTTGAAGGATATGCATCCGGAGGAGCGGCCGGCCGAGTTCATGGCGCTGCGAGAAGCCTATGAGCGGGCGTCGGTAATGAGTGCCCGGGAAGCTGCGCGCACAGGCCCTCGGGAGCCCGAGCCGGGCCCGGCTCCCGCTGAGCAGCTTGAGGCAGCGGCGGCGTCACCTGATGTGCACGAGCCGGATCCGGCCCTTTTGGAGGCGCTGCGTGTGCAGCGCGAGCAGGAGCAGGAAGAGGCCGATGCTCGGCAGCGCTTCAACCTGCGTATGCAGGCGCTGGCTGATGCTTTCATTGAAGTGCTCGACGACCCCCAGCGCCGTGCCGATCCAGCAATCTGGCAGGCGCTGCTGAGTACACCGGAGCTGAGCAATCTGGACATCCGGTTGCGTCATGGCGCCAACCTTCTTCCGGCAGTCATTGATCTGCTGGAAGCGCCGGAGCAATCGCTGTTACCGCCCGGCGTTCTGGTGCTTCTTGATGACAGCTTTCACTGGACTCAGGACCAGAACATCAACTGGCCGGTGAGCGAGGAGTCAATGCAGCGGCTGTGTCTGCTGGTTGGTGCAGCGCACAGAAGCATTGCAAGTGCTCCTCCGCGCACGGGGTGGGGGTGGTTTTTCAGTTCCATGTTCCGTCCCGACGGGCGCCTGAGTCGAACCGAGTTTTCCACTGGAATGACGCTATTGCTCCCCGCGGCATTTTTGGTTGCGTTCGCGATGGCTATCCTGCTGCCACAGCAATTGAGAGACGCTGTGATTATCGTGATTTGGCTGGTGGCGGTTTACGCTGTTGTCATCGCACTTATCAAGCGTATCAGGGACTCCGGAACCAATATCTATATTGCGCTTGTGCTGGGTATCGCGTTTCCGGTAATGAACCTGCTGTATATCTTTGCCAACTCAAGAGATCCAGTATCTACGCCGGGTAACCCAAGAGCGCGTTTTGTTGATCCCTATGTGATGGCGGCTCATTCATTGTTTCGCAGCGGCTTCCGTTATGGAATCCAGCAACGGGTTCGCCGGTTTTTTCTCAGCATGAAGCCTTCTCTGGCAGGGAGCCTGATTCTGCTGCCTGTTGCTGTCGCGGGTTTGCTGACCCTGGCGACCTTATTGGGCGCCAAGTTTTTCTGAACCGGGCAGCCGTCTGCGCAAACGGGTGGCTGTGATACTTCGCGCGTTTGGATCTTCAGACGGCGTCGTCCGAGAGGAAAAAGGCGTAACCCGCGCCACCGCTGCGTTTGGCTGCGTACATGGCGTTGTCGGCGCGGTGCATCAGTCGACGTTCGCTGTCGCCGTGTTCGGGATAGACGGCGATACCGACGCTCGGTGTGCAGGTCAGGGTATGGCCTTCAATCAGGAAGGGTGCGCTCAGATTGCCGAGGATTTTCTCCGCGACGGTTGCGGCATCCTGTTGCTGTCGGATGCCGTCGAGTACTACTGCAAACTCGTCGCCGCCCAGTCGGCCGCAGCTGTCGGATTCGCGCACGCTTTGGCGCAATCTGTGGGCTACCTGTTGCAGCAGATGGTCGCCAACGGCATGGCCGTAGGTGTCATTGATCTGTTTGAAACTGTCCAGATCCAGATACAGCACGGCCAGTCGTCCATTGTTGCGCTCCGCTCGCTGCAGGGCAGTTTGCAGTCGGTCCATCAGCAGGGCGCGGTTGGGTAGCCTGGTCAGTTGATCGTGCTGCGCCAGAAAGGAAAGCCGGGTGTGGGCCTGGTGTCGGCTGATCGCGGTCGCCAGCTGGCTGGCAACGAATTGCAGAAAGGATGTATCACGTTCGTCGAAGCCGTTATTTGCAGGCTGGTGGTGGACGATAAGGGCGCCGATAGGGGTAGTGTCGTTCAGCAGAGGCACGCAGAGCGGGTTGTCGGGCGCATCTGGAGCGCTCGCCGGGGTGTCATGGTGCTGCGGGCGCATCATTCGGGCCAGAGACGGGTGGGCTGCAAGCGGCCCCTGCGCGGGGGGCGGCAGGTCTTCACCGGCATGGTAGGGGAAGCTCAGCTGATCTGCCTCGGCGTCATAGAGTGCAACAGTAAGCGCCCTGGTCGGCAAGTGCTGGTTAATCAGGTCGTACATGCGCTGGTAGAGCATCGGCAATGTTTCTGCCGAGTGCACCGCGGCCGAAACCGCATAGACGGCTGCTTGTCTGGCCTCGGCCTGTTTTCGCCTGGTGATGTCGCGGGCAACGCCAACACGCACCTGCTCGGCCTCGAACCACTGGGCCGACCACATGATGTGGACGATATGGCCCTGCTTGTGAATGTAGCGGTTTTCGTGGTCACCCGAGGGCTGCCCTGCGGTAATCTGCCGGGCAAGCTGGCGGGTAGCTTCCCGGTCATCGGGATGCATCAGCTCAAACGTGGTGCGGCCTATCAGTTCTTCGGGCGAATAGCCGAAAACCCGTTTGCTGGCTGCGCTAACGGATAAAAAGCGTCCTTCCTTGTCTACGACGCAAACGACATCCAGCAGCAAATCCAGTAGCTTGTCGTGAGGAATCAGGGGTGCTGGGTTCATGCCGCTCAATATAGTGGCAGAGTGCCTAGGCTCGCTACCGCGCGCCGATGTTTTTTTCGGTCTGCCTTCTGGCGACCGGCTGCGAGCGTGTCTGGGAGCCGGCCGCGCGACCATTGGTCCGCTGCGTCGTCGAGTGCGACATGACATTCGCGGTAAAAGCCGGATAATGGCCGGCTGTTCAATTCGCCCCTCAAACGCTGGTGCATGCATGGAAATCAAGGTCAACTTTCTCGACAACCTCCGACTTGAAGCCAAATTCGATGACTTCACGGTGGTGGCTGACCAGCCGATTCGCTACAAGGGCGATGGCTCCGCGCCGGGGCCGTTTGATTACTTTCTGGCGTCGTCGGCGCTGTGCGCGGCGTATTTCGTCAAACTCTACTGCAACACCCGCAATATCCCGACGGACAACATTCGTTTGTCGCAGAACAACATCGTTGACCCGGAAGATCGCTACAAGCAGATCTTCAAGATTCAGGTTGAGCTGCCGGCCGATATTTCCGAGAAGGACCGGCTGGGTATCCTGCGGTCGATCGAGCGTTGCACGGTCAAGAAGGTCGTGCAGACCGGTCCGGACTTTGTCATCGAAGAGGTCGAAAATCTGGACGCCGACGCCCAGTCTTTGCTGATGCCGGTGCAGACCGTTGGCGAGGGCACGCGGATTCTCGGCAAGGACCTGCCGCTGGAACAGACCATCGCCAACATGTCCGGCATTCTCGCCGGTCTGGGCATGAAGATCGAGGTCGCCTCCTGGCGCAACATCGTGCCCAACGTCTGGTCGCTGCATATTCGTGACGCCCAGTCGCCGCTGTGCTTTACCAACGGCAAGGGTGCGACCAAGGAAGCGGCGCTGGCCTCGGCACTGGGCGAGTTCATCGAGCGGCTGAACTGCAACTTCTTCTACAACGACCAGTTCTGGGGCGAAGACATCGCCAATGCCGAGTTCGTCCACTATCCGAACGAGCGCTGGTTCAAGGTCGGACGCAATGATGCGCTGCCCACGGGGCTGCTCGATTCCCATTGTTTGGCGATCTACAATCCGGAAGGCGAACTGCGCGGCTCGCACCTGATCGACACCAACTCCGGCAACGCCGAGCGTGGCATCTGCGCGCTGCCGTTCGTGCGGCAGTCTGACGGCAAGGAGGTGTACTTTCCCTCCAATCTGATCGAAAACCTGTTCCTCAGCAACGGCATGAGCGCGGGCAATACCCTGGCCGAGGCGCAGGTGCAGTGTTTGTCGGAGATCTTCGAACGAGCGGTCAAGCGCGAGATTCTGGAAGGTGAGCTGGCGCTGCCGGATGTGCCGGATTCTGTGCTGGCGAAGTATCCGGGCATTGTTGCCGGCATCAAGGGGCTGGAAGAGCAGGGCTTCCCGGTCTTGGTGAAAGACGCCTCGCTTGGTGGCCGTTTCCCGGTCATGTGCGTGACGCTGATGAATCCGCGCACCGGCGGCGTGTTTGCTTCCTTTGGCGCGCATCCCAGCCTGGAAGTGGCGCTGGAACGCAGTCTGACCGAGCTGCTGCAGGGGCGCAGCTTCGAGGGTCTGAACGACCTGCCGCAGCCGACCTTTGAAAGCCAGGCGGTGACCGAGCCGAACAACTTTGTCGAGCACTTTATCGACTCCAGCGGTGTGGTGTCCTGGCGCTTCTTCAGCGCCAAAGCCGATTACGACTTTGTCGAGTGGGACTTCTCCGGCGAGGGCGCAAACTCCAACCAGCAGGAAGCGGACACCCTGTTCGGCATACTCAAGAGCATCGGCAAAGAAGCCTATATGGCGACCTACACCGATCTGGGGGCCAACGCCTGCCGGATTCTGGTGCCGGACTACTCCGAGATTTATCCGGTCGAGGATCTGATCTGGGATAACACCAATAAGGCGCTGCTGTTCCGCGAAGACATTCTCAACCTGCACAGCCTGGATGATGAGCAGTTGCAGGGGCTGGTCGAGCGGCTGGAAGAAAGCGAGCTGGATGACTACACCGACATCAAGACGCTGATCGGCATCGAGTTCGACGACAACACCACCTGGGGTCAATTGACCATTCTTGAGCTGAAGTTGCTGATCTATCTGGCGCTGGAGCGCTTCGAGGACGCCAAGGAGCAGGTCGAAGCCTTTCTGCAGTTCAACGACAACACCGTCGAGCGCGGTCTGTTCTATCAGGCGGTCAACGTGGTGTTGGAAGTGCTGCTGGACGAGGAGCTTGAACTGGCCGATTTTGAGCCCAACTTCCGGCGCATGTTCGGCAACGAGCGGATGGATGCCGTGATCGGCTCGGTCGACGGCAGTGTGCGCTTCCACGGCCTGACGCCGACCAGCATGAAGCTGGAAGGGCTGGACCGCCACCTGCGCCTGATCGACAGTTACAAAAAGCTCCACGCCGCGCGGGCCAAGGCGGCGGCCAGCGTCGCCCGCAATGACGACGCGACAGCCAAACCCCTCCTGCAACCCTCCCGCACACGCTCCGCCGCCTGGCGTAAAAAAACGTAGGGCGGACAAAGCCGCAGGCGTGTCCGCGCGCAAGGCGCCACGCTACCACTCTGCAGCGAATGCTGCGCTGAGATAGCGATGTCTGGGCCACTTCGGTGGCCAACGCTGCGCGCTGACCACCCTACGGCTGGGGTGCTTCACTCGCCGAATTGGGTGCGTTGCTCGTTTGGTGCATCGCCCCAATCCGCCGGATAGATACCGGCGGCGACGGCGCGGTGAAAGCTGGAATAGGGCCAATCTGCGAGATGGGTTACATGCCCGTGTTTTATCGGGTTGTAATGGATGTAATCGATGTGCCGCGCATAATCTCGCTCATCACGAATCAGGTGCTCCCAATAACGTCGCTGCCAAATGCCTCGCTCCCGTCGGCGCTGCCGCCTGCTGCTTATGGGCTCATTCTTCGGTAGGCGACTGGAAAACCCATGCTTTATCAACTGCCAGCGCAGGGCATAGTTTGCGTCACCGGGTGGTAGCGTCCACACGCAATGCATGTGTTCGGGCAGCACCACCCAAGCATCGATATCAAAGGGCAGGCGGGCCTTGGTGCGGCGCACGCACTCTCGCAACAGGGCGACCTCACACACCAGCAGATCGCTCTTGCGGTCGTGCAGGGTGACGGTGAAGAAGTAGCTGGCGCCCGGGGCACGTGCGCGGCGGTAGCGGGGCATGGGCTGACGGTTCCCTGATGGCGACGCTGCACCATGGGCCAGCGGCGCTCAGCGGCCAATCAGTGCAGTGCGGGGATGTGATGCGTTCGGGGTTTGCCGGGGCCGATTCTGTGGCCCGTTGGCGCTGGCTTCAGGGCGTGAGGTAGCGGGCGACAATGCGCTGGTAACTGCCATCACTGACCAACTCACGTATGGTTGCAGCGTAGGCGTAGACGAAATTCTGATCATTGCTGCGCTTGCTGAAAGCCACTTCGGCGGCGTCGGTGGAGACGACCACGTCGGTGGCCGTGATCAGGCGGCTAAGCCCCAGTTGTCTGATTTCCCAGGTGCCTGTGTGTTCGTCGGCGATAACGCCGTCGATGCGGTCTTTCGCAATCATATTCCAGAGGCTGGGGCGGCTGTTAACCATGACGACGCTGTCTGCATAGCCTGGATCGCTCATCAGCACCTGGTAATCAGAACCGTACTGGACATTGATCTGGGCGCCAAGGCGAAAGGGCAGACCGGCCAGTTCGGTCAGTCGACTGATCGGCCAGCTTTCGATGGCCTGGCGGCTGGCAAACAGGATATTGCGCGAGGCGGGGAGCACCGCCCCTGAAAAATGCGCGTACTCCTCGCGTTCGGGGCGGCGGAAGGCTCCGGGTAAAACATCCAGACGGCCCTGTTTTAGATCTTCCAGCGCTCGTGCCCAAGGCAGCTTGCGCAGGACCGGGCGGCAGCCCAGTCGTTCGAGGACGGCCCGATGTACCTCAACGTCTATGCCGCCAATGCTGCCGTCTGCCAGCTCCATGCTGAACGGAGGGTCGTCATTCCAGCGCAGGGTCTTTTCACAGCGCGCCTCGGCTTGTGATGCGTTGCTGGACAGTAGCAACACCAGCGCCACGAGCAGCGCAGGCCTGCCGGTTAGGTGGGTACGTAGGTGGGCTGGAATCTGCTGCATCCGTTGCTCACTGTTCGGTATGGGTGCAACGGAGTCTAACAGCAGCCACCCCGGGGTCGAAAAGGGGCCGCACAGATTAATGTCTGTGTGTCACTGCTGTCGGTAGTCGGATGGCGCAACACCTTCCCACTGTCGGAAGGCCCTGCGGAAGTTGGCAACATCGCTGTACCCCAGTGTCCAGGCAATTTCTTCGACGGACAGCCGCCCCGATTTCAGGTGTTCGATTGCCAGAGCATGGCGCACCTCTCGCAGAATCTGCTTGTAGCTGGTCTGTTCGCGTTGCAGACGACGGTGCAGCGTGCGAGGCGTCACGTAGAGCAGGCGGGCGGTGGTCTCCAGACTGGGGAAGCTGTTTTGACGCTCCAGCAGCAGGCGCTGCACCCGATCACCCAGAGTGTTCCTGTCGCCCAGTTTTGCCAGCTCGCGCTGGCAGATCTGCTCGGCGTCGCGGAAGGCGTCCGGATCGGCCATGCGCAGTGGCTTGTCCAGTGTCTCGCTGCTGAGGCTGAAGGCGGCGCAGGGCTGATCGTACTCTACGGGGCTGCCAAACAGGCTGCTGGCGAGGCGGGTATCGCTGGAGGAGGGGAATGGCATGCGGACCTGCAGTATGCCGCTGTCGCCCAGGCTGATGGCATCGAAGATGTTTTTCACCGCCAGCATGATGGCTTCGATGAGGGTGCGCTCGGCCGTGCCCAGTGTCTGGGTCGGGACAAAACGCAGCTGCTCCACCGCTGGCTGCGCGGATGCTTCCAGTTGCACGCTGAGCAGCGTAGTGCGCACGGGCAAATACTGCTCCAGCAGCTCGATTACCTGACGCAGTGAGCCCGCCTGCAGCGCGGCGAAACCGAGCACACCGTGGGTGCCGACTACCAGTCGTTCGCCCAGCAGCAGCCCGAACGCGGGGTCGTTGCTCAGGGTGGTGGCGCGCTCGATGAGCCGGGTCAACAGGGTGATATCCGGCTGAAAGTCAGGGTCGGTCAGTTGCTCAGCTGATACGCCGCAACTGGTGAGCCAATGTTCGGGCGCAAGCCCCATCACACGCAGTTGCTCGGCGACCTGGCGCAGGTACTGCACGGGTAACAGGAAGTCGGACATCAGGTTCGGTCTGGTAATTTTGGTTTGCGTCAATGTCAGTTAATGACCCCCTTGTTGTCAATTGCTGATCTCTCACCCGTACCGCGCCCACCCCTAGCATGAAGTCGCTCCCGATCCGAACGATCCTGACAGGAGGACGCATGTTTTCATTGTTTCGCAAAAAGACACCGGTGCTTGCGCGCATCAACGGCGAGCCGGTTGCGGTGCAGCCGGGTGAGACCTTGCTGCACGCGGCGCTGCGCCACGGCATCGACTTTCCACACGGCTGCCGGGTAGGTGGCTGCGCCAGTTGCAAGTGTCGGCTGGTGTCCGGCCAAGTCAGGGAGTTGACCGAAACCGGTTACATCCTGAGTGACGAGGAGCTGGATGCCGGCTTCATTCTGGCGTGCCAGAGCGAGCCCAGAGGCGAGGTCGAGATTGAGGTGGATCTGGCGGCGCAGCAGGCACGTCAGCGGGTGCGCGGCCGCGTGGTTGAGCAGCAACCGCTGACCCACGACATCACCCGACTGGTCGTTCAGTTGGAACAGAGCCTGCCCTACAAGGCCGGCCAGTACGCCGATCTGAGCTTCGATCTGCTGCCGCAGCATGCGCGCAGTTTCTCGTTTGCCACCCGCCAGCAACCGGACGCCCAGGTCAGCTTTTTCATTCGCAAGGTGCAGGGTGGTGTGCTCACGTCTGCGGTGCACAGCCGCGCTTTGGTGGGCGAGAGCGTGACGCTGGAGGGCCCGCTGGGTGACTTCTACCTGCGCCCGGCCCGTGCGCCGCTGCTGCTGGTTGCTGGCGGCAGCGGGCTGGCGCCGATTCTCGCCTTGCTTGAGGAGGCACTGGCAACCGGTGGCGAGCGGCCGGTGACGCTGCTGTTCGGCGCACGCGCGGAACGCGATCTCTATGCGCTTGAGCAGATCAACAGCCTGGCCGGGCAGTGGAATGCCTCGTTCAACTTCGTCCCGGTGTTATCCGACGCGGCGCTTGATGCCAGTTGGCGCGGCGTGCGTGGACAGGTCACGGAGCTGATCGGCCAGTACCTGGCCGGTGGTTCACACGCCTATCTGTGTGGCCCGCCGGGGATGATCGACAGCGCGATCAGGGTGCTGCTGAACGCAGGCGTGGCCCGCGAACACATTTATTTCGACCGTTTCACCACCTTGCCTGCGCCAGTCACGGCCAGCGCCTGAGCAAGAACCCCCATAACAAAAAGAGAGGTGCTTTTATGAACATCCTGCATTACCTGAAGTTCTTCCTGTTCCATGCTGTTGGCCTGCTGGCGGCGGTCTCTATTCTGGCCGGTGGCGGCTGGACCAGCCTCGGCCTGCTGGCGGTGCTGGTGATCTACATCGGCGGCGATGCCATTGGCGGCAACGACACCAGCACGCCGCAGTTCCACTACCCGATGATTCTGACCGTCCAGCTGTGGATGGCGCTGCCGCTGCTGGCGTTTATCGTGTTCTCTGCCGTGTGGAGCGTCAGCGATGCGGACGTGCTGGGCTTTGGCACCGCGCTGACCCAGCTCAGTGGCTACGACCTGCTGGCCGCCCGCGAGGGGACCGCTACCCTGCATCATGTGTCGGCGGTCGTACTCACCGGGCTGATGATCGGTGTGCTCGGCACCATCGCCGCCCATGAACTCACGCACCGCACCTGGGACCCGGTCTCAATGCTGATCGGTCGCTGGTTGCTGGCGTTCAGTTTCGACACGGTATTTTCCATCGAGCATGTCTACGGTCACCATCGCTACGTCTCGACCACCGAAGACCCGGCCACCGCGCCGCGTGGCCGCAACGTGTACTTTCATGTGCTGGCGTCCACCCTCAAGGGCAATCTGAGTGCCTGGAAGATTGAGAAGCGCCGTCTGGCGCGCAAGGGCCAGGGGCTGATCAGCATCCACAACGCGGTCATTCGCGGGCATCTGATGAGTCTCTGGCTGGTGGCCGTGGCTTATGCGATGGGCGGCTGGCAGGCGGCACTGTTCTTTATTGCCTGTGCGTTGTGGGGTAAGGCGCTGCTGGAGATCGTCAACTACATGGAACACTACGGCATGGTGCGCAATCCGAACACGCCGGTGCAGCCGCGCCATTCGTGGAATACCAATCGCCGTATCAGTTCCTGGGCGATGTTCAATCTGACCCGTCATTCGCACCACCACGCGCAGGGTGAGGTGCCGTATCAGGATCTGCGGCCGTTCCCGGATGCGCCGATGATGATTGGCGGCTACCTGACCACCATTGTGGTGGCAATGATCCCGCCGCTGTGGCATCACCTGATGACGCCCAAAGTGTTGGCCTGGGACCGTGACTACGCGACCGCCGAGGAGCGGGAACTGGCTGCCGAGGCTAACCGCCGCAGCGGCATAGCGGCGATGCAGGAGGCCTGGGCAGAAGGCGATCGGGTGCGAGGCTGATGGCGCGATAACGGGTGGCTGGCACCACTGGCCAGCCACCCGTTGGCTATGAGTCATGCAGGCTCGGCCACCTGCGCGAGCTCCCGTTGCCGCTGCAGTTGCAGTACCAGGGCGTCGACCTGATCCTCTGCCAGCGCAACCGAGTTGGCGAGGAGTTCGCCGCCGATTTCCTGCCCTTCAATGGCGATCTGATGGACCTCGGTGATGCCGATAAACCCGAGTGCGGTGATCAGCGCCGGTTCAAGGTGGTTTAGCGCTTCCAGCTCGCCGCCGGGGCCGAAGCCGACACCGCCACGGGCGGTCAGAATGATCGCCTGCCGCGGCCGGTCCGCGAGGCGCGGGGTGTAGGGATCAGCCGGATTGCTGGTGTCGATATCCACCGTCTTGCCTGGGCGCACAATCTGGTCGATCCAGGCCTTCAGCGCTGCCGGCATGCCGAAGTTGTACAGCGGCACGCCAATCACCAGCACATCCGCCGCAATCAGCTCGTCGGCCAGTTCGTCACTCTCGGCCAGTGCGTCGTGCATCCATGGTTCACGCTGCTCCGGTGGGGTGAAACTGGCGGCAATCCAGTCGTGCCGTATACAGGCAGGCGGGTTCTGCCCGATGTCGCGGTAGGTGGCGGTATCCTGCGGGCGGCGTTTCAACCATTGGCTGACAAAGCGCTGGCTGAGATTGCGGCTGTGGGAGCCGTGCAGGTCCTTGCCGGCAAAGCCGGGGCGGGCGCTGGCGTCGAGGTGCAGAATGTGCGGCATGGTGAGTCTCCGTGTAGTTGAATTCATCTGAAAATCGCAGCAGACTCAGCCTAAATTCGCCCTGAAGCGGCGAAAAACGATCAATATTTTCAGATACAGGTGAAAGGAATTCATCTATGGTTCAGCGCAAACTGCCGTCCCTTTCGGCCCTGCGTGCCTTTGAGGCGGCGGCCCGTCACGAGAGTGCGAAACAGGCCGCTCAGGAGCTGTCGGTTACCGCCACGGCAATCAGTCATCAGGTGCGCGGGCTGGAGCAGGCGCTGGGCGTGTCGCTGTTCGTGCGCAAGCCGCGTCAGCTGCAGTTGACCACCCAGGGGCGTGAGCTGCAGGACGTGCTCAGCAGCGCCTTCGACAGCATCAGCGCGGCAGTGGCGCGGCTCAGGGATACGCCGGTACGGCAGGCCATTACCCTCACCACGACGCCGGTGATCGCTTCGCGCTGGCTGTTGTCCTGGGTTTGCATGCTGCGTGAAACCCATCCCGATATTGATCTGCGTATTCACGCATCCCATGAGGCAGTGGCGCTGGATGGTGTGACGGCCGATATCGCCATCCGTTATGGCGATGGCCGCTGGCCCGGGTTGGTGGCCGAGAAGTTGCTCGACAACACCTTCATCCCGGCTTGCAGCCCACTTTTGGCATTGCACGATGCGAGTGAGCTGCCAAGGCATCCGCTGATCCACTTTCGCAGTTCCTCGGCTGGCTCCGGGCCGGTGGATTGGGCGGGCTGGCAGAAACTGGCGAGGGTACCGGGCCTGGATGTGAGTGCCGGACTGGTGTTTTCGGATGAGACCCACGCGGTGTCGGCGGCGGTCGGCGCACAGGGTGTGGCCTTGATGAGCCGTGAATTGATCGAGGACGAACTGGCTGCTGGCCGGCTGGTGCAGCCCTTCGGGCCCGAGATCAAGGGTAAGGCGTTTTATCTGGTCTACCCGGAAAGCCGCAAGCATGACCCAATCATTCAGGCGGTGAGGGATTGGGTCATGGCGGTACCGGGCGGGGTCTGCACGCTTTGAAATCGGGCTGCGTTTGGCTGCGCGATCGACGGCGGACACGCTGCGCTTAGTCCGCCCTTGTATGTTGTTCC